>ERZ795046.2778-NODE-2778-length-14726-cov-4.508827_pt1 | contig 14726 bp, 7 predicted proteins | sample MGYA00375130_ERZ795046 | MGnify/ENA primary metagenome ERZ795046 (study PRJEB30175, sample SAMN05720202) | activated sludge metagenome | isolation source: anaerobic digester from wastewater treatment plant | place: Japan | collected 2015-05-15 ...
ACTGTACAATGTAATGGAAATCAGTCATCTGTTTATGTATATAATATTTCTCCTACTTGTCAAGCTTGTAATGCTGTATGTTATAAACTTACTAATTGTGTGACATTCCAGGAAGTACTTGTTGAATATACAGTCCCTAATGCAACTCTACCCAACATCTCTACCTTAGTAGGTCAGACTTTAAATAATCCTTGCTTTACTGGTCCTACCGGTTGTTTATCCGGATGTTGGACAGTCTCGCTAAATAATGGTCCTAATTGCAATGGTTCTGTAAATTGGACAACTGCTTTAAGTTATACAGCATTTCCTACTTGTAATGACTGTTTACCTAAGTGTTATTTATTAACAGAGTGTGCGCCTTCAGTGGCTCCTCCAATTGTAGTAAATAATGATCTTAGTATTTATGTAGGATCAACTGTTAAGATATGTGATTCAAATGATGTTTGCAAATGCTATGATGTAGAACTTGCTCAAACATGCAGTGGATCAATTACTCTTGATAATGCTAATGCAAGATTTATTGATTGTGATGAATGTAATTCTTGCTTCTGTCCTCCTGGTTATATTAAAGTAGATAACAGATGTCAAAAAATTACTAGTGTTCCTGCAGTTAGAAGTGAAAAAACTTATACTGCCACAGCAGGTAGTGTAAGTAATACTTATGGATCTTCAGGTACAAGATTTTATCCTGGAGCATCTTCTCTACCTTATCCTTTAACAGCAGTAACAGGTCCTGATAGATTTGTTGATGCTTCTTCTACTAATGTATTTTTTACATCTAGTGCAATTGGTGTGTGGGGTGGTCCTACAGGATCTAGATTAAACACGGTTGGTGTTTGGACTACTAATGCTCCTGCTCCATTAAATGAATGGATAGGTTTTGCTAAATGTATTGTTAATACTCAAGCTACTATTTATTCTATAGGTATTGGAGGTGATGATCATATCAGAATAAAATTAGATGGTGTAATAGTTGCTGAAGCAACCATTGGATCTTTTGATTATAACTTCTGGCATGTGTTTGAATTAAACATTCAAGCCGGTACCCATGTGATAGTTGTTGAAGGTAGAAATACCGGAGGAACAGCTGCTTTTGGAGCTGAGATATATCAGGCTAGTGTAGCAACTGTAAGTGCAATTGCGGCAGCACCTGCTCTTCAAGCAGTTACTATATTTAGCACTTTCCCAAAAAGAACTGATAGTAGTCTTTTTGATACAGGTCAGAATTCTGGTTATTCATGTCCTACTGGTTATACGTATAATAACTGCGGAGTACCTAGTTGTTCTTTGATAGAAACTATTCCTTATACTGATTGTCCCGACACTTTCCGAGTAACTGATTGTGCTGGTATACAAGATCCTGTAATTACAAATACTGATCTTTCAGCTTTTTTAACGGGTAGTTATAAAGCTTGTTTTACTGTTCCTGGTCCATGGCCTAATGGTTGTTATTGTATAACTGTTGAGCAAATAGACTATGAAGTAGGTGTAAGTTTTCCAGCTTTAATTTCACCAACAGCTTTTGATTGTTGTGAAGATTGTTTACTTATATGTTATGTATTAACAGATTGCCAAAATGCTATCGGTCCTTTTACTGTATGTAATGATCTTGCTGATTATGTTGGAAAAGTTATTAAAATAACAGGTTGTGGTGATACATGTTGGCAAGTATCGGTTGCTCAAAGTTGTACTGGTAATACTATTTTTGGGGGAGATGTAATTGAATTTGAAGATTGTGAAGCTTGTTTACCTCCTCCTCCTCCGCCTCCTGTTCCTTATGATTTAGATCTAAGAAAGATCAAACCAGGATATAATAGCCCTAATAGTTGTTATACAACAAATTATATTGAGAAGATTAACTGTAGTTTTGCAGAGCAGGTTTACAATGCAATGCTTGTGAAGCGCTACGGTATAACCATGTGTTGTGAAGAAGATCTCATGATGTGGGATATTAGAAAACAACTTATGGACCTTGATATTCTTAAGGATCCAAAAATGTGTAAGTCTACATTGTGTGATTGTCCTGCACCATGCTTAATTGATGCAGTATTTGCATTATTACCATTCTGTGCTACACCTAATATTGTATCTGTAGTTACAGAATTACCTTGTCCAAATCCTGAACTTGTTGATGTAGAAATTACATATAGTCCTGCAATTGCAGATTGTAATTGTTACACAATAACACCTCTTGAGCAACCTATACAAATGGTATACATAGATTGTTGTTGTGATATCCATACAGTTGTAATTGATAATCTTACACCTATTAATGTTTGTGCTACAACTCCTCCTGCAATTTATCCTCAGTCAAGTAGTGCTACTATAGTTCTTAATGGCGATTGTGATGCAGCTGGTCCATGTAATCCTCCAACATGTTATTGTTGGAAAGTTACTAATCCTATTATAGGCTCTCCTGATGGTACTGCTTTATTTGATTCTTGTACATCTGGCGGACCTTCTATAAGCGCATTTGTACCAGCCGGTCAAAGTATATCAAATTGTGGATATTATGCACCTACAGTTTCTCAAGGTTTAATTATTGAAAACTTAGGTCCTTGTGTAAATGGTGCTTGTGTACCTCCTGTTTGTACTTGTTATGAAATAATTTCTCCTACTCCTTGTGAATACAGTTATACGAATTGCAGTGGGGTTAATGTGAATACAGTTGTTCCTGCAAATACACCTACTTATGTATGTGCTCAAACAGTTCCAATTAGATTCCAAGGTTGTCCTCCAGGTGGTACAATTACTGCTACACCTTACAATTGTGTAAATGGCGTATGTACTCCTCCAACTCCTTGTATTTGTTACTTGGTTGTTGTTAGTTCTACAGACGGTACTGGTTGTATAGTAAGTTATACTCCATGTGGAGGAGCTCCTGTTTTACAAAACTACCCTGATGGAGATCACTATATCTGTTCGCAAGTACCTCCTACTCAAGGTGGTGGAGCTTTCTGTTCAGTAGTTGTGGCATCTACACCTTTCCCTTGTATAAATGGAATTTGTCAAAGACCTTAAATATTTGCTAAAGTGATAAAAATTAAGTATATTTAATAATAAAGAAGATATGAAACCTCTGAATATAGATAAAACTGGCTGCTCAAATATGTCTTCCAACTGTGTGGTATGGCAGGGCCCAGATATTGAGTGTATCAATCTTTGTAAAGGAGATTCCATTACTGAGGTTGTATACAAACTGGCTCTTGAATTATGTAACCTGATGGATACATTTGATCTTAAGAATTATGATCTTAAATGTTTTTCAACAGGTGTTTGTCAGCCTCAGAACTTTAAAGATTTTATCAACATACTTATAAACAAAGTATGTGCCCTACAAGAATGTACAAATTGTGGAGATTCTTGTAATCCGTGTTCTACTCCTCCAGTTACTTCTTCATCTAGCGGAAATAACGGAGATACTTATGTCCCGATAGCAAAGATCTTTCAATTTAAAGGTCCTACAGGAGACGATGTTACTATGCTTAAAGTTAGTGACTATGCTCAGGCTATAGGAAATAGAGTATCTGAAGTAGTTAATTCGGTTAGTATTGTACAAAAATCTTTACAGGATCATGAAGAAAGAATCTCTGCTATGGAGAAGGAACCTGATCCTGTATTAGTTTTACCAACAATTATACCACAAGGAGTTTTACCTAGAGAAGCAACATCTATTGAGTTAGTTGTTGCAGCTACTGAACAACAGTTTATAGCTCTTCAAAATGCAGTAGGAAATCCTAATACCATTTACCTGAATATGCAAAAGATGGATCCGTCAATTAATGATCTTAATTCTTTAGCTGTTCCTGGTAATAAGATATCTAATCTTCCGGGGTATACAATTACACCAGCAAATATGGCTGAGCTTTTTGGTAATGTTTTATTGATTCTTGGAGATATGAGAGCTGCTATAAAGAATATAACAGACAATTATTTACCTACAGATTGTTCTACAATTTCATTAAATCTTACTGCTGTATTGAGTAGTACACAATTGACATTTTATTTTACAGGAACTTTACCAGCCGGTACTTTCTTTAATACCAATAATCAAGCTACTTCGGTGACTATCTCTGATAGCCATGGAACCACTGTTACATATTCTATTGATATATTTAGTACAATTAATTCTCCTACAGGATATGTTATAGATCTTAATGGTACACGATTGATTCTTACTGACAATCTACTTATTCAAGCTAATCCTAGCTTTACTAGTAGAAATAATAATTCAATATGTGCATCTTATATATCTTATACCGTGGTAAATGTGTTAGTTTGTCCTACTGTATCTTATACGCCAGCTGCTGATTTTATAGGATTTAGCTTTATTTCAGATGCTTCTTCAAAAGTTTATACTCTTGAGATATATGCTTTAGGCTCAGTAACTCCTTTAAGTACTCAGGCATTTATATCTAATGGTGTTAATACTTATACAGGCCGCTTTAATGCATTAACTCCTGCTACAACTTATCAGCTTCGTGTTAAGATTAATACAACCGATTCTGAAAAAACATGTGAATTTACTAATGTTACAACCCTTTAATAAAGAAACAAAATGAGTAATTGTTCAAAATGCGGAAGTTGTGAGGATTGTGGGTGTGTACCTCATGGTATGACCACTCCTAACTATTGTCCTTCAGATCTTCCTCCTTGTCCACAGCCTTCACCATGTAATGAGACATTTGATAGCAAATGTGTTATCTATACTGGAGATAACTTACCGTGCATAGGAGCAGAAACTGGTAATTCAGTAGAAGAAGTAATTCTCTCTTTAAATACTAAGCTTACACCTTTCTTCTGTATTCAGTGTGTTAGTCTTGTTGTGCCGGCAAATGCCTCAACAGGAATCCCTAATAATCAAACATTAACTTGGAACATTGTACCGGGTGCCACATCTTATGATGTTTACTTCGGAACTAGTTCTACTAATCCTCCTTTGGTATCAGCGGGTCAGATAATGACTTCTTATACCAGTCCTTATCCATTACTTCCTAATACAACTTATTATTGGAAAGTAGTGCCTAAGAATTCAGGTGGTGCAGCATCTAATTGTCCAATATTTAATTTTTCAACAGTAGCTTTAGCTTGTGTAAATCCTCTAAGCTACATGTTAGATTATGTAAAAAGATTACAGACTGGTGCATTTAATGTTACAACTTTCATTCAAGATCTTAATGATTACTTGACTGAGGGTGAATTAATCACTAACTGTAACTTCTGCTGTCCTGATTGTACTCAAACAAAGAGATATGTCTTGGCTTCTGCCCCGGTATATGCTGCTTATTACAATCAGTTTTATGATTCTCCTAACTGTCTTCCTGTATGTTGTACTGAAGTAGATGCTTCATTAACAGCTATGGCCTTGACATTAAACCCAGGAAGTCCTTCATTAGCTACAGCTTTTGCAGCGTTACCTCCTGTAACTAACTGTTGTGGAACAAACTTCAGTGAGTGTAGTCAGAAGCTTAAACTTGAATTAGGAACAGCTGTAAATACAGTGTATCAGGGTGCAGGTATTGTAGAAGAATCTACAATAAATGACACTACTGAACTTTGTATACTTACTGACTTTTTAGATACTTTAACCGGTATCACCGATGCAGATAAAGCAAACATTGTAGTTGCTCTTTTAACAAGAGGATTTGTTGTACAATGCCGTCCAGAGGGAACTATTATTGCCAGTGTACAAGCTTATACAACTTATATCACTGCAGCTCAAAGCGGATGCTTATGTTATAAACCATGTTAATCTTAAATAAACAATTATGCTAACACCAGGAACAATTACTGTAAATTTCACCGCTGAATATGCTGGACCTCACCGAATCTGTTGGAGACAGTGTGGAGTAGGTCAATATGTGTGCACAAACATTATAAATTGTGTAGGAGGTGGAAATGTATGCAGTGCCGTAATTTCAGTTATGGTTAATCCAGAAAGTTGTGATCCAGTTTGTTTTGAAGGGTATATTCAAGCAACTTGTAATCCTGAAGGATCTTCTACAGGTCAAGTGCCTTGGACAACAACTTTTACACCTAATCCAGCTTGTAAGTTATATCAATTAAGATATGATCCTTCAGAACCTTGTTTGAACCCTCCACAGTTAGGACCTGTTATTCCAACTGTTGATATGCAGTTAAATTGTAATGGTACAGCTCGTCCTGATGTGGTACTTTATTGTGAAAGTGCTATACTTCTTTGTTCTGCTAGCATTATCCCTAATCTTCCTGCTGGTTATGAAATGACACTTTTTGATGGTTGTTGTTATGATTGTACACAATACACAGTAACCATTACACCGGCTTGTCCAGGATGTCTTTTAGACGGTTCATCTATGTACTACATTGATTGTAATACTAGAGAGTTAAAACGTATAGACTTTACTGGTAATGTCCCTGTTGTAGTTCCACCATTCTGTGCCGTTACAGGATCTGTTTCATTACAGTTATCTGTAGAAGCTACGGGTGTTGTAAATACTATAGGTGCTTGCCCATAAAAAATTAAGTCATGATTTGTTGGTTTCAACATGACTAATAAGTGAGAGCCCCGGTTAAATTATACTGGGGTTTTTGCTATATTTGCAAATATTGATTATATTTATATGTATATGAGTACAAGTAAAAATATTAAAAAGCCAGATCTAACTGCTCCTAGATGTCGTGCTGATGTACACAAAATAATTTGCAGAATTAAAAATAGTCAGGCCAAAGAATATAGTCATAAATTTCTAGAAGAGTTTAAGAAAGAATATCCTCAGTATAAAGATCTTACTAATGATCAAGCTATGGATATTCTAGAAGTATTTCATGGTAAGCTTTGGAACCATAGCTTAAATAATAGAGATGGTGTAGAACTTCCTAAGGGATTGGGCTATATTTTCTTAGGTACATGCGCGTCTGCGAAGAAGCCTTCTATAGACTTTAAAGTTCTAATTGAAGAAGGTATTAAAAAGAAGCATCTTAATTTTGAATCAGATAATAAGTTAGCTAAGATCTTTTACACAAACTTTAGTACTAAGTATAAGTTTCGTAATAGAGAGATGTGGAGTTTTACTGCAACAAGAGAATTTAAGAGATCTGTACCTGAAGTGTATAGAGCTAATTGGAAAATTTATGTTGAAGTAGAAAGTGGCCGGAGTATATCTAAATATATTAATAGAATAATGAAGAATAACTATTTCAGAAATTATACAGAAAAGTATGAAGTACCAAGCTCTTATAATGAATTTGATTTAACTTAAACACAATGACAACTATTGGTGAAACAGTATCCCGTGTGAGGAACACAGTAAAAGGAGTTAAGGAAGATGCATTCCTTACTGATAGATTTTTATACAGTCTTATCATTAAGTATGCTAACCTAGCTATCAGAAAGCTTGATAATGAAAACAAGCTTATGCGTATTCAAAGTTTATTTGAAGTACTTCCTGTAGTAGATCTTATTGAGGTAAGTAAGATAGAAGCTCAGTGTGCAGGTATTAAAACTAACTGTACAATTATGAGAACTAAAGAGCATATACCAGAACCATTAGAAGGAGCTGAAGGCCCGCTTATCAGATCAGTAACATCTCTAGATGGATCTATAATTTTAACTAACACCAGTCCTAGTACTTATTCACTTATGACTGGTCAACCTACTTTTAAATATAATAAAACTTCATACTATTGGTATTTAGAACAACATTTATATTTTCCTAATATTGAATGGGACGCAGTAAAGATTGATGGTATATTTACAGAATCTACTGCTAAGTTTCACTGTGATGGTGATGTTTGTAAACCGCGTCAGGATGATAGATTAACTATCCCGGATTTCTTATATGCGGAAGTAGAATCACAAGTATTAAAAGATCTTGGTTTCATGATTCAAACACCTACTGAAACTCAGGATGACAAGATGAATCCTTTAAGATCATAAAAAAATGAGCTATAACTATACATTAAAATACAGAACATTCGATCAGCTATTAGATGCTGTGAGAATTGATTTTACCCAATATGATCTAACCAATTATATTGAACCTCAACAATTGATTAAGGTTGCTAAAAGATTAAGTTATGATCTTGGTCTCAGAATATTGATGACTAAAGAAGCTGTTCTTGAAGTAAAAAAAGGAAGTGTTAGATTACCTAATGACTTTTATGTTTTAAACTATGCATTAGTTTGTGATCATGTTAGTGTATTTACTCCTTACAGTCAGGGAACTGATATACAAGAAGTAAAAATAATTCCTCCATACTATCAAACACCGGCTGTAATAAGCTCATGTACAGATGGTACTGTGAATTGTCAAAGCTGTGGAGTTCCTTGTAACACCTGCCAGTGCCAACGCGATCCTTCTAACTGTCCCCCATTACCAGAAGATCAAAGTTATTGTGTAAAACCTAAGTTACAATTGAATTGTAAAGGTGATGTGTATGAGCTAGTTCAAATAGTTAAAGGACAAACAAGAACTTTTAAAAGATTGTGGCCTCTAAAACTTATCAATAACAATCAAACAATTGCTTGTGACTGTCCTAACTTGTATGTTAAGTCTCCGCAGAATGCATGGATCCAAGGTGATTTCCTGTATACTAATATGGAGACAGCTAACATTTATATTAGTTACCAAGGTCTATTAGAAGATGAAGACGGAAACTTATTAGTTCCGGATCATGATATGATCAATGACTATTATGAATATGCCATTAAGCAAAGAATTCTTGAGAACTTAATTATGAATGATGAGCCGGTTGGCCAGAAACTTAATATAGTAGAACAAAGATTACGCGTAGCAAGAAATGCTGCTCTAACTCTTGTTAATACTCCCAACTTTGCTGAGATGAAAGAAATGTGGTGGCAAAACCGCAGAGCTCAATATGGTAAGTACTATGAAATGTTTAAATCATATCCGTGGTATCAGGGTGGAGGAATTCCCCCTTTAACCTATCCCAATAATGTTAATGGCTTAATGAATGGATACTAATGGCAGAATCAGAAAATACTAGCAATCAAGAATCAAGAACATTTGATAAATCTTTAAATAGAGATATTAATGACTTTCACTTGCCACCTAATCAGTGGACCAGGGCTAGAAATGCTATCAATAACTCTATAACCGGTGACCTAGGAAAGTTAGGTAATGAGCCGGCAAATCTCTTATGTGTAACAGCTCCTTATACAATTATTGGATTCATTCATATTATTGAAGATAAGTGGGCAGTTTATTCTACTGATGGAACTAATTCAGAAATTGGCCTATTTACAGAAAGCGATTGTGGAACTTCTAAAGCTGCTTATGTACCTATAGTAAATGCTGCATGCTTGAATTTCAAAGTTGAAAACTTGATCATAGGTGTATCTCGTCAAACAAGCACATGTACTTATAAACTTTACTGGGATGATGGTTTAAATCCTTCAAGAAATCTTGAAATTGATGTAGATAATCCTGTAAATAATTATCCTTTTTTACCACCTCCCGCAGCGCCAGGAACTACTAATCCTAATACACCTATTCCTTATATTCAGACTTGTGTAGATAGTAATGGCCCGGCACCGGGTGGTTGTATTATCTGTACTAATACTCCAGTTTTAGATTGTGATAAACTAAGAGTAGCTTTGTTTATTGATCCTATTTGTCCTAGAGTAGAGAAAGGTATTGGTGGAGGTAATCTTTTAAATGGATCATACTTTGTTGTAATGGCTTATGCTATTAAAGGTCAGAAGATTGGTGACTGGTATGTATCTAATGTTCAAGGATTATTTGATCATAACAATTCAGCTACATCATTAGATGTATTTATTGACAGGATTGATCCTGATTATGATGAAATAATCATTGGTCTAGGAAGTGTAGTTAATGCTCAGACGGTTGTTAGACAAGCTGGTATCTATTCTTCAAGACAAACTTTATTTAACTTTGATACCATATTTGATCAGTGGCCGGCTATTCCTATAGAGCAGTTACCTTTAATGACTCCTATAGTTAATAAGTCAGATGCCATGTATAATGTTGGTGATTATCTTATTCGTGTAGGTCCCACATCAAAACAAGATTTCAACTATCAGCCTTTGGCAAATCAGATCACCGCTAAGTGGCAAGCTGTAGAATATCCTGCAGATTATTATCATAAAGGTAATAATCAAACTGGGTATATGCGTGATGAAGTTTATCCTTTCGTTATACAATGGATATATGATACAGGAGATAAGTCTGCAGAATATCATATTCCAGGTAGACCTCCAGTAAGTATTTTACCAGATAAAAATCCAGTAGCTCCTGGAGGAAATGTATTTGCTGGGGAAACTGAATATTGGCAAGTATATAATACAGCTACCTATACAGCTGTATCCATCCCTAATGGAGATGGAGGAACAATTGTTGCTGAAGGTCTTATGGGATATTGGGAATCTACTGAATTCTACCCTGATAAAAAACCTCAGATATGGAACTCTAGTGCACATCCTTGGTCTGCCATAACAAGTTTACCTTATGCTAATACAACATTTCCTGATTATAATCTTTGTGGTACTCCAATAAGACATCACAAATTTCCTGAAGATACTGTTGGAACTAATGCTACTTTAAATAATATAGGTGGTACAGCAATAAGAATCATGGGTGTTAAGTTTGAGAATATCAAGGCGCCTAGAGATAATGATGGGAAACTTATTCCTGGCATAATTGGTTACAGAATTTTGAGAGGATCCAGAAATGGTAATAAGACCATTATTGCCAAAGGAATCATCAATAATCTTCATGAATATGAAATACCTGAGTCAGGAGGTAAAAAATCATTGTACCCTAACTATCCTTATAATGATTTAAGGAATGATCCTTTTTTATTAAATTCTCCTAGTAAGACTACTCCTTGTATTCTTGCTGGCAGCGGTATCAATAATGCTACTACAAATAACCCTCTTACTCCTTTTAGTTATACTCCAGGACAAGGTTTAGATTACAAACAAGGAAGCTCTTTTAAAAGAGATTATTTTACTTTTCATTCTCCTGATACTAACTTTAATAATCCTTTCTTAGCAGCTAAAGAATTCAGAATATATGGTAATGCTGTTGGTAAAGTTGAAGGTAAATTTGAGTTATCGGAAAAGCATCCTCAGGAAAAATTAATTTCAGATTTTTCTTTTGTTATTGCTGCTATTGGCGGTATAGGTATAGCGGTTCTTAATCAAAATGGTGAGAGAAGAATTAATAAAAAATTTCCTCATTATCAAGGTTTTTCTCATAGAGAAACTTATTCTCCTAGTACAAATTATTCTTTAGCTCATGGTGGTACAAATACAGCAACTCATTTGCCTGGGCAAACAACAACCACTACACCATTGCCGCCGGCTACAATAGCAACTGCAGCTTCTTTGGTTAATTTGGTTACAATACCAGAACCACCAGTTGTTACTACAGTAACTGAAACCACTACGGGAAGTACTACAAACATAGCACCAATATCCGTAAATCCTGCATCCGGGCCTGATCCTTTCTTTTTAGGTGCTATAACAGGATTACCAGCTACATTAGCCGCTTCTTTATTTGCTAATTATACTACACCAATGAACACTTTAGCGCCTTTAACTCAAGCTACTACCGGTGTATTGGTAACAGATGCTGCAGCAACAACCACTCAGACTATACAGAATGGTCAAGTAGGTGTTGCAGCCGGAGCTTATGGTTATTCAACTACAGAAATTGAACAAACAGATGGCGCTTTACATAGAACTCCTCCTCTTTTTGGAGGACCTTTTTTCTCCATTCCTACATTCTTTAATTATTTAACAGATGGAGCTGATTCAGTTATAAGATTAATAAGAGCTATTGTTAAGTACAGAGACTTTGCAGTAAGATATCATTCTCATGGTTTTTATGATACTTTGAATCTTAGACCAGTTAATATGACATTTAGGACAGAACTTAAAAATCAACAGTATATTAATCCTGAGATATTACAGTATGATACAACCTATAAAATCAATAATCTTTACAGACAAAGAACTGTAGCTATTAATACAACTACTACTATTATAGACCCTATTATAGATGATAGAACCCGATACACAAATAGTCAATTAACACCTCCTTCAACTAAAATTCAAGACTTATGTAATAGAAGAATTACAAATAGTATAACCTCAACCGTAGATGGGCTTTCGGGTCAAATCTGTTCTTCTTGGTATGGCGCTCTTAAAGTAAGAATAAGAAATCAGTATGGTCAGTTAAATAATATTGTTTCTTTACCTACTAGTCCTTGTTACATTGATGTAGCCTTTGATCCTGTGACCGGAAATATACTTCCAAATAAAGGTGATTCTACGCCGGTGTTATTTGGTGGAGATGTTTATGTAAACAGATATACTGAAAAAAATACTTTCTTATTCTATTATGATTGGTTATATGGTCAACCTGATGGTGCACAGTTTAATTACAAGCAACATGAGATGATACCGTATCCTAAGTATTGGGCAGATTTCAGTCAGTTTCAAACTAATGATTTTACATCTAGTTTTTTAAATAACATATTAACCCCTACCTGGCCTCCGGGAGGAAACTTAGTTACACCTAGTGATTACTATGTTTTAGATGGACCACAATGTGGAAGTTTTTGGACCGGGTTAATGACTACTTTTCAGTTTGATAAGAAAGGTTGGTTCTATTTATTTAACTCAGGTGTGCGAGACTTCTTTGTAGAAAGTGAGATCAATGTTGCTTACCGTGATTATGGCGAGCCTCAAGACCAAAGATTCTATGATCCTTATTCTGGCAGTGATACTAAAGATCTGTTTGATACAAAAATAATTAAATCGGGTAACTACTACAAATATGATAAATCATTAAGTATCTCTCAGTTGTTTCTTAACTATACATCCTGGGCAAGTATGCAGGCTACAACCTATGATCCATACATTGCTGAGACATGTTTTGTATATCAACCTAAGAAATTAATCTATTCTTTACCTGCACAGTTTGAAGGATTAAAAGAGGGTTGGCTAGCTTTCTTACCTAATAACTATTATAATTTTCAGAACTTAGTTACATGCATTAAGCCGGTTAATAAAAGCGGAGCTATGATCTTCTTTGATGCAGCCAGTCCTGTACAGTTTCAAGGTTTGGATCAACTTCAAACAGATCTTGGTACCAAACTTACTATTGGTGATGGTGGACTATTTAGTCAACCTGTGCAAGCTTTAATTAATGTAGATACATCTCATGAATATGCATCTTGTCAAAACCGGTTAAGTGTTATTAACACTCCTGCTGGTGTATTCTGGATAAGTCAGAATCAAGGTAAAGTGTTTAGCTTAACCGATAGTATAAAAGAATTGTCTAATGAAAGTTTAAAATGGTGGTTTGCCGAGTATCTTCCTTATAAGATAGTAGAAGAATTCCCTGATTTTGACTTATTGGATAATCCGGTTATTGGAGTAGGATGTCAATCTGTTTATGATAACCAAAATGGATTAATCTATTTCTCTAAGATTGATTACAGTTTAAGAAAAGATATTAGTGAAACACTTACTTATATTAAAGGCTCAAATAAATTTACAGTAGATCAAACAGGATTAACTGTTGAGTTAGGAGATCCTTTGTTCTTTAATGATGCTTCTTGGACCACAAGTTATGATCCTAAGACTAGTGCATGGATTGGCTGGCATGATTGGCATCCAACATTAAATATGCCAGGTAAGAATACTTTCATGACCATTAATCCTAATGATAAGAGAGGTATCTGGATCCACAATGTGAGATGTGATCTATACTGTAACTACTATGGTATTGATTATCCATTTGAGGTAGAGTTCATGGTGAACACTGGTCAGACTGTTAATACCTTAAGAAGTATCCAGTATATTATGGAAGCATATAAGTATGCTAAAAATTGCTATGATAGATTCCATGTTTTAGATTACAACTTTGATGAAGCAATTATTCATAACACAGAACAGGTCTCTGGTTTATTAAAACTGAACCTTAATCCAAAAGATAATCCTACAGCAATCTTAGGATATCCTGTTATTGGTGTAACTGATATTCAGATCTTATTCTCTAAAGAAGAGAACAAGTATCGCTTCAATCAGTTCTGGGATGTTACAGATGATAGAGGAGAATTCTTTAATCCGGCTATTCCAGGATTTGCACAAAGGCCTATTTGGAATACAGAAGATAATGGTTATATTAGATTATTAAATCCAATCAATCTTAACTATGCTAAAAATCCTTTTCAGAGAAAAAAGTTCAGACATTATACAACCTCTGTTTGGTTATGTAAGAAGGTCTCTGGAGATAAAAAGATGTTAGTAATGATTGCTGATACAAAAGAACTTTATTCACCAAGATAATGAAACAGAACAAAATACCTAGAAATGAGTACATCAGAAAACCTGTAGGTAAAACTAATCCTTACAAACATGATGTACTTTACACTAACTTAGGTCAGTGGAAATATCCAGGCCAGGTTACAAGAATTCCCTCTAATGATATAACAATGCAGGGAGTACCTTATCCTGTATATGGAGAAGATGACTTAGGTTATAGTCAGATGATGTACCCGGGTATGGACTATCAATTTCCAGGACAGTATGTTACTGAAACACCTATGGCTCAAGAAGGTATAGAAATAAATGATCCTTACATTTCTAAAGGATACTGGAAAGATCCTAATACAAGAAGTAAAAATTTAGTACAAACACAAGTAAAAAAACCAGAAAATCTTATAATACAAGCACCGTATGTTAATGA
>ERZ795046.2782-NODE-2782-length-14721-cov-5.191122_pt1 | contig 14721 bp, 10 predicted proteins | sample MGYA00375130_ERZ795046 | MGnify/ENA primary metagenome ERZ795046 (study PRJEB30175, sample SAMN05720202) | activated sludge metagenome | isolation source: anaerobic digester from wastewater treatment plant | place: Japan | collected 2015-05-15 ...
TGAGTGTCTTCGATCCATCCCGTTTTGTTGCCGGGCCCGTGAAAGAAATGCTGATCCGGGGTGATGAAGGCGAAGACACCGCCCCCGCTGCCCAGGGTGCCTTCGAACGCCCCGGTTTTCCGGTGGAACACCAGGGGCGGACGCCGCCCTTGCGGAACGTAGATCTTCTCCGCGGTGGCCAACAGCGCCCCTTCCATGGTCCCGTGTTCACGTGAAACTTTGAACGAGCCGGGGCCTTCGATCTTGCCGGTCTTCGCGTCCACCGCGCAGAGATAGGATTCTTTCCATGGCAACAGCGCCGCGGTGAAATAGGCGATGCCTTCTTCCACCAGCACGCCCGACCGGCACGGCCACAACGGAATCATCTTGCCATTGCTTGGGGTCAAATCGCCCGGGGGAACCGGCGCGTATTTCCAGAGCAACGCGCCGGTTTCGGCGTCGAGACAATACGCGTGCCCGTCATCCGAACTGAAATACAACCGGCCATCCCACCACGCGGGCGCGATCCGGACAGCGCCATCGGTGATATAGGTCCACTTTTCTTCCCCCGTGCGGGCATCCAGGGCATGGACTGCATCATCCGCGGTGGAGCCGAAATACAACATGCCGCCCACCACAATAGTGTAGAAGACCGAGTCATAATCCCGCATCGACTTCAAGCCCTTGATGTTCGCGTAAGCGTCCCATTTCGCCGGTCCTTCCCACGCGGGCTGGGGTGGAACCGGCGAGGTGTATACCCAGGATTTCTCGAGGTGCTTCACGTCCAGCGATTCCCCTGTAACCCCGCTCCGGTAATTGTCATGCCGGTACGCCGGCCAGTCTTCCGCGCGGGCCGGGAGGCATATCAGAAGTCCAAGTGCTGCGAACCATCCGCAGGAGAGTGGGATCCATTTCATAAAAAGGCTCCTATATCATTTCGATCGCCACGGGTTACTCGATTGCAGAGGAGGGATGAATTTCGCCTTTTCAGGGCTGCCCTCACTCTGACTTTCTCCCAAAGGGAGCGAAAATGGGTTCGCGCTCCCATTCATTCGCGTACACGGTCGTGCCTCCTGCTACGCTTTGCAGAAGATCTCCATTCGGAATGATTTTACAGGCTTTCCGCTACCTCCCAGCAAACTCCTTCCATCGCAACTCGATCCCGGGCAACGGTTTCAAATCCCGGTGAACATAGAATCCGTAACGCAGGGTGAGTTTCTCACCGCTTGGAATGATCCGCGTGGCCTCGTGCGTCAACGAAGCGCCCATCCAGCCGTCGTCGCGGACGTGAAAACTCGCAGGAAAATTGGGATTGTCCGGATGATCAAAGAGGGTGATCCCCTCCACGGTTTCCTTCGTAACCGGCCCGGAATAATCCACCCACTTGGCTTTTTTCCAGAATACTTCCTTCTCATCGATGTTCCCCTCGGAGTTGCGGATTATCCCCCCGCCGTCGTTCACGCCGATGGTCTTAGCCATCCGCACGCCGATCAGCCCAAAGGGGGATTGCCCCAGCACCACCTCGGTTCCGTCCGGCTGGAGGACCAGCTCGATGAGCAACATCCATTCGCCGTCATTCAGTACCCGCATGGTGGCCGTGCGCGTTTCGCGCATCAGCACCCGGCTCGTGGACTCGTCGAGCCAATCGTTTTCGGTGACGGTCCGGGCCTCGCGAATGCCATCCTCGAATTCTACAATCCGGCGCTGGGCGATCCGGCCCGATCCCGTGTCGGCCCAGAAATCCACGCCATTCACGTTGTTGTGTGAAATCCACACCGAGTTGTGATGCTTGTGGCCTTGCGGATCACGCGGATGCCCCATGCGGGTGAGCGGAATTCCCGACGGGCCGATGACCGGAAACCAAAACGGCCGCCGCAACGCGGACCCGTAATGATACCGGGTGAGTTCCTTCCCCTCGAATTGAAACGAGGCCTGCTCATACGGCAGCGGGATGACCTGGCATTCGGGTACCGGCTTGGCGTTCGGCAATGTCTCTTGCGTCCACGCCGGCAACGCGGCCACTATCAGGAATGCGAGTACCTTTAGTAATGCGAGTACCTTGAAGTAAACCGGCATTCTTCACACCTCGTCAGGAACCACAAAGGGCTTGCGGTACTCGCGCGTGAGCATCCGGTTGGCTTCCTCGTCGCCGGGGAACGTTTCCGTGGCGGGATCGAAGTGGACCTCGCGCCTCAGGCGGTACGAGATGTTGCCCAGTAAACAAAAGGCGCAGGAGAGGTAGATCTGCTCGATCTCGCCGTTGAGTTTCTCCGGATCGCCGGCGCGGACCGCGTCGATGAAATTTTTATAGTGATCTTCTGATTCAAGCACGCCCTGATCCGGCTCGGGCTGGGTGTTGCGGCCCTGAAAGAGTTCATATTTTTCGTCGCTGATGGCCAGGTAGCCCTTTGATCCATAAAACATGCCGCCCCAGCGGATGCCATGCGCCTCGGGATTGGTGTACAACCCCCGGACCTCGCAACTGAGGATCGTCCCATCGTCGAATTCATACGTGACGACCTGCGTGTTGGGCGTCTGGCCCTGGTCCTTGTAGCCGTACCGCCCGCCGGTGGAGTGGATCTTCACCGGCAGGCCTTTCCGGATGCCCCACCGGATCACATCGAGAATGTGGCTGCCGTTGTTCCCCAGGTCGCCGTTGCCAAAATCCCAGAACCAATGCCAGTTGTAATGCACCAGGTTCTCGTGGTACGGCTGCTCGGGCGCGGGCCCCAGCCACATCTCGTAATTCAGCCACTCCGGCACTGGCTTGGGCTGCGCGAAGCCGATGGAATCCCGCGCGCCGAATACCAAGGCGCGGGACATGTAGATATCCCCGATCGTCCCTTCATGCAGAAGCTCCACCGCCTTCCGGAACAGGCCGGAGGAACGGCGTTGCGTGCCGCCCTGCACCACGCGGTTGTATTTCCGGGCCGCCTTAACCATCTGCCGCCCTTCGAAAAGATTGTGCGAAACCGGCTTTTCGACATACACATGCTTACCCGCCTGGCAGGCCCAAATAGTGGCCAGCGCGTGCCAGTGGTTGCAGGTGGCGATACTGACCGCGTCAATGGTTTGATCTTCCAAAATCTTGCGGAGATCCTGGTGCTGTTCGGGCGCCTGACCGGTGGCTTTTTCTAAATCCTCCGCGTTCTTGGCTGCGCGCCGCTTGTCAGGGTCGGCCAGCGCCGCGACCTCCACGCCCGCCAGCGACGCGGCGGATTTCATTAAGTCACCGCCCCGCCCGCCCAGGCCGATAATTCCCACACGGATCCGGTCGTTCGCGCCCGCCCAAGAAGATGAATTCCCGATGAGTGACACGCCCGCCAGGGCCGTGGAATATTTCAAAAAACCGCGCCGGTGCATAAGAGGCTCCTTTTCATGTTCCGGATGGACTTGAAATCCGGAGGGATTACTGGATGCCGGAACACAAACCAGAATGGATTCATTCTCCCGAAGCCGTACGCGAATGTCAATCAACCAGAGAGTATCAATACCCGTGATATGCAGCCCATGGTGGCGCGCCGCTGGGTAAACGCATAGAGCAGTCCGTCAAAATCCCGCCATTTCCTTTTTCAGTGTGATTTAGAAACTTAACTATATCAATCCAATCGGATCCGGTTTAATATAGCATTGGAGAAATTATCTGAAGAATTGATGAGCCGGGATCATGATGCGATTCACCGACGAAGAGATCCGCTACGCGATCGAATTGAAACGTAAAGGATTGAATTGGGAGCCACGCCCGGGGCATTACGTGTGGGACGAGGCGGGGATGATTGAAGCCCCCACACCCTTCCAGGAAAAAGTCCATCTGATTCACGACCTCGAGCAGTTCGCCCGGCGGCCGGAAAGAATCTCTCTCCTCCAGGCCTCCTTGGTTTGGCTGCCCACGTGGCATGACGCCCGGGCGTTGTTGGACCAGATGGGGATTTCGAACGAAACGATCGTTCACCGGCTGCGGGCCGAAAAAGCCATCGAGCATGGGAAAGAACTGTTGACCCTGTATAAACTCATCAATGAGCATCTCTGAACTGCGGCGGAAAGGGCCTGTGGATCATCCGGAATTCCATCTGAGGGAAGGGAATTTGAGAAGGAAGAATTTTAGAAGAGCGGGGGGAATTACAGTTCGGATGGAGAGGATGCCCGGATTTCAGGATGGAACAATGCCCCCTCACCCTGGCTCTCTCCTAGAAGGGGAGGAATGCGGGAAGGGCAGTACAAATTACTTCGGATGGCAAAATATATGACAAAATATCTTTTAACCCTCTGTTTTTTCTCGCCGAATTGCGTCCAGTTGAATGGTGGTTTAGAGGAAATCAATCCGGAATGGATTCATCGCCGCGGATTGGCGGGGAGGTTATTTTGCGTTCGTTCCATTGGTGTTTGGGTTTAGCCGGATGGGCCATGATGGCGGGATGGGCTGGGTTCGCCTGGCCGGCCGGCGCGGATGTGGCGGACGGGCTGCTTGTTCATTTGCGGTTGGACAACACGGTGGAAGATAGCTCGGGCAACGGGATTCACGGCCGGGCGGTCAAAGGGCCGGTGTTCGTTCCGGGCCTTATCGGCTCCCACGCGCTGCGGTTCGATGGCGTGGATGATTGCGTGTCGTTGGGACGCGCCGGGGTGTTGAATTTTGGTGAATCCACGGACTTTTCGGTCTCGTTGTGGATCAAGACCGAAGGTTGGAAAGAAGATCCCGCGATTCTCAGCAACAAGGCCTGGAAAAGCGGGGGTAATCCCGGATGGGGAATCTTTGCCACCGGGGGAGGGCATTGGAAAGCCAACCTGGCCGACGGCCGCCGCCGGGTGGACATGGACGGCGGGGTGATCGATGACAACCACTGGCATCATATCGCCGTTACGTTCGACCGGGATGGTCAAATGACGCTGTATCAGGACGGCGTGTCGTTGGGCAGCCGGGATATCGCCGGTTTGGGATCAATCGACACGGGCCTGAGCACGGTCATCGCCCAAGATGGCACATTGCTGTATCCCCGTGGCTTTCCGGGAATCCTCGATGATATCGGAATTTGGCGGCGCGTTCTCAGCGCCCAAGAGGCCGCGGACATCCACGCCGCGGGCCGGGCCGGGTTGGGTTTTGATTCCAAGGCCGGATTGCAAGCCAGTTTGCCCATGCCGCCCGACGGCGCGACAGAAATCGATCCTGACATCATTTTGCGCTGGCGGGGAGGACGAAACGCGGTTTCGTATTTCATCGTCATCGGAACAGAGGAAGCGGCAGTCCGGGAGGAATCCTCCCCGAAAAGCCAAGTGACGGATTGGCACTACGCGCCAGATCTTTTGGAATTGGGCAAAACCTATTTCTGGCGGATCGATTCGGCCGCCGCGGATGGAACTGTCACCCGGGGAGAGGTGTGGCGTTTCGAAACCAAGCGGAATGCGGCGGCGGATTGGCGTTTCGAACCGGTGGATGGGATGCACGGACACATCCGGGATATGTCCCATGGCCGTTCGGGAGTTATCCAGGGAAGCCCGCGATTTGTTCAAAATCCCTCCGCGTTGATGTTTGACGGCCGCAACCGGATCACGATTGAACCGTGGTCTCTCCAGCCCCTTTCCAGCAGCCGTTTTACGGTGGAAGGCTGGGTGTATGTCGATCCGGGCCGCGCGCGCGGATTGATCGCGGGATCCGCGCCGATTCAGCCGGAGCAACCGCAATCGTGGCGTTTGAAGTATGACAATTTCCGGTTCACTTTCGGATTGTCAACCGGTCCGTCGGAGGCCGTGGTGCATAGCCAAACCGGCTTGATCACCGAGCGGTGGTATCACGTAGCGGGAACCTATGACGGAAACGAGGCGCGGATTTACATCGATGGAGAATTGGATGCCCGGAGCAGAATACCAGGCGTCCCAGATTCCGCTTATGCTGATCCGGCGATGATCGGCGCGGAGTTGGGGCAGGAGGGCGCGGCCACCGATTATTTTTCCGGGAGAATTCACCGTCTCCGGTGGTTTGACCGCGTTTTGTCCGAACGGGAAGTCCGGGCGGCGTATGAAAGCCAAAGAAATCAATTTCTCCTTACCGGAAAATTGGCTTTGGGACCCTATGTGCAATACACGGCGGCGGACGCGGCGGTTATCCGGTGGAAAACCGGGAAACCGGCACCCTCGATTGTGGAATACGGCCGATTGTCCGCCTCGGAAAACCGGGTGGAAGACGCCGCGTTGAAAACGGACCACGAAATCCGTCTTCAGGGTCTGTCACCCAGAACTAAGTATTCCTACCTGATCAAAGTTCGAGAGGGCGATACCACCCGGACCACTCCCGTATACGAGATGGATACGATATTCAATTACAACCTGCCCGCGATATCCGGACGGCCATCGCCTTATCCACCGGACACCACGGCGGAAGCCTGCGCGCAGCTGGCGCGGGACCTCTTGCGGGAATCCGGCGTGAACCAGGGGTATTGCTTGGTATTGGGGACCGATCATGGCCAATTGGTGTATGAGCTGGCGAGGCAGAGCAATCTGTATGTGCATGGGGTGGATACGGATGCCGGGCGGGTGGATGAAGCGAGGCGGCAGTTTTTACGAGCGGGACTTTACGGTGTACGGGCGCAGGCTAGGAAAGTGGAATCGTACTCCCGGTTGCCCTTTACGAATTATCTCGCCAATTTGATTATTTGCCTTCCCAAAAAAGGAGCGGGACTTCCGGACATCCCAGCCCAGGAGTTAGCCCGCCTGTTGCAACCGTACGGGGGAGTCGCCCTGTTGACGGACACGGGGGGGAAAATCTCCACCGAAATCCGGCAAAAAGAACTGCGTGATGCCGGATTGTCCGTGAAGGTGCTAGAAAACGCAAGCGGCGATTGGATTCGAGTCACCCGCGCGCCGATTCCCGGCAGCGGAGAATGGACGCACCAGTATGGCCACCCCGACAATGCCGCCAGCAGTTATGATAATCTGCAGGGGGCGACCCGGACGGATGAGCTGGAGGTGCAGTGGATCGGCAAGCCCGGTCCCAACGCCATGGTGGACCGCAATCCCCGGCCTCCCGCCCCTCTCTCTACGCGGGGGCGGTTGTTTACCCAAGGACTCAACCGGATCATCACGCAAGACGCTTACAACGGGACGATTTTGTGGACGGCGGAGATTCCCGCCCTCCAACGGTATAACATGCCCCGCGATTGCGGCAATTGGTGCGCGGACGGGGATTTTCTGTACACCGCTGTCCTCAATCATGCCTGGCGGTGGGACGCCGCCTCTGGGAATCTGACCGCCGTTTACGAGGTGCCGCCTCCCCCGGAGGAGGAGCACGGCGCGTATGAGTGGGGATATATCGCGCGGGCAGGGGATTATTTATACGGCAGCGCCGTCCGCTCCGGGAACTTTTACACGAATTTCTGGGGAGGATCCGATGAGGCCTGGGCGGACGCGACATCCGGCCCGGTGACCTACAAGGTCTGCAGTGACAACCTGTTCGCAGTGAATCCGGGTGACGGGCGATTGATCTGGCAGTATTCCCAAGGAGTGATTATCAATTCGACCATCACCATCGCCGAAGGCCGGGTGTTTTTCGTGGAATGCCGGCATCCCGCTGTCAAGGCATCTTCTTCCCGTCAGGTGGGCCTGTCTGAGTTGTGGCTGAATCAATATCTCGTGGCGTTGGACGCGGAGACCGGCCGGTTGGAATGGGAGAGGCCGGTCGACACGGAGGACGGCATCGTGGTGTTTTATCTCCTGCATTCCCACGATACCCTCCTGATCGCTTCTTCCAAGACGAATTATCACCTCTATGGATTCAGCGCGAAGGACGGCGCGCCCCTTTGGCATGCCAGCCACGCGTGGATCAGCGATAACCACGGCCAGCATATGCAACATCCCGCGGTGGCGGGGGATACCGTTTACTTGCGGCCCTGCGGGTACAAGGTGAAAAATGGCACTCTGGTGACCAAGGCCATGCCCCCTCATGAAGGCGGTTGCGCCACCTTTGCCGCCACCCCTGGTGCGTTGGTGTACCGGGGCAAGCAGGGTTCGATCTCGATGTGGGACGTGAAAACCGGTGACGTGACGAATTGGTTCAGCATCCGCCCGGCCTGCTGGCTGAGTACGATCCCCGCCGGGGGTATGGTCCTATCGCCGGAAGGGGGCGGTGGCTGCAGTTGCGGCGGTTGGCTGGAAACCTCGATCAGCTTTATCCGGACAAAGGGGGATACTCAAATCAACAGACCGGAGAAGGGGGGATGAAGATGGGGTTGCCGGGTGGATCAAGGTCAAGGGAATACTTGTTTGTTGGCCGTCACTTACTCGGTTGAAGAGAGAAAGTATGAACTCCCCTATCCGAGAGACTCTCACCCATGCCTTCCCCCGGGGGAAGAGGGATTGGATTAGCACTTCCATTCATGCCCATACCACGAATCGAGGATTGAGAACGTTCCGCAATCGGGTAAAAACGTTGCATTTGGTTTTCTCACCGCCCTTGATTCTCGGATGAGATCCCTTTATTCTATTTATATAAAATGATCGAATCATTATGGAAATAGTTTTATACAAATTTTATAATCTAAACAAATTCTAAAACCGATTCGATCCCTTATCTTATATTATTTGTTTTTAGGGGATGCGATGAAATTCCGGCCTATTGGTTTCTATTTCTTCCTGGGATTGCTCAGTGGTTCTTGCGCGGGCAATTCGTCCGTGAATCCCTCGGAACCCACGAAAATTCCGCCCAGAGTGGAAGTTTCTGCCTCCGAAATAAAATCCCCGGCGGTGGCGGTGTCTGAAATTATCTCTGCGACGCCAGCGGTTCCGGCGCTCCGGGGGGAGCCAACGGTTCCTGCCCCCGCCACGCCGGGACCTGCGTCTGTATCGGACATACCAGCCGGGCCAGTTGTTCTGCCACGGGAAGCCGCTTCTCTATCGTCCGTAAAACCATCAGCCACCCGCCCGGCCCGCGCCTGGGCTTTTTTGCCGATAAGCAAACTGGATTCCAATCCCACCGCCTCTATCGGCAGTGTAACGCTGAGTGAGCTTTCCGGCCTCATTCCCGCCAGCGAAAAAGGCCATTATTGGGGCCATAACGATAAGGGCAATGATCCCGAACTGTTCCGTTTCGACCGGGAAGGGAATATTAGGCAGCGGGTTACCTTGATGGGCATCACCAACGAGGATTGGGAAGCCATCACCCGTGACGCCGCGGGCCATCTCTACATCGGCGGATTCGGCGACAACTCGCGGAAACGGGAATCCTATACAATCTATCAACTGCCGGAACCCCCGCCCCAAGCCGTTTCGGTTGAGGGGTTCAAGACCATTCCCTACCGGTATGCCGATGGGCGATCGCATAATTGTGAGGCGCTGTTTTACTTTGACGGCCGGTTATATATGATCACGAAAGTCAATCCCGGCAAGGAAAAAGAGAAAGAAAAGAAGAAAAAAGATCCAGAAAATATCCCCCAGGTTTTTTGCCTTGATGATTGGGCGGATGACGAGATGGTCATCGCCCGTCACATCGGTCCATTCAAGGTGCAAGACACCATTACCGACGCGGCTTATTCCTCCCGATATGGGCTGCTCGCCGTGTTGTCATACACGAATATTTATTTTTTCCGGATGAACCATGAGAAGGATCTCCTGGCCGCTCCCGCGCACACGGTCTCCATCGATGTCAAAAAAAGTGAAGGACTTTGCTTTGATGCGGATTCCCTGCTGGTGACCAATGAACAAGGTCAAATCTGGAAATATCCCCTCAACGCGATTATTAAAATTGAACCCGGGGAACAGACCTGAAACCCGATATTCTACATAGGACTCTTCTACATAGGACTCTTCCCAACTCCAGTTTTTTTAAAACAGATTAAAACAAAGCGAACAGGAAGACTGGCCGTTTTGACTCAACCAGGAGCAAAATCACCAGGGCCGCTTTCTTTTCATTATGGTTTGGTTGGGAAAGAAGACAGAAATAGACATCTCCCCCATGACAGATGACAGAATTGTGAATATAGTTAAAGATGAAAGATGGGGATATCCGGCCATCGTGTATTAAAATTTCTATAATTCCTCCATGGAGTAACCGATGAATCGAATACGAGTGGCTTGCTTGCAAGGTGGTTTTACTCTAATCGAACTGTTGATTGTGGTGGCGATTATCGGGATCTTGGCCGCCATTGCGGTTCCTAACTTTCTGAATGCCCAGGTGCGGGCCAAAGTCGCCAAGGTCAAATCCGATTTCAAGGCCATCGCCACCGCCCAGGAAATGTACCATCTGGACCACAATTGTTATGCTCCGGCATTCAAACTCAGCGCGTTGACTTCTCCCCAGCCGTACATGTCATCGGTCCCTCAGGATATTTTCCCGCCCCGGTATGATTACGGCACCGCGGGCGGCCAGGGCGAGGCGGGCGCCAAGGTGACGTGGTACCGGTACGTCCTGGGCTCGAGGGATCCCCGCATCGGCGGCAGCGCGGATCTGCGGATTGCGCATTGTGCCGATTACTGGGCGTATTTCCCCCCCTTCCTGTTGCGTTCTCAAGCGGTCAGCCGGGCCACGGCAATCGATTGCCCCACCCAATGGCTCGTGAAATCGTTTGGCACTAATGTCAACATGCCCGCGCTCTGCGGCAATTATGGGGATGATTGCACGTTCCGGTACGATCCCACCAACGGCCTGGTAAGCATCGGCGATATCGCCATTTTCGGGCCGGGCGGCATGGTAGAATAAAGACGGGATAGTGAATTGGACGCGGCAAAAAGATTCAGGCCGGTGAACCGGGGAATGTCTGGTTCACCGGTCTTTTCTATGGTGCTTTTGGCCCGGATGGCCCTGGATTTCCCCGGCCTCCTCTGCCCTGCCTTCTTCCCCTTTCCCATCCATTGATCTTCACGCCCAGAATCGGGGAAATATTTTTTTAATTTTCAATGGATCTATTTAACAATTCTGATTAAAATAGGTTGAATACAATTATTATTTTCTTCATACTTCCACAGGCGCTGGAAGGGTATAGGCATTGGGGTAGGAGCGAAACTCTACCCGGTTGGTAATGTTGCCTGGGATTTGGCTGGAACTTGGATTCCATGGGTGAAGGGTAAGAAGCAGGTCCTTCAGAACACAACCGGCATGATGATCGACGAACGGGTTCTATTCTATCTGTTTTTGGCCGTTTTCTCGCTCTGGTTTGTGGGGAATATTCTGGAAATCAATTTTTTCCAAGTGCTTTTTGATGGATTCCTCCATACTATGGAGAATATCGGCGAGATCCTTAAACAGATCGTGAACGGTATCATTGACCGCTTTTTCCGCCGTTAAGTGTTTCATCTTTTATTCATCAACACCTTCATATGGATATCCAGCACATTGGTGGAATGAGTCGGCGTTCCGGTGGAAATCACATCGACGCCGGTGCGGGCATAATCCAGAATCGACGCATTCCGGATATTGCCCGACGATTCAAACAAGGTCCAATCGTAAGTTCCATCTTCCCGGCATTTTTCCAGAGTCTGGAGAATCTGATCCGGCGAGAAATTGTCGAGCATGATCGAACAGGGATAATAGTGGCCGTTCTGGAGATTTTTCAGCCGGTGGGCGATGATCCCTGCTTCCTTGGGCGTCTGCACTTCGACAATCAATCCCGTGGATTTTTCCCGCTGCCGCCAGCAACGGGCGATGCTGCCCAGGATCCACTCGATGCGGACGGTTTCGGAGTCGGGATCCATATCGCCGTCCTCCAGATAATGCCAAAAGTCGATTTCGGTGTCCTTGATCATCATGGTGTTGTAGAGGCCGCGGCGGTGGCTCAGGCCGCCGCCCACAATGAAAGCTTTCTTGTCCATGCGTCCCCATTGCAGTTTGCGGGTGGCGGCGAGGCGGCTGGGCGACCCGCAGGCCCGGATCTTCTCCTGCTGCTCGTGCACCTCCGTGGCGATGCCGCTCATGCGTTGGAGGATGTTCAAGATCGTCCGCTCTACCTCCAAAATAGTGATGATCCGGCCCTCGATGTACAGAATGGGATCTTCGTTGGCCTCGAGAGGATCCCCGTCTTGAATGGGGCGTCCTTGTTTCATGGCCCGTTGATACCGCAGGTGGGTCCGGTAGTTGTCGAGCAGGAGGCACGCCTCGTCCAAACCGGCCAGGATGCCTTTCTGCTGGGCGCTGATCATGGCTTTGCCCTGGTCTTCATCCCGGAAGATGGCCAGAGCGGTAATACAACCGGTTTCGCTTAAATCCTCCCCCAGCATGCTGTTCATAAAAGCAATGATCGAGGTTTTGTAAAGCGGGCTCTCCAGGGTGTAACTGTCCTTGTAGTTGTACAGATTCTGGACCATGGTTTCACGATCGGGCAACATGTTGGTTTCCTATCGGCCAAGCCAGGGAGTGGAGTCGAGGGGTGATTTAAAACCGGGTAATGATTTCTTGCCTTGCCGCTCTTCCCCCTTCATGGGAAGATGTTCCAGAGCGGAACCGCGGAATCATTTTCTGCTTTTTTTATACTAACTATCTTTATACTATGCATCGGCGGGAGGAAAAAATGAAGGATTTCAACCCCGTTTTTCAGATCGACCGTCGGGAATTCATTCGTATCAACGCCTTGACCGGGGTGGGATTGCTGGCCGCCCCACCGGTCTGGGCCGGGGAGGAGGCCATGGAATGGAAACCCGCCGAACTCCTGGAAGGCCTGCGAACCGAGGCCGGCGGCGCGCCTCTTGAGAACGCGGTCTGGTACGTGGCCGGGAAGGAAAACGCCGGTTTGCTCTATACCTTCCCCAAAGGTGCGTTGGCGGACGCGGCGTACCTGTCGGCGGACTTGTTGGTGGACGGCAACCGGCTGGCCGTGTTCCTGATGACGCTCCAAGAAGGTGAAAACGGGCCGCGTTTCACGCTGCGCTATATGAATCTCACCGAAGTGCAATCCCGCCTCCGTTTTCCCCTGGTAAACGTGAACATGAACCGCTGGCGGCTGGAACGCGAGGGTGCCTGGCTCAAGCCGATGTGCGGAGGCGAACGGGTGGATTTGCGCGAAGTGGACCGCCTTACCATCACGATCTTACATAAAAGCGATGAGCCGCTGCGCTGGTGCCAGACACCTCTGCGCGTAACAAAAACGGAACCTCCCCGGTTGACAAAACCGCTTCTAACAAAAGGCCCCCTGCTGGACGAACTGGGCCAGAGCACACTCCACGCCTGGCCGGGAAAAATCAACGGCCCTGAAACGGTGGTAAAACTCTTGACTGCGCAAAAGGCCGCGGCGGCCGGGAAAAAATGGCCGGAATCCTTCAACCGCTGGGGCGGCTGGAAGGATAAAAAAATCAATGCCTCCGGCTTCTTCCGGACCCATCACGACGGAAAACGCTGGTGGCTGGTGGATCCGGAGGGTGGCCTCTTCTGGTCCACGGGATTGGATTGCGTCCACCCGGGGATTGATACCTATTCCGAAAATTTGGAACACGCCCTCACCTGGATGCCGGAGCGTGAAGGGGATTACAAAGCCATCTATGGCAACCGGGCGATTGATTACTTGAAAGCGAACTTTATCCGCGCCTTCGGGCCAGAGAAATGGCGCCGCGAATGGGCCGCCATCGCTCTCTCGCAATTGCGGGAATTCGGCTTCAACACGGTGGCCAACTGGTCAGACTGGTCCATCGCCCGGGAGGCTCAGGTCCCTTACGTGCGTCCGTTGTCCACACGGCTGCGGCGTTCGAAGATGATTTACCGCGATTTTCCCGATGTCTTCCACGCCAATTTCAAGTTGGATGCCCTGGACTATGGAGAGCAACTGCGCGACACGCTGGACGATCCAGCCCTGATCGGGTATTTCCTGATGAACGAACCCACGTGGGGATTCTCCCGCGAAGCGCCGGCGGCGGGGATGCTCTTCAACACGCCCGCCTGTGAGACCCGCAAGGAACTCGCCCGGTTTTTAGGCCGAAAATACGGGGATAATGCGGCTCTGGCACAAGCGTGGAATATGCAGGCCACGCTGGAGGAAATCGCCGAGGGGCCCTGGAACAAACGGCTGACTCCTGAAGCGGTGAAAGACCTGACGGCGTTCAGTGCGGTCATGGTTAACGTGTTCTTCACGTCCTTGAGCGAAGGGTGCAAGGCGGTGGACCCGAATCATCTGAACCTGGGCATCCGTTACCAGGGCGTTCCACCCGATTGGATGGTCGAAGGGATGAAGAGTTTCGACGTGTTCAGCATGAACTGCTACCAAAAACGGGTACCCCTCGACACATGCCGGAAAGTCCACGAACTGCTGAACCAGCCGGTAATGATCGGCGAGTTTCACTTCGGGGCGCTGGACGTGGGCCTGCCCGCCCCCGGCCTCGTGCACGTGCGGACCCAGGCGGACCGGGGCAAGGCCTACCGGGTGTATGTGGAGGACGCGGCGGCCAATCCCTGCTGCGTGGGAACGCATTATTTCACGCTGTACGATCAATCGGCGATGGGCCGTTTCGACGGGGAAAACTACAACATTGGCTTTGTGGATGTCTGCAATCAGCCCTATGTCCCGCTGGCCGACGCGGCCCGCAAGTGCCATGAACGGCTGTACGCCCTGGCCGCGGGGCAAGCGCAACCCTATACGGATGAACCGGAATACCTGCCAAGGTTGTTCTAATGATCTTCTCCCCTGGCCGGAGGAGGAACAAGCACGCCGCCCCACCGCGGTTCATCCCGGAGCCGGTTTGGTTTTTGAAGAGGATTTCGCCAGGGGCGCGTCGAGGATTTCACGGATTTTGCGCACCAGGTTTTCGGGCGTGATGGGTTTCTGGAGAAAATTGACC
>ERZ795046.2785-NODE-2785-length-14692-cov-20.421944_pt1 | contig 14692 bp, 9 predicted proteins | sample MGYA00375130_ERZ795046 | MGnify/ENA primary metagenome ERZ795046 (study PRJEB30175, sample SAMN05720202) | activated sludge metagenome | isolation source: anaerobic digester from wastewater treatment plant | place: Japan | collected 2015-05-15 ...
GGACGATTACACCCATCCTCGGTATTTCAACCCACGCACCCGCATAGGGTGCGACAAGCTGAAAAAGGCTGGCTTTGACACGTATATAGTTATTTCAACCCACGCACCCGCATAGGGTGCGACGAGCCTTCACAGCCTCACAATCCCGACTATCCAGATTTCAACCCACGCACCCGCATAGGGTGCGACCACTTAATGTATAGCACGCTCAATGAGCAACTACATTTCAACCCACGCACCCGCATAGGGTGCGACCTTCGCCAGCCTGCCACTTACGTACCTCCTCAGCATTTCAACCCACGCACCCGCATAGGGTGCGACCATCTCAACAGTCTGAGAAGCATTAGCTGTTGTATTTCAACCCACGCACCCGCATAGGGTGCGACGAAGCTTCCATTGACCTCTGTAAGTCTAGCTCTATTTCAACCCACGCACCCGCATAGGGTGCGACCCCAACACCTAAGAAAGGAGGCTATTACTATGTATATTTCAACCCACGCACCCGCATAGGGTGCGACTGCAATCTTTTTAGACCTGTTACCTTAACAGATAACGCAAAACAAAGTGCGAAACTACTCACACAACCTATCTAATTATCAAAATTTCAACCCACGCACCCACATAGGGTGCGACTGCAATCTTTTTATGTTTGCTTATAGTTCGCAATTTATTAAATCTTGGTACTGTTTTACGACAGGCCTAGTAACTTAAAATAATCCCAGTATTTTTGTCATAATTATTCTCAAAATCTTTTAGAACCCAAAGACTTCCTACACTCTCCAACTTTCCCTTTGCCTGTAACAACGTATGTTCCTCTGGATACACACTCACGGTATACTGCTGCAACTTACGTAAAACCAAATATGTACCCTTGCCTACTCTAAGAGAATTTATCAAGCTTTCGGCTTCTTTATTATACGGTATGAGTACAGGAATACCTACAACATCTATAAGATTAAACTTATCACTAACTGTCTTAAATGGATATTCCAACAACTCAGATAAATCAGCCAAAACCTTCTCTTTATCCAGTGTATCATCCCCTGCGTAGCGGTATAAACGGTCAAAATACTTACGAACCACAGATAAAACTTGTAAATCGCTATGTGTACGTGCAAGTTCCTTATATACACTATATGCTCTATAAATGCCCATCGGCCACGTTGCCTTAACATCCTTCAACCCGAAGGTATAAACATTCCCCTGAGAGTACTTCCATTCACGATTACAACGCCCGCCAGCTTGAATTACAGAATCTAACCCTGCGTGTTCTCTATAAACCTCAGGAAAATCAAGATTTACACCTGCCTCTATGAGTTGTGTAGACACTACTCTGCAGGTTTCCCCAGCTTTTAATACTGTCTTTATCTTGGCGATAACCTCGCTACGATGCCTTGGACACATATTAGTCGACAAATGAAAAGTATTCTTATGCGTAGCTGCCAACGAAGTATATAAGGTCTTAGCCAATTTCTTAGTATTCACTATGGTTAAAACCTGCTCCTGCGAAGTAAGACGACCTACCAAGGTAGCCAAAGATATATCCCCAATGTCAGTTATAATCGTTCGCTTAAACTCCTGATTCATCTTCTCAGGGTCGGGCAATATTTCAACAATCGGAAGTGTGTAATATTTACTAAAATCGGGTGGAGTGGCTGAACAAAACAATGCAGTTACCCCATAAAACCTAACAAGCTCCTCAACAGCCCTTAAACATGGTTTAAGATATTCCACCGGGAACATCTGCACTTCATCAAATACTACAACGCTTCTGGCGATATTGTGAAGCTTCCTGTTACGAGTGCGTACAGCACTATACAAAGATTCAAAGAACTGCACATTGGTGGTTACAACTATAGGTATATCCCAATTCTCCGAAGCCAATTTTAGATTATCGTCATCGCCAAAATCGTAACTGCTGTGATGCTCCAAAACATAGTCATCCCCGAAAATATCACGAAGCGTACCCGCAGTTTGCTCAGTAATACTAATATACGGGATTACATAAATAACTCTATCCAAACCATGTATTTTCGCATGATTAAGAGCAAAAATAATTGACGATAAAGTTTTCCCGCTCCCCGTAGGTGCAGATAAAACGTAAGTACCCTGAGCGTAACCCGCTTTCTGTGTGCAGAACTGCTGAATCAAAGCTCGCTGCTGGTTAATATGCGTCGATGGTAACGGCATACGCTCCAAATATGCGTTCAACAACGAAAGTAACTCATACACCTTTGGATACGCAGGGCGGGTCGTCTTCTGCATAAACGCCTCCGTATCCAACCAATCTGCGTCTACAACACACGAATAAATCATCTTCGTAAGCATAGCCAACGTATACGCTCTATCATCGGCTTCACGTAGCCACTCTGGGAACTTCACAAAATCCTTCGGCTCAGGCAACTCTGTTTTGTACGCAGAATAATCTTCTATCGTATCCTTGGCTAAACGTGCCTCTAACGTACCTGCCTGAACGCAAGGACCGTAATCGGGTAACCCACTGTGATGTCCTGCTACTGCGTAAGCTAAAAGCTTCCCAAAAATAGGGATACACTTATCAAGCAGTTGTGCTCCCGCAGTAGAATGGTCGACCATTGAATCCCCGTGTAAACGTCGCTGAAAAGCCTGCGAATATTTACCTACATCATGGTATAATCCCGCAGTATACGCCAAATCAGACGCACCAAACTTAGACGCAAATTGTGCTGCCAGCCGTGCCGTCCCTTGTAAATGGTCTAATAAGGATTGATACTCTCCTTGTTGCGTCTTATGTGCTGAGTATTTCTGCGTCACCATACTCACCTCCTATATCGTTAGCACATCATAAACTCTGGAATGTGTCTATGTTAATTACATATAGGCTCAATAACATAATAAAAAGAGCAGATAAAACCAATCTGCTCTTACATACCAATACTGCACCTCCACATAAAACTGTGAAGGGTATTTGCTTTATAGACCAAGGGATTCTTTCAGGAAATGCACTGCGTAACCGCCAATAAAGACGCACGCACAGAATATCAAAGTGTATATGAGTATTAACGTGAGAATATTCAAAAGAACTTGAACAAACCCGTACTTTATCCGTGAATAAAGCCCCATACCTTCAATCACGGAGTAGCCATAAACAAAGCAATAAATTATCGCCGATGTCATGCCTACTACACTCAACACACCTATCAGACCTACTATCAGGTCCACGAAAACATCAGGATTTTTCACTTATACCCCTCCTATTCTTCCTCCTCAGGAGCTAACAAGAACCCATAGGCATATACCTTCGGAGCTATGCACTTGTCACGCAGCTCTCTGAGCTTCTCTCTAAGCGTTTCTACCAGCTTATTATAATGGTCGTCCACGGACTTGACTTTCATGTGTCCATTCGGCTTAGTACCTTGGAAGAACTTACGAATATCATACAGGGCTGCATTATGATTGTATGAACCACCTGTGCCATCAGGCGAACTGTCAAATGGTTTACCGTTGTTTCCTGTGTGATAATATTTGAATATGTCGTAACCAGCTTTTAGTACTGCTTGTGCTTCGGCCGATAAATCTGGACTATTTAGAGTTATGTTGCGTGAAACTAATATCTTATTGAGTGTGTCGTGCTTAAAAGGTGCTGTATTTACACCTAGCTCTTGCTCAGTGAATGGTATCCAGTGGTTGTCCCCATATTCTACGGAGATGTGGTTGTTTCCGTGGAAGATAGAAAACAGGATACAAGAGTTCACGAAGTCTGCGTCTTGTAGTGGGTCGGTATGCGGATATAAAAACTGGTCTCGGTCGTTTAACCATGTAGCGTCTATAGACCAACGGGTGGCGAAGTAGACGGAGGCTGCATGAAAGTTGTTAGTGCCTATGTCTAGCTTCTTACAACTTTCCTTCCCGTAAATACCCCGGTTACTTTCTATTCGATTTAAGTTTTGTGTCTGAAAATCGTTACATTTAGCCCCCAGTACACCTATAGGGGTTATTCCCTTTTCTATCTCATTATACCAGTCTGTCATCAACCTCACTTTGCTATATTCGGCTAACCTGTGTTCCCCAATAAATAAGCCATTCGAGCCATACACGTCAGCTATTATACCTTCGTATTCTTCTTCGACACCAGTATCCCAAACCTTAAAACCTATAGGGAACTGCCCTTTAACATTATCAAAGGTATTGCCCGGGACTAAGAAGCACGATACTAACCTAGGTTTGAACCATTCACGCATTTTAGCAAAGTTTGGAGCTTGCAGAATTTTCAAAGTTGAAAATTCTGCAATGATACAACCACGGAACTCGTCATAGATACGAGCTAAAAACTGTGCGTAAAGTTCATTTCTAGCCTTACCTAACTGCTCTTTATATTTACGTGCCGTAATTGACGCTGATACTCCTGCCTTACCCTTACCCTTAGCTTTATTCTGGTTGCCTCCCTCAGCATAAGGAGGATTGATTAGTACCACAAGTTTCTTTCTTTTCTCCTCATCTTCAAGTATATCCATTAGTCCGTCGGGTACTTGTCCACCTTCAGACTGGCGAATAAAACTGTCGTTTAAGAAGTCGAACTTGAAGATGTTTGAAGCAAAGGTTGGCTTCGTTTCCTCTATCATTATCCTTACATTCTGCTCGTCTATATCAGACGCATATATGTTCCTTCGGTTGGTTAAGCCAGCTAAGAGGTTTCCTGAGCCTGCACAACAATCATAGATTACATACTCATCTTGCCAATCTTCACCGAGAGCTTCTGCTAAATACTCGTGAGCCTTTGTAACCCAGATACGTGGCGTGAAGAAAGCTCCCTTACGCTCCATGATGTCCCTTGGGACTAATATATCACGGCGTAAGAGTATCTGCTCCCACGGGGTCTTTTCGTTATCATAAGCTCTAACATTCCTTGGAGGACGCTTATAACGCTTCCAAAATTCACGATAGGCTTTGCCTCCGTCCTTAAAGTTTACACGCTTCAACGGAGCGTCATACAAAGATAACTGCTGACTTTCTATCTTAACAAAATAAGTAGTTCCAAGAATACCGACCTTCAACCCATCAACCAACGTAGCATCCTCAGTATTACCTACATAAGCGTCAGCTAAGAAAAAATCTGCAGCATAAATACCCTTCTGCATATACTCTTTCCATTGAACCTCAGTCAAGCTAATCTGAGGCTTTACTTTATCAACCCATTCATTAAATACATGATTTAAGTTAGCCAAGGTAATTTCAATACCTTGAACCTCAACCTGCTTCAAAAAATCCCCACGAATAAAAGATTTGAAATTGTTCACCTGTTCGTCGTGCTTAAAAGGGACTACCAACTTAGCCCGTGCATAGTCATTCACTAAGTCCTGTAGCTCCTTAAATCTCGGATTTTTATGGTCGGACGGTCTGGTCTTCCACTCTATGTCATTACGGAAGAAAAACTCAGTGAAATCGGCCGTATTAAATAAATGCAACTCCTCTGGGTCAAATACTGCAAGATACGCAGGTGGAATTACCTCCCCGCTGAAAAATGTAGACTTTACTGTCAATAGAAGCTGGGTAAGCATTACGCTGAAATGTGTTTTCTCATTCTTAGCCTCAGCCCATAACAAGTGCCTTGTTTCGTCCTTAGCGTCAGCTATAACAAAGTCTATCTTACTGCGCCCATAGTTCGGCATATATGTAAGCGACTTGTGGTCTTGCTGGAATAACAAAGCATATACAGCCTGTTTATACTGCTCCTCTGACATCCCTTCTCTGAATATCATACAATCCCTCCCCATTATGTTATAAGGAGAGTTGTCACAGGCACAATAAAAGGACGCAGATAAAACCTATCTGCGTCCTGATGGTATGTGCCTGTCTTTAATCCTCGTCATCATCGACTACCTTGGTAACAGACGTAATGTATTCGCCGTCATCAATGGTAATCAGCTTAGAGCCTCTGGTATGTCTACCCAGTATAGGAATGTCCTTCGACTTAATCCTAATCACGATGCCTGAGGAATTTACAAGCAGCAACTCGTCGCCCGCATTGTAGGTCATTACACAAGTCAACTGTCCTGTCTTCTCATTTGGATTATAACACAACATACCTTTCAGACCTCTGTTCTTTACCGGGAATTCAGAAGCGAAGGTCGCTTTTCCAAAGCCCTGCTCTGACACGAAGATAATCTTATCGTCTTCACCAGAACATACTGCAAATCCGATAATGTAGTTGTCTTTGCTGGTCTGCATTGCCCTTACACCAGTCGCACTTCTGCCCATATTACGGACATCGCTCGACTTAAATCGGCTTCCGAGACCCTTATTCGTAGCCACGAAGATTGTTTCGTCCTCGCCTACGATGTCTACCTGTACCAGCTCGTCGCCGTCCAAGATGTTAATTGCTATGATACCCGGCTGCCTGATGTTCGCAAACTCACTGATAGGAGTCTTCTTAACAGTGCCGTACTTCGTCATCATTATGAAGCTCGCCTTATTCTCAGGACTCAAATCACGCACTGGGATGATAGCCTTAATCTTCTCGTTCGGGTCAAGTCTCAACAGGTTCACAATAGCCGTACCCTTAGCGTTTCTACCCGCCTCAGGGATTTCGTAAGCCTTCTTACAATAAACCCTGCCGTTGCCAGTAAAGAACAGGATATTATCATGGGTCATGCACACCGATAAATGTTGCACTGTATCGTCATCACGTGTCTGCATACCTACTACGCCACGACCTCCACGCTTCTGGCTCTTATACGTAGATACAGGCAACCTCTTGATATAGCCAATAGTAGTCATCGTAACTACGCACTGCTCGTCAGGAATTAAATCCTCTACATCGAAATCCTCAAACTCCTCGTAAGTGTTGGCAATCTCAGTCCTACGCTTATCACCAAAGTTCGCTGCGATGTCAACAAGCTCCTGACGGATAACACCGTATAAAACCTTCTCGTCAGTCAAAATGCTCTTTAACCAAGCAATGGTCTTAACAAGCTCGTCGTACTCAGCTTGCAGCTTATCACATTCAAGCCCTGTTAATCCTCTCAGACGCATTTCCACAATGGCGTTCGCCTGCTCGTCTGAAAGTCCGAAGCGTTCAATCAACTTACCTTTCGCTTCTTTACCATCCTTGGAAGCTCTGATTATATTGATAACCTCGTCAATATGGTCTAAAGCGATGAATAAGCCCTCGATAATGTGAGCTCTCTTTTCAGCCTTATCCAACTCGAAGTGCGTTCTACGGGTCACAACTTCCTTCTGATGTTCAAGGTAAACATTGATTAGGTCAAGCAGGTTAAGTAACTTAGGTTCGCCGTTCACCAATGCCAAGTTGATGATACCGAAAAACACCTGCATTTGTGTGAACTTATAAAGTTGATTCAGCACAATGTTTGCATTGGCATCCCTTCTGACCTCGATAACAATTCTGATACCATTTCTGTCAGATTCATCACGAAGGTCGGATATACCTTCAATCTTCTTATCTTTGACAAGCTCGGCAATCTTCTCAACAAGCTTTGACTTGGTTACCTGATAAGGTATTTCAGTCACCACAATGCTCTGTCTGCCCTTGCTGTCTACATCAATCCTTGCTTTGGCTCTTAAAACCAGCTTACCTCTACCTGTCCTGTACGCCTCTTTGATACCACTTGTGCCAAGGATAACCCCGCCAGTTGGGAAGTCTGGTGCGGATAAAACCTCAATAACCTCATCAATGTTGGTATCCCTGTTCTCATTAACCTTGTTGTCAATTACCTTACAGATTGCGTCCACAACTTCATTAAGGTTGTGAGGTGGCATATTGGTAGCCATACCTACGGCGATACCTGACGCTCCGTTCACCAACAAGTTAGGGAGCTTTGCAGGAAGTACGGTCGGTTCTTCCAGCTCGCCGTCGTAGTTCTCCACGAAGTCCACAGTGTTTTTGTCCAAGTCCTCCAACATCTTCAAGGTGAGCTTCAACATCCTCGCCTCAGTATAACGCTGAGCCGCTGCGTCATCACCGTCGATAGAGCCAAAGTTACCGTGGCCGTCTACAAGCGGATACCTCATAGAGAATGGCTGTGCAAGACGCACCATCGCCTCGTATATAGCACTATCCCCGTGTGGATGGTATTTACCCATTGTATCACCGACGATACGGGCTGATTTCTTATAAGCCTTAGATGGTTCTAAGCCCAACTCATTCATGGAATAAAGAATTCTACGATGAACAGGCTTTAACCCGTCACGTGCGTCAGGTAACGCACGGGCTACAATAACGCTCATGGCGTAGTCGCCATAGCTTTCTTCCATTTCTTCTTCAAATGTTCTCGGTAAGATACGGAGTTCAGCGTTCTCCGATAAAACATCCTTACTCATTCCGCTACCTCCTTATATATCAAGTTTCGCTCTCTTAGCGTAGTCCAAGATAAAGTCCTTACGTGGGTCTACTCTATCGCCCATTAAACGAGAGCATATCTTATTGGCTTTGATTGCGTCTTCGATGGTTACTTGAAGAAGCACACGCTTTTCAGGGTCCATTGTGGTTTCCCAAAGCTGGTCTGCGTCCATTTCACCAAGTCCTTTATAACGCTGAATAGGTTTGATACCGTCTCTGCCTATCTTGTCTAAAAGCTCCTTCAAGCCAGCGTCAGAATACGCATAGTAATCTTGCTTGCCCTTAGTCACCTTATAAAGCGGTGGTTGAGCGATATACAAATACCCGCCAGTGATGACCTCTGGCATGAACCTATAAAAGAGCGTCAGGAGAAGCGTTCTGATGTGCTTTCCGTCGACGTCAGCGTCGGTCATTATGATTATCTTATGGTATCTGAGCTTAGAAATATCAAAGTCGTCGCCGATACCCGCACCAAACGCCGCTATCATCGCAGCAATTTCATCATTGGATAACACTTTATCCAATCTGGACTTCTCTACGTTCAAAATCTTACCCTTCAAAGGAAGCACTGCTTGGGTCTTGTAGGTTCTGGCACTCTTTGCAGAACCGCCCGCAGAGTCACCCTCAACAAGGAAGATTTCACATAATGCAGGGTCTTTCTCTGTACAGTCAGCCAGCTTGCCGGGCATACGACTTGATTCCAGCACGCTCTTACGACGTACAAAATCCCTCGCCTTTTTCGCAGATTCTCTCGCCTTCTGTGCAAGTATCGCCTTATCTACGATAGCCTTCGCTACCTGTGGATTTTCTTCAAGGAAATACCCCAAATGCTTATACACTACTGCATCAACAGCCGTTCTGGCCTCGGTACTGCCAAGCTTACCCTTGGTCTGCCCTTCAAATTGAGGTTCTCTGATTTTCACAGATAAAACCGCTGTAAGTCCTTCCCTGACATCTTCACCTGTCAGCTTGCCGTTTTTAAGCAGCTCATTCTTCTTGACATAATCATTGATACCTCTTGTTAGCGCTGACCTAAATCCCGCAACGTGAGTACCTCCGTCTATGGTATTGATATTATTTACGAAGGATACCAGTGTTTCGGAATACTCGTCAGTGTACTGGAACGCTACTTCCACAAGTACTCCGTTTGAGCTTTCCTCACAATAGAATATCTTATCACCGACTGGGTCTTTGCCCTCATTGATAAAGGCTACGAACTCTTTAATCCCGCCGTCGTAGCAGTATTCCACTGTCTTAGGCTCTTTACCTCTAAGGTCTGTGAGCGTAATCTTTAAGCCCTTTGTCAGAAACGCAGTTTCCCGCAGACGTTCGGATAAAGTCTTGAAATCGTACTCTGTTGTTTCAAAGATTGTTCCGTCAGGTTTGAAGCGTACGTATGTACCCCTCTTATCAGTATCACCAATAACAGTCAGGTCGCAAAGCTTTACACCCTTTGCATACCTCTGTTCGTATATTTTGCCGTCCTGATATACCTGTACTTCAAGAACGTCGGATAAAGCAGTTACTACGGACGCACCTACACCATGCAGACCGCCAGACACTGTGTAACCACTATTCTCGCCGCCGAACTTACCGCCAGCGTGTAGTGTCGTAAACACCAATTCAACCGCAGGAATACCCTTTTGAGGATGAATTCCCACAGGGATACCTCTACCATTATCTACTACTGTTATTGAATTGTCTTTCTCAACGGTTACGCTTATTTCTGTACATTCTCCTGCCAGAGCTTCGTCCACGGCATTATCGACAATTTCCCACACAAGGTGGTGAAGCCCTGTAATTCCCGTGCTTCCGATATACATACCCGGACGCTTACGAATTGCTTCTAAGCCTTCAAGCACCTGTATATTTTCAGCACCATAAGTTCTATTGTTTCCTGCTTGCACAAATCATACCTCCTTTATTCAATACCTCTTTACCTAAGGCCTCATACGGGTTAAGAGGCTAAGACGCAGATAAACTGCTCTTATCTGCGTCCGTATTCTACTTGAAGTAGTTTCTCTTGATGTTCGGCAAATTCTTTCTAATCCCCGTTACGATGGATTTCTGCACCGACTTTCTGATACGACTTTTACGCACTGTACATTCCCCCTCAAATTAAAACTAAATCCTGCTCAGTTGTTACTGGGTAAGCTCCCAAGGAAGTTATCACAACTACTTTCTTGCCCTGCCCAATCATACGCAAGATGTTGTTTCTCGTGCCTCGGCTCACTCTATCCCACAGCATTAAACCCACATCGGAAACCTCTGCCATGGCAATATCCTTAGCAACGTAGTAATCCCGCTGTGACGCATTAGGGTCAGGCGGTACATTTACTACCTGCCAACCGCCGACATTGTTTCTGACACGGTCGCCGACTACATATACGGGCACATTCAGGTAGCGTTTACTCCAAAGATACTTCTGCAAAAGTGTATCAGCTCCGGGAGCGTCGCCAATCACGAAATGCACACCCAAGTTCATTAAGTTGTCAAGCCTTACTCTTGCTTCGGCCGATAAAACTCTGATAGGGAGTGACCCCGCCAAGAATACTGTTGCCATTAAAAAGAAGCCTCCTTACTTGGTAAAGATTTAATATAGGCACACACAAAAGACGCACCCGTTTGAGTGCGTCTGTACAGGTATTTTTACTCTGTCGCCTGCATTATGCTCTGTAACCTCGCCCACAACCTCGTATTTCTGGACGCATCCTCCACATTCGATATAGCCGACCTCAGGATATTCTCACTGCCGATAAGAATTACCATCGACTTAGCACGAGTCACCGCCGTATAAATCAGCTTCCTGTACCACATTCTGCCGTGAGTATGTACCAGCGGAATGATAACCACTGGGTACTCCGAACCTTGTGCCTTATGCACAGTCGTAGCATACGCTAAATCAAGGTCGCCCAGTTCAAGGCTTGTGTACGGAACTGTCGCATAATTGCCAAAATCCACTTCCAAAGAATTATCGAAAGGATTGATTTTCTCCGCAATTCCCACAGTGCCATTATAAACGTCCTTGTCGTAGTCGTTACGGGTCTGCATAACCTTATCCCCCACCTTGAAGAACGTGCTGCCATACTTGACACCTTCCTCCTTTGGATTCATTACAGCCTGCATTAACGCATTAAGTCTTGTTACGCCCGCCTCTCCCTTATACATAGGAGCTACGACATGAATATCATTAAGCGGGTCTACGCCACGCTTTGCTGGTATGCTCGTAGTCCTCAGCTTTACTATCATCTGAGCGACTGCTTCCTCATCAAGGTTCTTGATAAAGAAGAAATCAGTTCCCTCAGGATTACTCAAATCAGGAAGGATACCCTCCTTAATCTGCTGTGCCGCTATCTTTATGGAGCTACCTTCGGCCTGCCTGAATATCACATCCAGAAAATATACAGGAACTACACCACTGTTAATGATGTCTGCCAGTACGTTGCCCGCACCTACTGACGGTATCTGAGCGTCATCCCCAACCAGAACCACAGTAGCATGGTCTGGAATAGCTCTGAGTAAATGCCTCATAAGTGGTAAATCCACCATCGACATTTCATCGAATATGAACAGGTCGGCGTCTATCGGATTGTCTTCATTATAGCCAAACCCAAGCCCCGGAACGAATTCAAGAAGTCTATGGATTGTTGACGCTTCGTGTCCTGTGGCTTCGGATAAAACCTTCGCAGCTCTACCTGTCGGCGACGCCAGCCTGATTGCCTTGCCATTCTCACGGTAATTGTCCACGATTGCTCTCGTGATAGTGGTCTTTCCTGAACCCGGACCACCCGTAATTACAATAAATTTCCCGCCACAAACCGCAGCCTTGATAGCCTCCATCTGCTTCGGCGTGTACTCTATACCATTGTCGTAATCCTCAATCATCGTCAACGGCTCTCCACGCTCGCCCTGCATTATTCTCTTGATGTCCTGAGCTACGTCTATTTCATAGTCGTAATAGAGCTTCGGATATACTCTGAAATTATCCTCGATTACAATGTCACCCTTGCTGGCCATGTGTTGCATAGCACGGTCAAGTAGATTATGCGGTACGCCCAAGAGCTTGCAAGCCCCCGACAAGACATCCCCATAAGTAGCAAAGCAATGCCCGTTCTGCCCGATAGTAGACAAATAATAAAGGATACCGCTCCTACATCTCTGATAACTGGTCTTACTCATACCCATATTCAGAGCCAGTGCGTCTGCCATCTGGAACGTAATGCCCTCGATGTCATCCACCAATTTGTAAGGGTTCTCCTTAATCTTGTCGATTGCGTCATCCCCGTAGGCTTTATAAGTCCTTAAAATATAAGTCATTGATAGTCCATACGCCGATAAAAATAGAATGAGTTCTCTGACTATCTTATGCTTTGCCCATGAATCCTTAATCGCCTTCATACGCTCAGGTCCTATGCCGTGAACCTCAGCAAGGCGGTCAGGGTGCTTATCCAGAATATCAAATGTCTGCTCTTTGAAATGCTCCACTATACTTCTTGCTACAACCTCTCCAATACCCTCAATCAGACCACTCTTTAAGTAGGCTTCAATACCGTAGAGGTCCTTCGGACGACACTCCAAGTAAGCGTGAACCTTGAACTGCTGTCCGTATCTGGAATGGTATGTCCATTCGCCCACAGCGTCGATTACTGTGCCTTCGTTCAGCTGATAAAGCCCGCCAACCAGCATGATGTCTTTGCCTTCGTGCAAGCCCCTCACAACTGCGTATTCGCCGTCGTCGGCTTTGAATACGATGTAGGTTATTCTAACCCCCTCTAATGTTTCCATCTGCCTCACTCCTGCCTTCAACTCTATTTGCGGTTGAACTACTCCCACTTTCGCTTCGCTTAGAAGTGGGAGATTCCTACGAACTTCGCTCTATCGAGCGAATATTTAGTAGGCGATCCCCGCCGTCCCAGCGGTTAAGCGTAATGCTTCATTACGCAGATTTATACTCGCATTCAAATCCCTGTCATGATGTCTCCCACAAGCAGGACAAACCCATTCACGCAAGTTAAGGTTTTTTACTTCTTTGTTCCGATAACCACAAGATGAACACAATTGGCTTGAAGGAAAGTTCTTTGCTACTTTAACCAATTGTTTACCATACCATTTGCATTTATATTCAAGCATCGAAATAAACTCTGACCAACTCACTTCACTAATTGATTTGGCTAACTTGTGATTTTTTAACATATTTTTCACTAATAAATCCTCTACACCTATTATGTCGTGGTTTTTGACAATATAGGTGGAGAGTTTATGTAAATAATCTTTACGAGCATTAACGATTTTTTCATGAATGCGAGCGACTTTGATTCTTTGTTTATTCCAATTAGAACCACCTATTTTTCTTTTTGAAAGTTTTCGTTGTTCACGAATTAGTTTTTTCTCTAATTTTCGTAACCACTTTGGATTTTCAAATATTTCACCATTAGAAAGAATGGCAAAATCTTTTAATCCAACATCAATTCCAATTGCAGAATTTGTTTTAGGCAATGGTTTTATTTCTGTTTCTGTCAAAACAGAAATAAAATATTTTCCACTTGCATTTCTTCTGATCGTTACATTTATTATGCGACCTTCAACTTCTCTACTTTTAGCAAAACGAATCCATCCGAGTTTAGGAAGTTTGATACGGTTATTTTCAATTTTGATATTCCCATTTGTATATTTCGTTGTGTAGGATTGAATTGGATTCTTTTTTGTTTTAAAACGAGGAGATTTATTTTGACCTTTAAAAAAACAAGTAAATGCATCTGCTAAATGTTTCAATGAGGTTTGAATCGCAATACTATCCACTTCTTTTAGCCATGTAAATTCTTTTTTCAGTTGGGTTAACTGTGAACTACAAGTATTGTATGACAATCCTTTTCCTGTTTCTTTGTAAGCATCGTTCCACTTAGCAAGAAAATGGTTGAATACAAATCGACAGCATCCAAAAGTTTTATTAATCAACACTTCTTGCTGTTTGTTTGGATAGATGCGAAATTTATATGCTTTATTGACTATCATGACTTTCACCTCCTTTTGTGTTATTATATACATAGTATATCATAATTGATATTAAATGTATATCATTTTTAAGGGGTGAAAGCATGGAAAAGCAATCAGTTGTATTACGTTTTCCAAAAACTCTTTTAGAGAAAGTGGACAAATACAAAGAACAAAAAGGGTTTGGTACTCGCACACAAACCATTTTTCATCTGTTGCAAGTGGCTCTTGAACAGTCAGAACGTCAAGAAAAAGAAAGCAATTCATCTCCCACCTAAAGAGGTGGGAGTCTTCTTGCTTTATTTACGATAAAGTGCGGCTCCCTGCAATGGTAGCAGGTCGCCTTTTCCACGGCCGCTTGTA
>ERZ795046.2790-NODE-2790-length-14682-cov-3.613113_pt1 | contig 14682 bp, 8 predicted proteins | sample MGYA00375130_ERZ795046 | MGnify/ENA primary metagenome ERZ795046 (study PRJEB30175, sample SAMN05720202) | activated sludge metagenome | isolation source: anaerobic digester from wastewater treatment plant | place: Japan | collected 2015-05-15 ...
TACAATAGTCTTATCAATAAGATTTAATTTTTCTAATGTATGGATTATTTCTCCAATATGAAAATCTATTTCAATTATGCCTGCATAATAAGCAGCGAGAGCATATCTAAATAGTTGTTGATTGTCGTGAGCTTCAGCAATATTCCATGGTAAAGAACGATTTTTTTTATATTTACATAATCCTATAGGTAATTCATCTGGATTTTGATCAAATAGAGAAGGCTTTGAAATGGCATCTGAATTACGCAAACCTTTTCCCCATCTTGAATAATTAAAGGAAGAAAAGAAAGATGGTAAAGGAGTATATGGTTGATGGGGACGAAGAAAAGAAGCAAAAATAAAAAAAGGTTCTTTGTTTTCTGCACATTTTTTTAACTGAGATATAGTCTCATTTTTTGTATATGCTTCCGGGGTCATATTATTTGGAAGGAGAGATACTCTTGCAGATAGCGGAGCGCGTGTAAATTCATTGCAAGCTTCAGGTCCATATGGATGGGTATTTCCCCATTCAGCAGCCCAATCTCTTGCAAATTCTTTAATATATCCAGTTCTTCTTATCCAATCCATATAGTTATCAGGATCCTGTTCTTCTTTTAAATGACTTTTTCTTATAATCCATCCATCATCACAAGCTTGTATTAGGTGCCTTTTTCCAAAAGCAGCAGTAAAATATCCATTTAATTGAAAAAGTTTTTGAAGTGGAATTATTTGGATAGCGGGATTGTCACTATTATCGAGGCAGCCAAGTGTTCGTGGGTAAAGTCCACTAAAAATGGAAGATCGTGATGGTACGCATATTGCATCCTGACAATATGCGCGTTTGAAATAAATTCCTCTTGAAGCGAGGTAATCCATATTTGGTGTTATTATATCCGGATGCTTTTCGATTCCAATTAAATCTGCTCTATGTTGATCTGAAAATAAAAATAATACATTCAAATTTCTTGCATTCATTTTTTTTAAAGATTTATTTCGACACCACTTGCACTAATAAAACGAGTAACTTTAGAGGCGGAATTATTTAATTCTAATTGATTCATAGCCTTTACATGACCATCATAGAATGTTGCATTTGCTTTATTTCCTACGTGATGCAAGTGGATACGTCCTTCACAAAAACCACCCTTGTAAGGTTCCCAACTTGGGGATGTTGGAAAGTCTTCTGTTAGATATATGCCTGTTTTAATGCAATCTGCATATAATACGAGATTTTCTGGAGAACGTATTTTTTGTAAATAATGAAGTCTAAAATATGGTTTGTTATTTTCTGTGGTAGTTATTGTTGCGGTGAAATTCTGGTTGAGTTTATAGACATTGCCCCATGGATCTCCTCCATAAACGCCAAATCCTGAACCACTTATTCCAAAATTTGATCGCTCCTTATAATAACTCCTGTTGGCAGGACAACCATAAACATCTCCTCTTTTAAGATAAACCGGACCATTACCGAGTTCATTACCTGAAGCCTTATCCCCCTGGGTTCCTGAAAGAAATGTTTGCCATGGGACATAACGGCTATCTGTGCAGGTATAATTTGAGCAATAAGTACCATTATGTTCTTGAGAATATAAAAAAGCTGCTATCACGGTCTGTCTCATGTTACTAGCACATACTATTTGCTTTGCTATTAATTTTGCTTGTTGTAGAGAAGGAAATAATAAAGCCAGAAGAATAGTAATAACAGCAATAACGATAAGCAACTCGATTAAAGTGAAATTATAGTATTTTTTTTCATATAGTAAGCTAAGTTGCATATTTCAATCTTACTGCTTCTTGAAATTTGGAAGGAATGCTCCAATGTTTATCAGTTTTTCCTGAAGTTCTGTGACATTTAGGTCTCTTAACATAATTCTTTTATTAGCAGCTATAGCAGCGGCCATTCCAGCAGCCTGTCCTGTGATATAACATCCAGGCATAACTCTTATCGAACCATGAATATAGCGATCACAACTTATTGAACGGCCAGCAACGATTACATTTTTGATTTTTTTGGGGATTAAGGAGCGATATGGGATTCCATAATTTTCTCCTTTTTCATAACGTAAGTTTTTAAATATTTTTTCAAATTTTTTAAAATTCTTTTGATTTGGAGAACTCGCATGAATATCCACAGGATAAGAAAATCTTCCAATCTCATCTGAAAATACAGCACGTTTTTTTAAATCTTCAATATTCAAAACATAATCTCCAATAATTCTTCTTGTTTCTCTTATTCCTAAAAGAGCTCCTGTAGATAGTAATTGCATTTTCTCATAGCCTTTCAAATACTTTTTATAGTAATTTTCATATTCCATTACGAGTTGCCGTCCATGAACAAGGGCTCTTGTAATAGACTTTTCGTCGGTACCATCAACATCAAATATATGTCCAATATTGCCCCACCCCGAATATCTGCCAATTGGAAGCATACCAGGTAGATGATGGTCCGGAATTGAAAATAAACCGTTCTGGATTGCTTCTGATAAATGAGAATCTTGTTGCCATATTCCACAATTTGATTTTATTGCTTTTTTCCAGTTGATATCACACCATAAGCTACAAAGTGTAGCTGGTTGCATTTTTCCCTCTTCATCTCCTTTTTTGAACGGTGCACCTGCACGAACAGAAAGATCAGCATCTCCAGTAGCATCTACATATATTTTAGCTTTAACTGCGAAAATTCCACTTTTTGATGAACATATTGCGTATTCAACAATTCCATTCTCGACTTCTACATCAATAAAATTGGTATAAAAAGAAAATTCAACTTTTGACTCTTTTGCAAGTCTATCATAAACACGTTTTAATACTTCGCAATTGAAAGAAAAATCACTATAGGGGTCTCTTTTTTTTATAAATGGAGAGAGACCAGCTTCTTTCCGAAGAGCTTCATAAACGTCAGTTCCAAAACCAGAAGAAGTAAGATTCACTCCATCAGTTGGGGCACAAAAAAGAGCAACTCCTCCAGACGTTCCCATACCGCCAAAAGAAGAAGTATTTTCAACAAGGAAAACCTTTGCCCCCTGACGTGCTGCAATAACTGCAGCTGCAATCCCTGATGGACCTCCGCCAGCAACAAAAATATCAACGTTATATTTTACTGGAATTTTTTTTAAAAAACTTATTTTTTTCATTTAGAGTCAAATAAAATTGTTTTTTTTATTTTTCAATGAGTTTTGACTTTATAATACTGTATTTCTTTCCTTTCAGATTAATTTTCCATGTTTTTATTTCATTCGGCTTTATCTTACCAAGTTTTATTTTTTTACCTAAAAGATATAAAATTGCTTCACTTGGATTTTCAGAGTTATTCTGCAGTCTCAATGAAATGAGATTTGAATCTTCTGAGATAGAAAAAGCTAAAAGTCGCAGACTATCAGGGAAAACTCGCATCAAACTTCCAGTTCTCGGCATAGGACCATGCTTAGAAGCCACTCTCAAAACGACAGGAGGAGATTCAAAAAACTCTGAAATTTTTTCAATATGAACAGGTTCACCAATCAATTTAAAAGAAAACTTCAGTTCTCCCGAGTCTGATGGAGGAATCCATGGCTCATTATCTCTTATAATTCCAGAATAAGCATAACCACTTGAACGAACTACGGTAATATGAAAGGCATCATCTTCAAGAGAGAAATTATATATTGCATTACTGACAAATCCGATCTGTTTACCATTTTTTGTATTTATTATAGCCCAACCAACTCCAGGCACTTCTCCACAACCAGCTTTTCTTGTAATTACAGTTCCAGGAACAGAGAAATCTGCGCTCTCCATTTGAATAGGCATTACAAGTTTTAATCTTGCTTTGCTCTCATTCCAGAAAGTCCTGGCAACTACTTCAAGTTCATCCGTATCGGCATAAAGACGGAAAGTTAAATCAATCCTTGACTTTGAACCTGCCATACGTACCCATAATGCGGCTCTAAATGGTCCCGATTCTAATATTTTTATATCTGTTATGCTTAACGTTTCAAGTAAAATATTTTCTTTTTGTACCTCTGTTGTTGAATCTGCCCCCCACGAGCCGAAGATGTCAGAAAAAATTTTCGCCGATAATCCCTCATTATCGAAAATAGCTTTTCCATTTTTCTTTATTATTACCCCTCTATTACCAATAGCTGCTTCAACCTGCCATATTGAATTATCTATCAAATTATCGGAAAGGGCTTTTGCTTGATTATGTAAAGGAATCTCTAACTTTTGCCCCCCCTCATACCATCCCATTTCAAAAACACTCCAACCTCCAGACGGAATAGAAACTGGGATAAGAGCTCTTTTTCTCCACGGACAATCTGGCATAACTCTTGGAGACTCTGTCTCAACCAACTGGAATGGCACTACTTCCTTTGTAGGACCAAGTATGCGAACAGGAATCTCATCCGCACGTCCCTTATAGTCTACGATAGGCCTCCAATCAAGGCAAGTTTCCATTTCTATAAATCCTTGATAATCAAATGGATGTGGGTTCCATACAAGCATAGGACTTGCAGATGGTTTATCCTCATCTTGTGGATTTTCTACAGTAGTATTAATTTTCTGAGAAAGTATGTTAAGGGTATTAAATTCGGATTCTCTTGCGATGGTATATGCCGAACCGAGCTCATAGATTTGTTCTTCACAGGCACGTTCAATAGATGTTCCAGGAAGGATATCATGAAAAGCATTAAAAAGAAGAATATCCCATGCTTTCGTTAATGAACTCTGCTTTTTGAGAGGAAGTTTTAGAGAAACGAGTGATTGTGTTTTTTCTGCGCTGATAATCTGTGATTGCGTTTTTCTATAGAGGAATTTTAATTTTGCCAACGAACTATAACAACCGCGTAATGTAAAGTTCAACTCTCCTGTAATCTCAGGCAAAAAATCCTTATCATACGATAAAATTTCTTTATGAAGTGCATTAAAAAATCTATGCATTGTAGAGAAGATAACTTTCACATCGAGATTTTGTTCTTTCCATTTAAGGATTTCTTTTATTTGCTTTCTGGTAGGACCACCTCCATGATCTCCAAGTCCATAAAAGATCCCTATATTACGAATCCCTGTGTCTTTGAAAGTTTCAATAGTTTTTTCTATTCGTGGAATTATTTCAAATCTCTCAGAGCCATACCACCCTATAGGTCTATAACATAAAATTTTTGCTCCTGCCTGTCCTATCCAGTAGAAAGCTGGTTTTGATATTGGGAACAATTCATTGTTAGGTCGTGTAAATGCAAAATATTTTATTTCTGCTAATTTCATAATGTCAGGTAAACCAGCAGAATGCCCAAAACAGTCAGCAGACCAGCCGACCTCAGAAATCTTTCCGAACCTTGATAAAAAATATGATTGCCCCCTGAGGAATCCACGGATCATAGTTTCTGTGCCGGGTAAATTATTATCTTGCTGAATGTAACTGCCTCCCACTATATCCCACCTACCAGTTTCTACATATTTTAGAATTTTTCGAAAAAGAGCGGGATCATTTTTTTCTATATGCTCATAGATAAGTGATTCTCCTCGGTTAAAAGTTAATTCGGGAAATTCATCCATTAGGTCAATAACCATTTTACAGGTAATGATACCCTCATTCAGGCCTTCCTGTTTATCCCATAGCCAAACAGGGTCAAGATGAGCATTTCCAAGAAAATGAAATACTAATTGATTTTTCTCCATATTATTTTCATATCCTTATTATATTTTAGAAGATAATTTATTTTAAAATCAAATCGCCAACCAGATCGAGTTGCTTAGAATGAACACCACTAAACCACCCCATAAATCCAAGGCGCCCATCTCCATCGTCCTCATTTAGAATCATTGCCATTCCGAGATTTGCTCCCGACTCTGGTTTAAATGGAGCAAGCCTCTTCCATGGTATAGCAAGTTCATATATTTTACCTCCATTTGAGCCAGATAAATCTTTAACTGCTATTTTAAAATCTTTTACATCTCCTTCTGGTACAGAAGAATCTGCTGTAAGATGACACCATGCTTGTTCTCCTTTTGTTCCTTTGCCCACACTATAGTCATATTTACCTGCCTTCTCTGTCTGTATTCTCACAGGATCAAATAGAAATTGTAATCCGTCTTGATTCCATATCTGACTATCAGCAAATTGAATATGATGAGAATCATCAGTAACTTCTACAGCAAGGTAGAGATTATTTTCATCCCAGAGCGCTCTCCAGACAGCAGAAAGGTCTTGCATACCCTTCCAATTCTCTTCATTTCCTTTAAATCTAAAAACCTGCCTCAATTCGTTGATGAAATTTGGTTCAGCTTTAGACCATGCTGCCTCATCCAAAACTCCATCAATCTTAATTGGTTCAGATGTTTTATAAGCAGTGGCAAAACCTCCTATCATCCTTTCTGCAGAAACTTTACGCCCTAATTCATCTGTTATTGTTGCTTTTACGCGGTAAATCGTTTGTTTATCACCGTTTGCCATATAAGCCTTAAATTCTTTGATACTTTCTGGTTCCAGTACCACCTTACCCTCATTTTCTCCTTTTAAGTAAGCATTAACAGATTCTGGTGATTGAAGAGCAAATGAACCCTTGTTTATAGACCATGATTTTATAAGTTCTAATGACCACTGTATTGTTTTCTTCTCTGTTCCATTATTGCTTATCACGACACGAATTCCTGGCTCTTCACTTTTATTTCTTGAATCTGCATAAATATTAAGAGAAATAGGGCTCATAATATATACCGGAACTATTATCTCGGAGTTAACATTTCCCCCAGGGCTATATTGAACTAGAATACGTCCCACCCTTGCATTTGTTAATTCAGGGGCTGTAATTGTACAAAGAACCTCTTTTCCATCCTGAGTAGTTTTAGCTTCCCAACGTGGGGGGGGTACTATAGTTATATCTTCAGCTTTTATATTTTGACCTGAAATGCGAAATTCGCAATTTTTTCCTTTAATAATTTTATAGTTTTTATCTTCTATAGAAATTACTGGAGTTCCAAGTTCCTTTGGGAGTAATTTATTTTCCGTCTTATAACGCAAAAGGACTGGTTCAGGAGAAATTCCAAGCGTGATTGCTCCGTTTATAGTTTTCAGTAGCTGACTGCTTCCATCTATTCTGATTAACTTAATTTCATTTACATTTCCTAAAGGAATACTGTGATCTATGCGTCCACCTTCACGCCATAATACGTGGAAAGCATCTCCTTTATCATCTCTGAAAAGAAATGACTGAACGCCATCACTATGTTGGACTTCATCTGTAAACTTTTTTATTGTAATACCATTAATCATATTGTAATACATTATAGCATCTAATTTAGGATTATATTTGCAATATTTACAATCAAAAGTATTATGGGCTTCTCCTGAAGTTCCTCTTGCTTTTCCATCTGGATCAGGATACTCAATTCCAAACCAACTTACATTTGCGCCGCCTTCAGCAAAAAAAACCGTAATTTTCTTTACAAGTTCCTGAGCTACAGCATACCGAGTTTGTCCCTGACTATTCAAGCCAAGTTCTGTGCTAAATATTGGTTTTGGAGCATTATAGTCTTTCATCATTTTCTTGTAATTTCTGACCCCTTGTCTTACCTGATCATATGTTTCGTAAACGTGAAAATCATAAATATCGCAATAATTCTGATAACCAGCATCAAAGAAGTGTTTATTTGCTCCTACAGATGTAGCAATTACTTTTATAGAAGGATCAAATGCTTTTACTGCCTCATAGACCGCTTTATAAGCTCTGACCTTTTCTGGAACAAACTCAGGCTTTTCTGGTGGTTCATTACCCAGACAAATATATGCTAAGCCTTTATCTGCAAATTTCTTTAAAAAGTTTGTCATTCCAAGTCTTAAATTTTCTTCGCTATAGTTTTTGAAACCATTTCTTTCTACATCTGCGGCTGGTGTTCCAGTAACCCATTTATTACCGAGTTCGAGACAAAGTTCGAGAGTAGGAACATATACTTTGGTAGGATCGTTCTTGTCCCAACCTCCCCAAACGCCTAAATTTCTGTGGCCAATTCTGCTGGCAAGTTTCATGTATGCGGGTATGCGATTATCCCAGCTTCTGATTGTAAAAGGTATTTCTTCTGGTTTATATTTTCTTGATTCAGCTTCGGGCAAACGAGCAAAGGCACTATATTCAGAAGCTTCTTCATAATTTTCTGGCGATATTTTTACATGTAACTCATAATACTTTCCTATTTCTATTTTATCTTTGGGAATTGTAATTGAAGTTGAATAATTAAATTTTTTGTTTTTAACTCCCTTGCGTTCGAGTTTTAAGTTTTCATGGTTTAGCTGTTCTGCACCCCAATAATCTGTAACTACAACATCGAGTTCAGTATCTTTTGGTGATAAAGGTTTAAATGTTTGAACATCTATATTAATTTTTATTTCATCTTCTGGATAAAATAAGTTTCCAAACGCTTCTCCTCCAATTTCAATTCTTTCAACGATTTTTTCCTTCTTTTCTGAAGCTACAGGACTTGCACTTAATGCATCGATATCACAATATCCATGTGTTTTCTGGAAATCCACATAAAATCTCGCCTTTGCTGTTTTTTCTGGAAACTCAACCTGTCGAGATGAAGATTTCCAATTTTGCTTTCCGGTTTGATCAACAATTGTAATGAGATCTATTTTTCTACCGGAATTATCAAGACATTCTATATTCAATCTTACAGCAAAACTACTATCAGGAGAATAAAGATCACTTCTCGTTGCTGCTTTAATAAGCCATAGTCCCGGGGAAGCCTTAAACTCTGCACCGAAAACTTCAACTGGATCATTTAACTGAGAATCATTTCGCTGAAGGCGCAGGAGATTTTTTCCATCAAAAGCACCGTCGCTAATAATTAAAGAAGAACCTTTTGGACAATTAACATTCCACTTTTCAGGAAGAGATGAATTTTCAAAGGATTCCTGATATGATTCACCAACAACGGTTACTGTGGTTTTGACAATTCCTCTCAGGTCAGAAATCAATATTTCTGGTTTTTGGTCAGGTGAGCTACCTTTTCCTATCAGGATATGGAAACTATTACATCCTGGATGCCACTTGCCATCGTTTGCTCCTCCCCAATGTTCTCCCCCTACAAGTTCGGAAATTTTCAACTCTATATCATGCCACTTATTATCGGGTGAAATTTTTATTCCTTTTGCCTGATGACATTGTTTTGTAGAATCAATTAAACGTACATTAAAATTTTGAGTATTTGCTGTTTTTAATTTCATTTTAATAGACAATATGTCTATTCCGCTCAAATCTATTCCTGCATCAACGTAAGCTCCACCACCAGTAAAATCACCTTTTAGACTAACTGCGAAGCCATCTTTTGCAGTATCATCTTTTACTATTGATACTCCGCCTTTTGCTCCTGGAAATTCACGACCATCATTAAAATTCCATGCCAATTCACCTTCAGTCATAAATTCATCAAGATTAACTTCTTTTATAAGTTCTTGTTCTGGAGGTGCAAAATAGATTTTAACGCCGGAAATCCAAATACTTCCCTTTTTATTATCCCCAAAATCATTTCTTCCACAAAGAATATAAAGAGCCTTTGCTGGATTATGCCACTTGCCATCTTTAGCCCCTCCCCAACCTTCATAACGAAGGACATCCTCTACAGAAGAACTTGTACCTACATTTTTAAAATATCTTGCAATAGGAAAATTAATTTGTTGCCAATTACCATCAGGAGATATTTTATAATTAATCTGATGGCATTGATCTGTTCCGTCAATAATTCTCATGGTAATCTGTTGTTTTCCGACAGGTGCCTTTAACCAGAAAACTATGGAATCAATATTTCCTCCATCTGGTAACTTTCTTCCTGCTTGGACATAATTTCCTCCACCTGTAAAATCAGCATCCAATCGGAGAGCTGGACGCCTTTGAGGTTCTACATTATCATCTATTGTGAGGGCTCCTTTTGCACCTGGAAATTCCGGACCATTTCCAAAACTCCAGATTTTTAAAGGTTCATTTTCATCTAAAAGCAATGTTTCGCTATCACAGATTGATTCCATTGTGGTAAATAACAAAACAAGAAAAAAAGACATTAATGATAATCTTCTCATCTAAGTTCTCTCCTTTATTTAGAAATTTTACTTTTTCTCAGCACTATAAACTCTGATATAATCAATATACATATCGATTACTCCGTCATAACGTGAGAGATCGACAGGCCAACCGCCTCCTGTGGCGAGATTAACCATAAAGAAAATGGGATATTTTTTACAAAATTCAAGCGTTTTATGTCTAGCCACTTCTATATTATCACAATAATAAATTGTATCTGTCTCAGTAATTTTACATCCATAAATGTGAAAAGTTTCATACCACGCTGACTTTATCCCAAACTTTCCCATTCTAATAGGACTATTGATGTCCTTATTTGCTTGAACTGCAGCAGGTTGACGTGCAGCATCTTCTTTTGGCCAGGCATGAGCTGTAATCATGTAAGAATCATATGCATTCGGATGTCCAGGGCCCTCTCCTCCATATGCTTCAATGATATCAAGTTCATCACAACCCGGCGCTTTTGGCTCACTCATATAGTCAGTCATCAACCAAAATGCTGGCCACGAACCGATGGCATTGGGGGCAATAAAGCGGCATTCGAAATAACATGGGATGGAAACTTTTACCCCGGTTCCATCATTTCTAAGCGAAGATATTAAACCAGCACTTTTAGCCTTTTCACTGGCTCTTATACGTAGATACGAATCCATCTGAGCAAAAGGATTATTGGGTTCGCTAAAACTTGTAAATCTCAAAGTGCTAAAATCCTGCCAACCATGTGGTGGTTTATGGTCATAATATTTAAAATCAGGCCCATCACCAATAGAAAGAGGGTCTTTAAAATCGTCCTGGAAGATGAGCTTCATACCTTTAGCAGGCGGAGGTGGTTCAGAAGGTATTCCCTCGTTCCATGATATACCACCTTTATTATATAATTGAAGATAACAATTATCTTTCAACTCCCCTTCTGTACATGATAAACGCAAGGTTATTGGCCCATGAGGATATTTGTCAGCAGGAAAGATAAAAGACCCTTTTCCATCATTATCAAGGGAAACATTTGCAACAATAGAGTCTTTTCCCTGTCCAGGACCTTGCTGCCAACATTTTGCTACGACATTCAATCCCGAATATCCAGGAACTGAGATTTTTATCTGCGTATCACCTTTTATTTCTGAACAGTATGAAGGTTCTTCAACTTTTATTCCAAGAGGTGGTTTAACCTCAAGGTGAATATTATTGAAAACCTGTTCTGATGGAGAACCGCCTCCTACGATTGATAATTCACTAAAAGAAGAAACTTTATTATCATTAAATTTCACAACTCCTCCTTTTCCTTTATTCCAATTTTTACTTGATATAACCCATGAACCTCCTGCGCCACGCACTATTTTCAAAGTAAGAAGTCCTCCTCCATCTGTCACAGATAGGAGAGAACCATCAATTGGTTCTGGTGCCCAACTTTTCTGGTCAGGGATATTCCGTCCATTTACCACAGCCCACTGAACGGAAGATTTCCCTTTATTACGTCCAATGTGAAAAATATATCCATCGCCTTTTGAATTAAGTAAAAGAAATTCTACAAAATCAGTACCTTGAGTTGCAGCACCAGTTCCCCAACCTAAATCAAGAGAAAGAAAAAGAACTCCAGGATTATTTATTTCATTAAAAGTCTTACTGAGGAGACCCTTTTTTCCAGGAGCAAAAAATCTTGCCACAGGACCAGGATTAGCTGACTTAGCCTTGTAATCGTAAATATCCCATCCTTCTTCTGCTTTCCAACCAAGCGTATTAAAATCGCCCTTTGAAAAATCCGTTGTAATAAGGATTTCAGAAAAAGAAGTAAATACGAGAAAAAACAGGATAAAAACAAATAGTATATTTTTTTTTATTTTTACATTCATAATCTTTATAGAATTTTATGACTTTTTAGTTATTTATTTACTTCAAGAATGATATTGTTAAATGCCTGCTCATCAAAATTGTTAGTACCAAAAAGTACAACTTGATTGAAAGAGGTTGTTGTTTTATCTTCAAATTTTACAGTTCCCCCTTGTCCATTATTCCACTTTTGACAGAAGATCGTCCATTTTCCACCTTTTTCTCTTGTTATAAGCAAGTTTTCCAATCCTCCACCATCAATTATAGCAGGCTGATTACAATTTATAGCTTCAGGTGCCCAATTTTTATCCTTTGGAATTGCATTGTTCTCTACTGTTGCCCATTGAATTGCCCAATTTGCATTAACTCTTCTAATGTGAAAAACATATCCATTTCCTTCTTCATTCAAGAGAGCAAATTCTATCACATCAGCTCCCTGATCTGCATTTCCCCACCCCCAACCAATACCAATACTTAATTTCAATTGTTTTGGATCTTTTAATTCGGGGAATTTTTTGACAATTTTGCCGGGAGCCTTATTAGCAGGAAATCTAGCTACTAAGCCTGGATTATTATTGGCCGCTTTGTAATCGTGGATATCCCAATCACCTTCAACCTGTAAATCAAATTTCTTAAAATCTCCTTTAGCAAAATCTATGTTAAATATCTCATCCCCGATACAATTTAAACCAATAAAAAACATTGACATTGTCCCGATTAGTGTTCCAATAATTGCTTTTTTCATTTTTCTTCTCCTTTTTTAATAATTATTTTTAATAATTAAACTCTGTTAAATTATAAGTAAAAAAATATTTGCAGTGAGTTCCTGTATTACTATATAAATCCTGCATCGTAGAAGAACGACCATGCCCATCAAAATAAAAATGTACTGCATTCCTTTTTTTATGAATTGTCTGAATACGACCATTCCAACTAGCACCTGATTTAGCTCTGAAATTAGCAATCATATGCCCATCTCCTGGATTCGGCCAACCACAGGAACCATGATTTGAAGCAGAATCTGCAAGCATAACATATATAGCTGGATTCCTTAACCGAACGAATTGTATATGTGTCCAGCTATCTCCATACGGTTGACTACTGTCAAAAGGAATTCTTTCATAAAATCCAAGATTCTGATCATCAAGATAACAAGCGTAAGCATAATTATCAAAATTCCAGTTTGAGTTGTGTACACTATAATACTTATTAGAAGGACAACCAAAAACTTTAGGGCTATCAACATATCTGCCACCAGTAGCTGCTTTACCGGTTCCTGAAACAAATTGTGACCATAAATCTATATGTCCGCCTTCAACCCATTCAACAGTTAGTTTATTATTATAATCTGCAGCATAACTTAAACATCCTAAATAACATTGCCTTTGATTATTGATACAAAAAGCTTCTTTTGCCGTCTCTTTTGCCATCTGAAGAGATGGAAGCAGTAAGGCAAGAAGTATCGCTATAATTGCAACAACTATTAATAACTCTATCAAAGTAAATTTATTTTTTTTCATAGAGGAAAAAATCCCTCCTTCTTTCTTTTCTTATTCCCTATCCCAACAATAATCTGATGAGCCATCCCATGGATTACCCAATTTTCCAGCTTGATAAAATGTATTGGGTATCATCCCACCAACTTCTCCTGTAACATGACCATCAAGCCATACAACAGTTGTAGCTCGCCTCATATGCCTCGCATATGCAACTGGATTTGCAGTATCACACCATGCATAGATATGGTAATAGCCCTTAGTATTTCCAGTAGCATAAGAAGCTGCAGGCTCAGCAGAAAAAATTGTCCTGGCTGGTTTTCGAATTTGACTTAATGTTGCGGGGCCTAAATATTTACCATATATAGAACTTGGACTCCATGATCCGATCCATGTATCTCCCCCCAACATTCTGTGATTATATCCGTAGCTAACTCTGCCATAGCGAAGACGCTGATCTGGCGGATCATTTGGTTGAACGTCAGAAGGACAAAATACAAAGCCTAAGTTTCCTGTAGTAGGAGAAGGCACTAAACGATGATACCACCCATTATCGAGGGTATTTGGTCCTGGAGTCAAGCCTACTTTTTCAACTAAAGTTCCATTATTTTCATCGCAATACATAAATATCAGAGTACCGATTTGCTTACAGTTATTAAAACACGAAACTTGTTTTGCATACTCCTTTGCTTGTTGGAGGGACGGAAGAAGCAAAGAAGCAAGGATAGCTATAATCGCAATAACCACCAATAACTCTATAAGAGTAAATTTAGTTTTTCTCTCTTTCATAAATTACCTCCTTTTTTTGATAATTCTTTTTTCAAATTTATACATCATTTTCTTTTTTATATTTTTTCCAACTTTATCTCTCTAATGAAAAAATCAGTTGAATTTGCCAATGAAATAAGTGCGAAATTCCATCCCCACCTATTTGCAAAATATGCTTCTCTCAATTCCCAGCTATATTCATGCCATTTACTTTCTGACAAAAGCCTCTGCGCTAAATAACCTGTTCTGAATCCTTCATATCCATTTATCGTCTCATAAGTCAAGGCAATACTCTGTTGTTCTGAAGACATTCCATTTTTAATGACTAATGTTAACCGCAAAATTCCCTCATCATGAGATAGAAAGTCAGAGTCAATGTCAATCCGAAAATATATACATATATTATCTCTATCTTTGTCAGTGATGTGAGTGCAAAATTCCCCATCAAAGAGACATGATTTTACAAAATTTTTATGTTCATCTCGAAGAAAAATTTGTCGGATGACATTTATCTTTTCCCGACTAAAACGCCATGTAAAATAACCCTTTTTAGTACGAAGTACTTC
>ERZ795046.2798-NODE-2798-length-14628-cov-213.199547_pt1 | contig 14628 bp, 9 predicted proteins | sample MGYA00375130_ERZ795046 | MGnify/ENA primary metagenome ERZ795046 (study PRJEB30175, sample SAMN05720202) | activated sludge metagenome | isolation source: anaerobic digester from wastewater treatment plant | place: Japan | collected 2015-05-15 ...
ACCAATCATCGTTGAAAGTGTGTATGATTCTAGAATTTATGAGTATATACTTATGCATATTAAATCTACTAATGATATTTATAATTTGTATGATATTAGTAACATAAAGAATTATATTGAGGGTGTTTATTCTGAAAGAAATACTTACCTAGGGGCATCCCCTACACTAAATTTGACTTTTAAAGGAACTGAAGTTAATATTTGGGAGGACACAGAGGAAAAACAAAATATAATATTACAGTGGATGAAAATCAATGCAAAACAACATCCTATAAAAGATGAGACTACTCCAGTAGAAGCTTATTGTTCTTTTTCTGATTTTAGTGAGATTGGAATACCTAAAGTTTATACAAACTATAGAGATGTTGTGAATGATCATGGTGCCGGTTCTGTTGTTAGTAATTTAGCGAATATTGCTCTTAATACTTATAAACTACCTGAAGTTGTTATAGCTGGAATAAGAGAAGATTATAGTGCATTATCAGTATATGAGGTAATAAAGAACTTAAGCAATATTGAGCTTACTTTTCTTTCTGTCATTTATCCACTAGATAACATTCTAGGCTCTATTCTTGTTGATATAGAAACTTTATCAGATAAAATAACAGGTCAAAAAGAGAGATATCTTGTGCTTTCTTATGGTATACCAATTACTGCAGGGGGAGAAAGGGACTTTAATAAAACTTCTATTGCTCAGTTGTTGAGTACTTTACAAGGAACAGTTTCTAAAGGAAAAAGAAGTATTTTCTTTGTTCCTGATAATAACAATGTTGCTATTACAATGTGGGAGACACCGACTAGTACAATAACGAATTATAACCTTATTTATAATAGTATAGATTTAACTCCGTGTATTGAAGGAACAGTGGCAATAATGCAATACTTATCAACAAATGATCCTTCTGTTCCTCTTACTGAAAAAGGATTACCTCTTTTTAGGCATATAGGTAATTTTGTTTATTCTGTTACAGAGCTTAGAACACTTTCTAATGCAGGTGTTTCAGTTATTATAGCAGAAGACACTAATACAGCCCCATACGTATATAGGGGTGTAACTTGTGCTCTTCCTGTATCTATTGAAGATGGAGAGCTTTCGATATCTGTTGTTGAAGATCTAATGGATAAGGAAAATAGAAACTACTTGAAAAAATACAGAGGAATGAAAGCAACTACGAGAAATCTTAATGTAATAAAGACACAATTTGAAAAATATGTATTAAAATCTTATATGGATCGTGGTTGGATCGCTGCTTTCGCCGATTTAAAATTCTGGATGGATGAAACCGATCCCACAATGCTTCACGGATACTATAAGTATAGACCAATTTATCCAATTAACAAGATTTGGATTGAGCATGAATTTGTTATATAAGGAGGTAAAATATGGCACCAAAGAATATTTTTGATTATGTAGATTATAATCATAGAATGGGCTCTCATAGAAAAGCCCGCATTCTAAACCCATTAATTGCTATAAGAATAATTGATGAAAGCGGGAATGAAATAGGGTATATCACTTCGATAGCTCCTAGTGCTAGAAGGACTGTTGATAGGAGAAGGCATTTATCTGCTACTACAGCTGGACAAGTAATAGAATTAACTTATGGACCTGAAGATATTGATTTAACTGTTGAAGGGTTTACCCTTTATTATCTTGACCCTACAGCTCAACAGGATACTTATGTACCAAGAACTGGGAATTTAATAGATAGGCTCATTGGAGAAAATGTTCCAGCAGGTCCACTTTCCGCTCAACAAATATTTACTATTTTAAATAGGCAGCATATTCCATTTGATATTTGGGAAGAAATCTGTGATAATCCTACTATTGGACAAAAGATTATAAGAAGAATATACAAAGACTGTTTGATTAGAAGCTGGTCTGGAACCTATAATACAACTAACTATGTAGTTGCCGAAAGAGTAGAAGTTACAGTTTCCGCTTGGTCAATGGAAACTATAGACGGAAATTGTTGGCAACAGTAAACTATTTATAGCTAAAAGCATATTATAAGTTGGAGGGCTCTACTCCAGTTAAATTTGGGGTACTATCCATAAATCTTCATAAAAAAATAAGCTCTAATAATAGAGCTAAGGAGGTAGATGTTTATGCCAGATCTACAAGATACTTTATTTACAGAATACCCAGAGCTTAGAGACATAGATGATAGAACAATTGCAGATTTTGAAGAACTTCTTAATTTAGGAAGTGAAACTTGGGAAATAAATTTAGGTGGGTATACTTTTGTATATGGTGCTCTTTTTGAATTTGAAGAAAGATTAGCTTTTAAAAATACAGCTAATTTTGATGCCTTAACTAGGCTAAGGTTATTAAAAATTGAATATCTAGTTGATTCCATTATAGCAATAAAAACCCCCCATGGTGTTACATATGACTTTCTCAATAGAGAACAAAAATTGCAGTTACGTACAATATTACTTTCACTTCGTCCAAGAATAATTAATTACTTATACGAAGGATATGAATGGGGGATGCGTAACCTCGAAGCCAAATTGAAGGACAAGCTTGGCTCTGTAGAGGAGGTGTTGGCTCGGGGTTTTTTCGAAACCTCTGGAAGATATTTGTCCGCCTTGGATTTAAGGACCCCAGAGACAAAAGATTCTGGGGAATAATAAGGAATCCAGTGGCGTCTCTTTGGATATTAAAAAATATTAGAAAAGACGAGGAAGAGGAAGCCGAGAAGACTAAAATGATATTTGAATTTATTTCAAAAATTCTGGGCAATCAACCACAAGAACTCTTTACTGGAACCACTAAGAGTAATACCATTCCACAAAATGCTATATTGAAGCGAGTAGAAATGGCTAAAGTGTCTTCGTTATTTAGACTAGAGGAAAAGATTAAGTGATTATAGATGATATAAATAGAGTAGAAAGAACCGTTAAGGAGCTTTTACCCCCGACAAAAGAATTAGCTTTAAGTCCATTTTTTTCACGAATTATAGATTCATTTGTTATACTGAGTCTTGAGGATTTAGTTAAGTTTTTTATCACTTCAACTTCTGATGAAGAAGAAAAAGAAAAGGTATTCAACACCCTAAAGGGTTGTTCTGAGACTATCATAAAGAGTGTTGCCACTGATGCTTTAGAGGCAGTACTAGATGAAGAATTAAAAAGTTTAAAAAATATAACACTTGAGTATTTTCCAGAGGGACTTTTATCTTTTGAAAGTTTAGTAGTATCCTTAGTAGAAGAATATTACTATACTATATTAAAGGAAGATGAGTTTTTATCCACTGCCTTTAATAAAAACATATTTAAATTCCCACATGGTCCAACAAGTTTTAATTATAACCTATCTTCTGAAAAATCTGATGTTTCTTTAGGAGCATACAATTATATAAGGTATATTTGGGGCTTACGTTTAGTTTCTTTACAAATAGATACTTGGTTTTTTCTTAATCCTTCTTTAGGAATATCTCTATTTGCAAAAACTCTTACTTATTGGAAAAATAAAATATTTGGAAATTTTCTTAATGATTTAAGTGTTGGAAGGGTTTTAAATAATATTCTTGAGCCAAGAGATGATGCTTTTGCTATATCTCTATCCCCTGGCTGGATATACATAAATTTTTTAAAAGCTTATTTGGAACAGAAAGTCTTTTTCCCATTTCTTATCCTTTTAAGTGGTAAAGTTTGGGTTGGCTGGTTTGACGATATATCCTTCAATTTTTCTGCAAATCAACCTTTATACGTTTCTGTTAAACTCAGTTTTTCTGTACATCCTAAAAGCGGTTGGGAAGTAACAGACATTAATAAAGCTAAAGATTTTATATATGACTTCTTATTTAAACTATATAAACTTCCACTTAGAATAGATACAACTATTCCTAGTTTATATATTCCTCCTTCGGTACAACCTTCAGAAGAAAACATCCCCTCCACAGAAGGGGTGCAATAGAACATGCCTACTTATAATCCATTTTCTGGGGCTGGGGGCAATCTTACTCCTGAGGAGGCAATTAAACAAATAATGGAACTATTTTTTGGTATGGAAGGATATACAACTAAAAAGCCTACTTTTAAAACAGATATTTCTTTTAGGTGGCTAGAGGATCTTGAAAAAATTGTTGATTATTTAAATATATTTGATAAAGATGTTTTTAGTCAAGCAAAAGAAGAAGTTAAAAAATTAAGTAAAGATAAAGAAAATATAGAAAGACTTATAGATTCAGGAAAAATTACTGGGGTTGTAAAGTTACTTAGTTCTTTTTATAGTGACGTTAATAGAGTATTTGAATCAGTAGGCAATGAGCTTAGATCCGCTAAATCTTTACTTGAAACACTTTCAGAGGAAGGAGAATCCCACCCATTTAAAGTATTACTCAATCTATTATACGATATCTCACAGACTACAGGTGAATATGGGGATTGGATTAATAAATTGAGAGAGAAATATGCTGAATTACAGAGTGACCCTAGAATGCAACCATATTTAACTTTACTTCCTTCCGGAGTTAGAGAAACCTTAGGAAAGGAAACTACTCCTACAGGGGCAGAAGTGGAAAAGCTTATTGGATCTATCAGAGAATCTGGAGTAACTCAATCCAATAGTTATATTGATCTGAGAATACAAGAAATTAATAGATTTTTGGGGAGTATAGAACAAAGTACTAAGGATCTTCGAAGTGAAAGAACAGAGAGTTTAGTTAAATTATCTTTAAGTTTAAGAAGAGAGATTGAATCTACTCCATTTTTTAGACGAACAATGAGTGGGATACAAGAACTTGGTGGGCATGAATTAATTGGAGCTCAAAGATATGTATCTAGTCTTTTTGTGGATCTTGCTTTAACACTTTCACGTTTTGGTGCTTTGGCTGCTGTTAGTTTAGCTGGTCTCGAATTGTTAATCCAAGCTGGAAAGGAATACCAAAGAATTGTTGGGATGTCTAGAGATTATCTCAAAGAATTTAATAATGCTATTGCTAATGTAACTGAAGGTATGGCGAAGTATTGGAGTTATGTAACAGATATTACCTCTAATAAATTAAACGCTTATCTTGGAATGACTGAACAAGAATTTAAGCAACTTACTTCTTCTGTAACTGAAGGTAGAGTGGGTATGGAAATGTATTACTCTGATGCAATAAAAACATTTGCCTCTGTTTCTAAAATTGGAGAAAAGTTTGATCTCTCCTCTGCTGCTGTTTCTAACTATACAACAGCACAGGCAATTGCTATTGGAGATATGCAAACTTTTACACAACAAATAACTGGGCTGAGTAGTTTGTTTTTTGAACTTTCATACAGATATGGTGTTTCAACTAATGTATTAATGGGGCAATATGAATCTCTCTCAAGACTTCTCGGTGAGGAAGGAAGAAACTTGGAAAGTGTAATTGGGGCATATCATATGGTATCTGAAGCCGCTGTAGCTGTAGGATATAATACTCAATCTCTTATGAGAGATGTAGAAGGACTTACAGAAAGACTAAGATGGTTTGGTTTTGGTTTTTCTGAAAATTTAGAATCACTAAAGGGCTTTTCTGATGCTCTTCGTATAGGTAGGCTTAGAGTTGAGGACCTTGCTTCAGCAATTGATAGAATGACTGGAAGAGATGTCCAAGCACAATTTATGTTATTTTCAAATTTATTTGGTCAAGTCTCTCCAGTAATGGCAAGGATTATGGAACTTGCTGGTCCCGTTGCTGCTCCAGATGTGCTTTCCTATATAATGAGAACTCCTGTGAGCTATATGCAAGAAAATCTAAGAACAGGACCTCCACAACTTCAAGTTCTTGCACAAACTGCCCTTGCTGCCGTTGGTCCAAGTGAACCGAGAAGAGAAGCATTTTTAAGAGAAATGAGACAATTTATGATGGAAACTCTCCCTGCTGGCTTTATGGGTACCTTTGGTATTGGAGGTTTACCTATGCTCCAACAATCAGGATTAATGAGTTACTTTACCACGGATATCTATACAGGAGCACTTTCTGGTACCTTTGCAAATGCACTGGGCACTGTATTTCAGCAACCAGCAACATCCACTGCTATGTCTGAGATAGGACGTAACGTCATCAAATCCTTACCTGTTGTTGAAGGTTCTTTGGATAACGTAACTCTGGAAAGAATATTAAGTGGAGTAAAAGCTGGGTTTAAAGATGCTCTTTTAAGCGTGATAGGACCTACATTAAAGGGAGATGCTATAAAAGTCATTTCATCAGATGTTATTTATAAAATAGAGGAGAATGAATAAATTGGGGAATAGTGTCACTAAATTAACTCATGGGCTAGCACACCCCCCAGTTTCAGTTATATTTTTGAGAGGAAAGAGGGAAGAAAGGGGCACCTCTGTAATAATAGAGTTAGAGCCTTTAATTTTATCTACTATTGACTTAACTCAAGTAAATGAAGATGGATTTCAGCCTAAAACATATAAATTAAAGAAAGAAGGGGCTGATATAGAAATTAGGTTTTCACCTACATTTCATTTTTTACCCCCCTCTAGTATTTCTATTAACCTTGGTGATTCATTATCTGGTAAGGCTACTATTTCGATAGAAGATCCTAGTGAACTTTTATTAAAAAGAATAAATTTGGATACAAAAATTGAGTCTGAAGCTTCTGGTATTTATGCAAGCGAGAAAGTAAAAGAAGATTCTTTTAAAAACATTAGAGATGAACTGAGAATTATACAAGAATTTATGAAAGATATTTATGATAGTCCTTATTACGAATTACTAAAACAAATGTTTCCTACTTCGTTATTATATATAAACGAAGAAGATTCTGAAACCTCTATTATGTTAACTCCCCATCCTAAAATAGACATTAACACCCTTGTATTTATAGATATTGCTGCTCAGAACGGTGAATGGAATAGGTTTTTTTCAGGTATAGTAAGAACATATGAATATTCTTACCAGGTTCAATCTGGTCTTAAATGGAACTTTAATGTACTAAGTTTACAAAATTATTTAGGGTCATTACCTTTTACCTCAAATCTGTACACTAATTATGGATATGCTCCTTTCCTTGAAAGATTTAATTATTTACCTTTTGAAATTTCGCAAATACTTCTATCTATGATAGTAGCTCAGTACCCTCCTTTTGTTTTACATATGCTTGAAATAATAGGTGGAGAGTATATTGAAAAGTATTTACCTTTACCACATTTATTAGACCTTATTGTTTTAACTGGAAATATAAGAAGTGGTTCAGTTTTACTACCAACTTGGGAAGAGTTAAAAAAAGAATATGAAGCATATGCTATAGCAAATAATACTAATACTAAAGAGCTTACTGATTTATTTGGTTTTTTGGAAAGTGAAAAAAATGAAGAAAATATAAAGAAGAAAATAAGTGGTTTTGATAATAAATTTAAATTTTTATTACCACTTGTATCTGCTGTTTTTAGTTATGCCTCTGTATATAAACAAAAAAGTAAGGAAAATTTGAAGGAAGGTGGAAGAAATAATTTAGAAAGTTTTGTTGATTTTTATGACGATTGTATTAATAAATATAATTATTATGTAAAAAGGTATTCTCCTCTTATTTTTCTCAATGAACTTGGTGGGTTATATTATACTCCCTATAAAGTAAGGTGTGGTACTAGAGATATTACAAGAGATTTATCTGTTAATGATGAAGGAAAGTGGATTGATGACCTTGTTTCTAGTATGGAACAGGAAAAGATGGTACTCTCTTCAAAAGAAGTACAACAGCCAATAATAGTTAACTATGATAAAACTGATAATCTTTTTTATTCTTTATTTGGTTCAAGAAAAGAAGTACTATCTATAAGCGAAACTGAAAAAATGGAATTAAGCAATTTTGTAGATTCCTATAGATCTCCTGCTTTTATTTTAGACGAAAATGTAGTGAAACTGGGGGCTATCCCTAAAGACCCTAAAGCCAATCCTGAAGACTATAATAGTTTTGTTAAAGTTATTAATGAATTAACATTTTCCACAAATAGATTAGCTTGGAAAGCAACTATACCTACAATTAAAGGTTTATTTGATATCACTAGGAATTATTCTCCGATTAAGAGTATTTTTGAAAAAATGAAAACTTCTGTTTTTATGACATTCTTTGAGCACCCTTCTGGCTCGTGTTATGCAGCAATGCCGAAAACTAGGAAATATATACTGGGCGAAGTATTTGGAACTATAGAAAATAATATATCTCCTTTGAAACCCTTCTCAACTGATATTCTACTTATGGGGTTTGATGATGGTTTAAAATCTCTTTCTGTTGTTAAAGATGCTAATTCACTTGCAACTGTATTCTATTATTCCCCTGGTATGGATTATATAGAAACAACTTCCTCTAATTATATGCCCTTTTACTTATCCTCTGTTTTTGCTTCCCCAGAAAATATATTTAAATATGGGTATAATCAAGTATCTTCTCCACAAATTTTTATGCCTTTTATTATGTACAATGAAGAGTTATTTTCTAAAGAGAAAGAAAACTATATGGGCTTTATCAATTATATTAAGCATATTGAAGGTATAAGCGGTGAGCTTGTTACGGTATCTTCCAAAGAAGAGGAGAGGGGCTCAAAAAGATCAATGAGTTTTCCACCTATAATAGAACTATATAAAGTTCTTGGGTATGTTATTTCTAAGGGTTGGCTTTATGTTTCAAATATGCGACAATTTCAAGCACAACTGGATTATTCTATATATAACCCTTTAGCCGCTTATAGTATTGGGCAACTTGTTTTAACAAAGCAAACAGAATGGCTTTACTGGATTACTTCCTTCAACTTTCAGCTTTCTTCATCTGGTAAATCTGTTTCCTTTAATATGAACGGTACATTTGGAATTCCACTAAATGAACTTTATCTACTTCCAGATTTAATGCCTTGGGAAACCTTAAAAATAATTGCTTCTTTCTTAGATAAATTTTATATTAAGAAATTAAAAGCTAAACCTGTTTCAACTATGGTAAAAAATCGGCATAAAGTTAACAAAGTTGGGTTTTTAGAAAGAGCAATAGCAAGAGCTACATATATTTACTTATTAAATAATTTTTCTACTATTTTCAAAGAAGCTGTTTCTTTTAAGCATACTGACTCTTGGGGAAAGAAGCTAACTAGTTTTATGAACTTACATAGCATAGAAGTTCATACAGATATGTCTAAAAAAGAATTAGTTATGTCTTTTGTTTGGGGAGAAACAGTAAATACTGGAGATGCTCTTAACCCTAGATATAGTTTAATAGGCAGAGATCCTTTTCTTATTAATGTAAAAATTCCGTTAGATATGGGGGATGTTTTAGAGAAGCATCAAGTTGAAAGCAAAACGTCAACTCCTATTGTTTCTTTTTGTTTATCCAATTTAAAGTTTAATATAGAAGTCTATGATTTTACACCCTATATAAATTCGGCGTATGAGCATTGGATAAACGACCAAGTAAAAGGAAATAAGTATCGTTACAAAGAGTTTATTTATAGTCTTGCTGATAGCTCTATGGAAGGAATAAAGAATATAGGGGATTCAGTTATATTTATAAAAGAAAGGGGAATAACTCCAGTATTTACTAAATGCAAATATATAATAAAGGGAGAAAGAAAAGAAACAGAAGTTGATGGGTTTTCCGTGATAACTAAAGATAAATTAAATTTTTCAGGGTTGGGGGTGAGTAAGGATACAACTTCCCCTGTTTTAATAGAAACTAATGTAAGTAGTTCTACCAAGAGTGTTACAACTGACTACATTTATACTGGGTTTTATTATAATGTTAATAAGAAAATTGAAAATGTAGCTTTTAAACATATCCAAGAAGTGATTTATAGTGATGTTGTTAGTGGGGCATTCTACCATAATTTAACTTACCCAAATGTAGTTGAAAACAAGTTCCCTATAATACTTAGAAAGTCTGAAGTATTTAGCAGAGAGTTCCCACAGATTCTGCTTTTGTCTATCCTTTACGAAGTAAAATCTATACTTGGAGATTCACTGAAAGACTACCTAAGGTATGTTGGTTATAACTGTGAACAAAATCAAAGAATGTGGTATGTTCATCCCACAGATACTTTTGGCAACTTGGATATAGTAACAAGTCCTTGTGGAGCTTTGCCTCCTCTCCCACAGGAGAGTGCACCTTCTCCCGAATCTACTACAGAAAGTGCTTCTGGGGGAATACCTTTGAGTTTACTAAAAAAGCTTGTACTTTTTGAGGTTTCTCCTCAATCGCGTTCAGAATTATCAAACATTGGTAGATTAGTTATAGATAAAAATCCAGATGGAAGCTATGGTGCTACTTTTGAAAATTCCAAGGCAATAACAACTCAAAAATTTGAAACTGAAACCATAGGACAAATTTATCCGTATTATCCTTCTCCGGAATATAGAACTTTTACTCTTCCTAAGGATTTTATAAATGAAAACTCTACTAAATATTTATTATACTATATGGAAAAGTTAGATAAGATAGATTGTGTTTATTTTAAAGAGAGGTTTGTAGATAAAAATGTACAGGAAGCTTTCTTGAAGGAGTTTTATGAGTTTTCTCGCCTCGAGAATTATGAAAAATGGATAAAAGAGTTTATAAATTATTCTTTTACTTATACTCCTGATATTTCTATTAGTATAAGCGGAGAGACGAGTTTTTGTATAAAAAATAGTATGGATTTATTTATAGCTATAAATGAAAAGAATGGAAATGGTGGTGGTTTTGTTGTAACAGCTAAACCAATTGGGGCTTATAGATCTTTGTTTGAAAGAGATGGAAATGATCTTGAATTTCTTAAAAAAGACATAGATAATATTTTTATAACCTTCTCTATGAACTTGTATGAAAAACTAATTAACTCGGATAGAAAATCAGGTGGCGAAAAAGCTATTTCAAAGCCAACTGGTAAAGCCGACGAATCCATAATTACAAAGGGGATAAGCAAATGAGCTATCGTGATATTTTACTTCAAGAAAAAGACTCTGCTGTAGTTTATGTTGGTGTTGTAACTGAAGTTTATGGTTTCTCAGATGGAATTAGTACAGTTCCTGAAACATATTTTGTTCAAGTTTTTGGGAAAAAGGATTTTACTGTTGAAGCTGTTTGTGCTATTCCGGGAGTATCTCCTAATATAGGTAGAAAAGTGCTCGTTGTTAAAACAACTGATGATTTTTGGGCGATAGTTGGAATATTTCCGCATACTGCTCCTGTAGAGGCAAGTAATATAGAAAGGAGACCATCAGAGGGGGGAATCCTTTTAGAACAAGCTTATACTGGGGCGGCACTTGGGCTAGATAATGACGGAACCGCTGAGCTTACTGGATCAATACCTGATGGGGGAAAAGTAAGCATTAAATTAGGGGGTTTTTCCTCTGAGTATACTGAAGATAATCCATACTCTGCAAGTAGTGAAGAAGAAGCCTCTATTTTTTCTATTGTATATAATATGGGGAAAAAGTTGGTTTATATTACAAGAGACTTTATAATTAAAACAACTACAACTGGTTTAAAAATCTTAAGTAAATGGATTTCCTTTTTTGCAGAGCAAATTATTCTTTTAGTTTCTAAAGAGGTTAAAATTGAAAGTGAATTAACCTCAGTAGAATCAGATGTTACAAGGGTGCTTTCCCCTCAATTAATTGAAATGTACTCAACAACTTACTTTGCACTTGGTCCTTATGTTAAACTAACTCAAGATGATATAAATATAAGGGTAAATGATAGTTCTAGTATTATTAACGCAGACAGTATTTTATTTATAAATGAATATGTAGATCTTACTAATAAACTACATTTTTCCCGTGTAAAGATTGAAAAAGACACAGGGGATAAAACAAATATTCCTATAGAAATTTCATATAACTATAACGTAGTAGAGGGAAAAAGTGAAATAAGTTCAAAAATTACATTGTCCAAAGAAGATATAACTGTGTCAAACTATAATAATAGCAAGTTTGCTAACAAGTTTATACTGGGGAGGGAAGACATTTTATTACAAAGAGAAGATGAAAAGGGTAATATAAAAACAAATATGAAACTAAACGATGAACATATAGAAATGAAAGTTCAATCTGGGTATGTTGAAATAAATAAAGAAGATGCTATATTCTTTGGGGAGAATGAGAAAGTTGCACATGGCATAAAAACGAAAACGCATTTTGATAAAATGCAAAAATGGACACTAAAATTAGCGGCATTGGGAATACCCCCTTTAATAGATACATATTTTGATGTACCATCAGAAACTATAAAAATAAAAGAAAATATAAGCCCTATTTAGAGGAGGTTAGAATGAAGGTATGTTTGGCTACTTTATGGGGGTTCCCCAGAAAACTTACAGTTCGTGGGCTGAGAGTAAATGATAATGTAGAAGCCTACATTACCACTAAGATAGCACTTGATCTTGCTATCTATCTTGAAAAGAAAGGGCATTTAGCCTTTATTCAAACTTATGGATCTTTTAAAAATAAATGCGTTTTTGTAAACGACATACGAGCTAATGTCTTTATTGTTTTAACTATGGATAAATATGGTTTTGGTTCTATTAGTGCTTTAGAAAAATCTGAACCAAGTAAATATTTTGCTTCACACTTTGCGTATGAACTATCAGTGGTTTTACCTTGGAAGTATACTTACAATGTACTCTACCCTAAACAACAAAGATATGGGCTTTTATCTTTTGCCAATAAAGAATTTACAAGTAGTGCTATTTTAGGTATTTGTGGTATAAGGAATTTAAATGACATTTTGGAATATAAAAACTTTCATGAAGTTCTAGGGGAAGCTATATTAAAAAGCTATATGGACACTCCCGTATTAAGGACGAAGACGTATGATAAAGAAGATTAGAGAGGTATTATCTACAGTAGAACTTGATAAAATAAACTATTTACCTTTTGTTCCCCGCTCTATGGATTTATATGTTATAGGAAGTGAAGCACTTTTCTTTCCATGCATAAAAAATGATAACACTGGATGGGACTTAGATTTAACCCTTTCCCCTATATCTAAAAATTTAGCTACCGCCTTCCCAAGATTTATTTTAGGGGAAAGTAATAGTGGAATCGCTTTAGGACTTGGAGTTCCAAATAAATTTGACTTTAAATTATCCCCTGAGAATATTTTCTTAATTAACCTTGCTGTGGCAAGGCTATTATCTATGTTGACTTCTTATGGGTTGAATCTTAACGTTAGTGTTGAAGTAAATTCAATGATTACGGAGGTAATTTTTACAATAATATGATTACACTTAATCAAGATTATATTTTAAAAAATATTATTAATAATTTGAAAAAAGGTGATCCTAATCTTGCTTGGCCCCCAGATTTGACTGGAAGTGATTTGCTTGTTTCTGTTCCTTTAATAGAATTATCTAAGTTGAGCGGTTATCTTGAATTATTGTTTTATGCTTCTAATCCAATGTTGTTATATTCTATAATTACTTCAGATAAGGAAATGATAAATTTAGAAAATAAATGCTTTATTTCTAGACGAAATTTAGAGGATATGATTTATGATATAGCTGAAAGAAAGTATTATCCACTTAAACCAATAAATAATGTAAAGTCAAGTGGATTAATAAGAATTGTTGTTAGAGAAAAAACACCATCGGGGAATAAAAAATTTAGATTGGAAGGGATAGAGTTTATTGGGAAGAATGGTTTAACTTACGTTCCTTCTCCTCAGTTTAACTTTATAGATCTTTCTAAAGGAGCTTATTTTATTGATGATCCTGTGTATAATAGTAAGACATATGGATATACAATTGTTTCTGAATGTGCTACTCCTGGTTCGATTGGTAATTTAGATATAGATTCTATTGTTGGGTTCGACACAGATTTATCATCTCTTTCTATTCAAGAGTTTCTTACTCATTATGATATTATCAGAGTATATAATATTACTCCATTTAGTGGTGGATTAGACAAGGAAGATCTATACTCTTATGTAAAACGTATTGCTTCTTTATATAGTTCTAATTTTAATATGAACAATTTCCTTTTGGAACTCGCAAGGTCTTTTGGGTACAAACATATAAAAGTTAGATCTTTAGGAGATCCATTATTTTTAAGAAAAAATGGGTTTGATGTTTGGGTAGATGAAATTATAGAGTGTGAAGATTTATTCTATGATTATGCTTTAACTCTTTCCCCAGAAAAGAATATTTATTCCTTTTCTGTGTTTGACAAAGATTTGATGCAGCTGGTAGCTAACCCTAGTGTTCCAAGTAGCTTAAAATTAAATTACTATAGATTACTTAATTTTCAAAATACATTAAGAGATTTATCAATGGCAGTAGGATCAGATGATTTTATATTAGTGAGGGGAATGTTACCAATTTACTATAAGTTTGCACTAGGAGTAACTATAAAACCTATTCATTTTGTTTTTTATGATGTTGGTACTGACTATGATAGAATTAAAAATGAAATTATTTCCGCTGTAAATAACTTTTTTACTTCTCTTGAGCCAGGAAGTAGAGTTGATTTCTCTGATATAATATATGCGGTAGAAAAATTACCATATGTTGAAGGGGTTATAAGTGAAAGTGTTGTATTTTATTTCTTTTGGTATGATGTATCTACCCAGAGTGGATTTCCTACTCGGCCAAGAGAATATATGCTAGAAGAGGGTGGTTCTTTCGAAGCAAAAGAGTGGAATGTTTTTGTTCCAAGTAAGTATATTTCTCCAGACCTACATATA
>ERZ795046.2802-NODE-2802-length-14622-cov-46.857074_pt1 | contig 14622 bp, 2 predicted proteins | sample MGYA00375130_ERZ795046 | MGnify/ENA primary metagenome ERZ795046 (study PRJEB30175, sample SAMN05720202) | activated sludge metagenome | isolation source: anaerobic digester from wastewater treatment plant | place: Japan | collected 2015-05-15 ...
CTGTTCCATTAAAACCAGTTACGATATCTCCATTTATATCAACTGCTTGAATTGAAATATAAATATTTTCATTTTTATATTGAGGGGATGATATAGTTGAAAACCTGAAACTTTCTACTCCTCCTGTAACCTGAAATGCATTTGAAGTTCCCATTGCGCCTGTTGTCGAGCAAGTTATAACAACAGATGGGTTTGGTGTTGTAAGAGTTACATTTCCAGTATAAACTCCATTTGTAAATGTAATAGATGTTGGTGAAATTGTTCCAGCACCAGTTGATGCCGAAAGAGTAGCAGTTCCATTATAATTTGTAACAGGTGAGTTATAATAATCAACTGCTCTAACAGTTATTGGAAATGGAGTCCCCGCAATTTTTGGTGAAGATATAGTATCAAATATAAATTTTGTTGGTGCATTATCAGCGACAGTAAACCAGTTGGATAAACCGTATTGGGGATTTCCACTTCTTTTAGCTTTAACTCTAACCTGCGAATTTGGAGAATTTATAGCAATGTTACCACTCCATGAACCATTTATAAGTTGTATATTAAATGGTTCACCACCTACAATGTCAACTGTTGTACCATCATTTGCCTCTGCAGTTAGTTCCACCCATTCACCATTATTTAATAATGTATTACCAACCATATCTTTCGCATAAATCTTTACAGAAAACTGTATATTTTTAACTTGTGGACCAATTGTATCAAAATCATAATGATCTATTACTCCATAAACTGGAAATGAATTAGAAGTCCCAGTTTTATTTAAAGTTGTATCTGTTGCGGTTATTGTAACAGCAGTTCCTGGTGAAGTAATTTCTACATTTGCATCTGTTTTACCATTATTTGGTGTTCCATCAACAAAGTTAACTGTATTATAACCTGTTGCTACATTAATTATCTTATCTACTCCAAGAGAACACGTTAAAGTTACTGTGCCTTTATATGGAGTTGCGCCTGCAATATTATCAATTAAATTTCCCCATTGATCTTCTGCAAAAATTGTAACAGGAAATGGGTTGTTTTGTTCCACATAAGGAGAAATATTTGAAAATCTAAAATGGTGTAAATCACTATGCCAAATATCTATTGCAGCTGAATATCCTATCTGTATTCCATCATGATTCTGTGCTTTAATATATGCATCATCATAAGATTTATAGATTGTAATTTGGACTGTTTTTGATGTTTCATTATTAAAATTAACAGATGTAGGTGATATAAGTGGTGATGGTGGTGGCGGTATAGGAATACCACCAGAATCAACTAAAGATAGGTCAACGGTGCCACTAAATTTAGTAGGATTCTGGTATTGATCATATGAACCAAGTATTAAAGGAAAAGATTGACCAGCAATTTTTGTACCTACAACAGGAAACTGCATTCCAAAATAATTTAAAGGACCACCATTTATTGTTAAATTTGCTGAATCACCTGAATATGGAGCAGAATCAACATGAATAGATATTGTTTCAGCTTTATATAAAGTTACATTAATAGGATCAGATACTCCATTTGTAAAATTAATATTCGGAGAATATGGAGGAGTGTTGTCCCCTGCAAAATCTGGATTTGTTCCGTCTGGTGATGGATTTGGTCCACTAAAAGTGAGAGTGTATGGTCCATTCCAAGTATTAACGACATTGTTGTATGCATCACAAAATCTTACTCTTATTTGAAAACTAACACCTGCTGTTTGAACTTGAGGTGAACCACTATTGCCTTTTCCATTTTCAAAAGTTTCTCCGGATAGAGTAATTATAAATTTTGATGTAGTTCCTGGGTTAACAGTTATATTCTGAGTTGCAGATGTTAATCCTGTAGCAGATGCTGTTATTGTCCAAACCCCAGCTGTTTCATCATAATAATAAAATTGAGCACTACTACCTCCATCTGGTATAGTTAATTGAGTTATTGATGTACCTCCTGAAGTTAAACTGAACTTTCCTTTCCCATGAGGAGATGTAGTTGAAAGATTTACAGTTGTGGTCCCACTTGTTACAGGATTATTTGAAGCATCCTGCCTCTGAACAGTTAATGGTCCAACCCAAGTTCCGGCATTCATGGACCATGGAGTAGGAGGAGCGGAAAATACAAATTTTGTTGCTGGTGGTGTAGTTGTTACACTAACTGTTGGTTGAACTGATATATTTGTTAATTTTTGTCCAGATTCAACTCTTGATTTGGTTGTAAATGTTTTTACTCCTGTTGTTGAAGGTGCTGTTACATTTTCATATTTTATTTTTATCCAGTCACCTGTTGTTATTGATAAAAATCTTACTCTAATATCCATACCAGAAATAGTCACATTTGTTAAAGGTGAAATTAATAAATCATCTATCCAGATTGTCCCAGCAGATGAACTAAAATAATCTGATGCATAGATGAAACCATATGATTTAACATTTGCGATACCTGTAATTGCTATTTTTACATATGTCCAAGTATTTACAGAAATAGCACCTATCGAATAAGTTGTTGAAGGACTTGATAAATCATTTGCATCATCAAAAGCAAATTGAATAGCTCCTGATGGAACATATACTGAAGATCTGATCCAAAAACCGACAGCGGTATAAGTATTCCAATCTTCAGTTGCAAGAAGTTGATAATACACCCTCTCATTTGAAGCGTTTGCCGTTGAAGCAACACTTATTTTTAAAGATGAACCTTCTTTCTTTTGAGAAGCATCGGTAGATATTGTTAAATCTGGATCAGATGAAAACCAGCTTGAAGAAGAATCCATATTATTAACTAATTTTGCAACATAAACATCTGATGATTTTGAATCTATTGAAACATACCCAGTTCCAGCTGGTGTTGTAGTTTGTGGGATATTAAAACCAGAAGGTACTGTTATTGATATTTCTCCACTTTCCATTGGTTCTGCAGCTGTAAAAGTAAAATAAAATGTATTACCTGTTGAATTCTGTACAACTGTTGTAGGATCTACTATACAAGTACCTGAACCTGCTGCTCCAAAAGATAGTTTTAATGGGTATGAAAATATTAAAATTAGAAGAAGTGGAAGAATTAAAAACTTTTTAAATTTTTTACTCATAAAATTTCCTCCTTTTTATCATTTTTTAAATTATACTTTTTATATAAAATCTTTATAGATTTCATCTTCTTTTTCTATGGTGCTGGATAGGTTATTGTAATTTCACTTGAAAATGGATCCCAGTCAACCTTTGCACCAAATGTCTCCATTATGAATCTAATTGGAACAAAAGTTCTTCCATTTATGATAACTGGAGGAGCATCAAGTTTAACTGGCAATCCCTCAACATAAGCTATATTAGATCCAATTCTTAAATCTATCCTTTTAAGATTGAAGATAATTGAAACTCTTTCATCATCAAATGAGATATATCTATATTCTACAGTTGCTCCAAATGCTTCAACAATAACCCTAAGGGGCACCATCGCTCTTCCACTCTTACCATCAATCCAAGGAGCTGCTTCAATTTCAATCGGTCTATCATTTACATAAACGATTTTTGAACCAATTTTAATTTTCACAATTGTTCTTTTTACATATTTAACTGGTAGATATATTGAATTTGTATTTCCAGCTTTATCAACTGCAACAATTTGTATAGAGTTATTCCCTTCTTGCAGTCTAACAGTGTAAGAGAATTTTCCTTGAGAATCATAACTAACTGAAACTCCATTGATTGTTAAGTTTGCACCAACTTCAACTTCTCCTTTAACTTCTAATGTTTCTGTGTTGACTTCCATCCAGCTTGAAAGTGACGGATCAAGTTTAAGGAATGGAGGTGATGTATCAAGCGTAATACTTATTGTTACTTCTCCCTTATTTCCGGCAGAATCCAATGCTTGTACTTTTAGAGTATTTAATCCTGGTGTAAGTTTAACTTTAAGGGTGAATTGTCCTTTTGAATTTGATGTTGTCATTGATGACCCACATGTAACAAGAATTCCTGGTTCAGTGACTCCATTTATTACTAAATCCTCTTTATTAGTAAATTCGAACTGTGGTTCAAGTATTGTTATTTTTGGAGGCATTGTATCAACTTTAAATGTCTTGCTTCTTATAACTTCAGCATTATCTAATCCCTTTGATTTTGAATAGTAGTTAAGGATATGCTCTCCTTCAGGAGCTGAAATTTCAGTTACATATAAAGTTGGTTCACCATCATCCCAGTAATAATATGTCTCAACACTACCTTCTCCTCTTCCTTCGAGTTTTATTTTTGGTTTTGTTATATACCATCCATTTATTCCATCTGGAATTTCTGGAGTAACTGTTATGACAGTAACTGGTGTTCCAACTATTGTATAAGGAGAAGATGGTACTTCAGTTAAATCTTTTGAAGAGTAGATATATAAAATATATTTATCTGGAATTTCTGGATTTTTAATTTTTGCACTTTTAGAAATTGTAATAAAAACATCACCTTTTGGAATTGGAAATGAAACAGGTAGTATGAGTAATCTTCCCACAACGAGTGGCTCATAAAGAAGTGGAATTCCAGTTATAGAAATTGATGTTGGTAAAATTGATGGTGGTAAAGTTGTTCCCTGTGGGAATTTAATATAAATTTTATCTCCTTCGAATAAATTTATTCCAATTCTAAATCTTATTGTATATTCACTCTCTCTTCCAGCGCTTTGAGGTTTTACATCAACTTCGATGTTTCCAATTGGTGGGGCTGGTGAAAGAGTAAATGAAAATTTTGCTGCTCTTGTCTCTTTAGTTGTTGTTATCTCTAAGTTATAAATACCTGCTGTAGATGGATTTACAACTCCTGCTTGGATAAGTATTTCAACTTTCACAGTTGTCTCTTTTGGTATTGGTGATACTGGTTTTATTGTAATTGTATTAGCAGATTGATTAACAATTGGAGTTTGAGTTAAAACAGAATCATTTATTTTTATCGATGAACTTTGAATATTTATAGGTATCATAGTGCCAGATGGGAATTTAATATTTATCTCATCTGTTGTATTTAACTCTCCTTTTGTCCCAACTTTAAAGATTATCGTATATGAAGCATTAACTGATGCAGAAGAAGGATTAACTGATAGAGAAAGAATTTCAAGGTAAAAACCAAGTTCCACAATAAATTGTGGTTGATTCGAAATTGGGGTAAATGTTCCACCCTGTCCCATAGTCATAAATGAAAATGTATAAGTCTGAGGGATATTAGGAAGAGTGACATTTTGATATTTAATCGTTATAGTATCTCCAGATGCAAGAGTTGTTACATTTATATTTAAAGTGTTACTAACTGTTGTGATTTGTCCTAAAGTTACTCCACTCCCTGGTGTAACTGAAATAAATCCATCTCCTTGTGGATTTGTTAATTGTGGAAGAGGAAAACCAGATGGAAAAGTTACTTTAACTCCACCGCCAGAAAGATTATATGTTCCTGTAAATGTGAATGTTATATTTATTTTATCATTTGTTAATCCAGAAGATGGTGTCATCGTAACTGTTCCTGAACCATTTGCCTTTGTTCCTGTAACTATTATCCTCTGTACTGCACTTTCATAGTTTGTTGCAGAAACAGTTATATCCCATGCGCCAGGTGTTGTATCTTTATAATAAAAAGATTTCTCACTACTTCCTGAAGCAAAAGTAACTGATGTAACATTCCAGGTTAAACCATCTTCAGAAAATTTTCCAGTTGAAGAACTTGATGAAAGATTTACTGTTATATTTTCTGATGCAATTTTTGGATTATCAGATGGATCTAACAGTCCAATTGTAATTACCTGTGATTTTTCATCAAGATTTATTGTTTGGGGTGAAGACTTAAAAACTAATTTATCTCCTGCAACCTTAAATGAATTTGAGGTTCCAGTTTTCCCTGAAACTGGATCAGTAACAGTTATTGTTACATTATTTCCTGGTTTATTTATTTTAATATTAGAGGTAATAGTTCCATTTACTAATGGCCCTAAAGTTATTGGTTCAATTGTACCAACTCCAAGCGAACAGGTTAAATTAACAGTTCCTGTAAAGTTTGTGAATGTTAAGTTATCTTCATCTTTGGCTGTTACAGTTATCTCAAATTCAACTCCTTTATTTTGATTTCCTATTGTTGATATTAAGAAATGGTGAAGTCCTTTTGCAACAGAAAATTTGTTTGATGTTGAAGTAACTGATGGTGCTGTTAATATCGCTTTTAGTTGGACATCACTTCCAGGAGTTCCTAATTTTACACTTCCACTCCATACACCATTAACAAATGTTATTGATGTTGGTTCTGTTACAGTTGAATTTACAGCAGAGAGGGTAGCTGAACCATTGAAATTAGTACAAGTATTTCCAAACTCATCTTTTGCAGTTATTGTAACACTGAATGCTACTCCTACTGATTGAGATCCTATTGTTGAAAATTCAAATCTATTTACAGGAGCTGGTAAAAGAGTTATTGCATTACTTTCACCTGTCTTATCACTTTTTTCTGCTTTTATCTTTATATTTGTTCCTGCTTTTGTTAATGTTACATTTCCTATCCATGTTCCTCCACTGAAATAACCAGTTATGGTTGGATTTATAGTTCCATCAGAAACTGAAAGATTAACCTGCTCAGTGAAGTTTGGTATTGTATTATTTAAAGAATCTTTTGCATAAATTTTAATTGTAAAAGATGTTCCTGCAGTTTGTGGTGATGAAATTGTATCAAAGGTAAAATGGTCAAGTGCTCCATAAACTGAGAAAATATTACTCATCCCCATCTTATGTGTTACTGGATCTTCAGCAAAAATCTGTACAGATGGATTTGGAGTATTTATGGTAACATTCCCCGTCCATCTTCCATTCACGAATGATGTTGTTGAACCCGGAGAAATTGTTCCAGCACCTGTTGAGGATGTTAAAATTGCAGTTCCATTCCAGGTGGTTATTAAGGAACCAGCCAAATCAAGCGCTTTAATGTTTATGCTAAATGGAACACCTGCTGTTTGATTTGGAATTAAATCAAACTCAAATTTTCCTAAAACATTTGATGCACAAGTAAATGAATTTGATGTTCCAGGAACAAGCGGAACCCCACCTTGTGCTGTAATTTTCATATTTGGATGTGGTGTATCAAGAGATACACTCCCACTCCATTTGCCTAAAGTAAAATTAGTAGTATTCCATGTAACTCCACCATTTATATTTCCTGTACTTGCAGATAAAATGACAAAACAATTTAAGCTCGCATATGGTGTCCCAGCCCAAGGACCTGTATCATCAAAAGCACTCACTATATATCCATTTGCATCTTTTGCATAAATTGTAATATTAAATGGATTATTTATTGTTTGTGGCCCTATTGTTTCAAAATCAAAGTGATGAACAGTTTGACTTGCAACTGTAAATTGATTCGATGTTCCCCTTATTCCTGGATTTAAGGTATCAGTTACATTAATTGTATGGACACCAACTGTATTCATTGTTGTAGAACCTCCAAATGTATGAGTACCATTATCCCCTGCAACAAATGTGTAATCTGCTGGAAGGGATGCTGCACCGTCTGTTGAAGTAAAGTGAATTGTTCCAGTATATGTTGTCACAATGTTATCCCACTGATCTTTTGCTGTAACTCTCAAAGCATTTTCTGAATGACTTCCAGGATTAAAGACACATCCTACAGTTTGGGGTCCAATTGGTTTGTATTCTCCAGTTACTGGGTCAGGGTCATTAGATGTAACTTTAAAATGGTGAAGTGGCCCTGGTAAAACATTAAAATTATTTGATAAACCATATTTTGATGCAAATTCAACCTTGAGTTGAACATTTGTCCCTGATTTGTATAAAGTTACATATCCACTCCATACTCCATTTGTAAATGTAACTGAAGTTGGTTCAATTACATAATTTGTTGGAACAGTCGCTGTTATAGGAACAGCAGCGTTAAAATTGGTTATTAAATTATTTAAGCTATCTTTTGCATATATTTTAACTGAAAATGAATTACCTGCAGTTTGAGGAGTTCCAATTATATCAAAATCAAAATGATGAAGCCCTGCAGAAACAGTAAAATTGTTTGAAGTACCAAATTTTGATAAACCAGATGCAGTTATAAAAACAGAAGGTGTTGGTGTATCTAAAGTTACATTTCCTTCAAATACTCCATTTACTAAATTTATAGATGTTGGAATTATGTTTCCAACTGATGAAGAAAGAGTTAAAGTTGTATTTAAATCTGAAATTAAATTATGCTGTGAATCATGTGCCTCTATTCTTATTGAAAATGGCACTCCTGAAACCTGTGGGCTTATACTTGAAAAATGGTAATGATCGAGCAAGCCCAAAACAGAAAATGTATTAGAATAACCTGTCATTCCACTACCACCACTATCTGTTGCAACTATCTGAACAGATGAAAATGATGAATTTATAGTCACATATCCACTCCATTTACCATTGACAAATGGACCTACTACATTTGGAGATATTGGGCCAGCAGGACTTAAAGTTAAATTAACATTTCCAGTGAAATTTGTAACTAAATTTTCATTTCCGTCTCTTGCAGTAATCTCTATATAAAAACTATGTCCAACTTTTTGAGGAGATGGGATAAATGAGAAGGAAAAGTGGCTAAGTGTTCCTTGAAGAGCAAATATGTTTGATTCTCCTGTTGAACTTCCGTAAGTTGCAATTAACTTTACTGCAGTTGATGGAGTGTTTAATGTTATGCTTCCATTCCATACTCCATTTACAAATACAACTGGAGATGGATTTGTTGAAACTCCCATTGTTGGTGAAGATGAAATTATTACTTGCTGATTGAATGATGTAACAGTCATTCCAGATGAATCTTTTGCATAAATTGTTATTGAGAATGGAACACCTGCTGTTTGAGGAGAAATAATTGTGCTGAATTCAAAATGGTCAACTGCACCTGATGAAACAGAGAAAAGATTTGATTCTCCAGCAAGTGGATCATATAGTGAATTTCCTAATATATGTTCAGTATGTTTTTCATTGCTATTAAATACAACAAGTGTTAATCCAATATCAGATTCACCACTTTGAACATATGTTAATGCTCTATAAGTACTGTAAGGAGTTAATCTCTTATCACCAATACTAACTTTGTTATCGCCATCCACATCTAAATATATATATTCTCCATTATCAAAAGTTGTGTTTGCACTTATATTCTCAGTATGTTTTTCAGCAGGAAATGCACTTACAAAAGGTTGAAGAACAAAACCAATATCTATATTTCCTGAAGCAACAAATGTATTATAAACATAATTTCTTACATAAGTTAACCTCTTATCTCCAACATTAACTGTCCCATCTCCATTTGTATCAAAATAAATATATTCACCATATAAACTATTTGCATAAATTTTTGCCCCTGAATCAGATGTGTTTAATGTTATATTTCCCGTCCAAACGCCATTTGTAAGAGTAATTGTATTTGGGGTTATTGTACCTCCAGTTGTTGAAACAAAAAGTTTAATTTGACCATTATATGCAGTAATAACTCTACCAGCAGAATCAACTGCTTTAACTGTTATTTGAAATGGTGTATTTCTACTTTGATTCCCAATTGGCTCAAATTGAAAAGAAATCGGATCTGGATCTGAAACTGTAAATGTGTTTGAACCTGTTCCTGCTCCAACTCCTCCTGGGCTACTTGTTGTTATAGTCAGTTTCATTGCAGAATTTGCAGTATCTAATAAAACATTACCAGTCCAAATTCCATTATTAAAGTTTGAAGTAACATTTGTACCAGTTGATTGAACTATAATACTTCCTGATGAAGCTGCTAAAGTTACAGTTCCATTAAAACTTGGATTTATATTCCCATAACTATCTTTTACCCTTATTGTTATTGAAAAAGGATTACCTCTTGTTTGAGGCCCAATTGGATCAAAATAAAATTTATCAGTTGATGTATCAGGTTGAACGTTTATAGATGCATTCCCTTTTAATATAGGATTTGATGTATCTTCAACATATATTGTTTGTGGTCCAGCAGTGCAAAGTATGACTCCAGTAAATAATCTATCACCATTATTAGCAGGTAAATAAGTTGTATCAGAAGGCAAAACAACTAATGGATGTGTATCAGTTGTTGAAAAATGAACTGTTCCAGTATAATTTGTTACAATGTTACCATATTCATCAACTGCTTTTACTCTAAAAGTGAATGCGCTACCTGCTATCGGCGTTGTAGTAGAAAAATTATAAAATTCAAAATGATGAAGTGTTGATACACCAACTGTTACTCCAGCAGAAGTTGAGGAAATTGAACTATCTGAAACAGTTATAGTTCTTACTGGTGGACTAGCAGTCTTAAATCTAACGCCATTTGTAAAAGTATGTGAACCATTATCAGATGAAATAAAAGTATAATTTGATGGTGAAAATTCAGCCTGCGGGTCGTTAGATGTAAATGTTACAGTTCCATCATAATCACCTATAATATTATTCCATGCATCTTTTGCAATAACGGTAAATGAAATATAATCACCTACTGTCACATTTAAACTTGATAAATTTATTGTAAAAAATGCTGGATTTGCACCAGTAACTTGAAATCCAGATGATGTTCCTGTTATTGTAGGTGTCGCTGTATCTGTAGCTGTAATCGTAGAATTGACCCATGGCACAGGAACATTTGTACCACTTAAAGTCACTGAAAAGGTTTTTACACCAGCGTCAGCAGCAACAAAAGTGTATGGTATAGTAGGAGTCGTAGAGCTTATTGTTATTCCATAAGAAGAATTTAAGGTTAAATTAATTGTCCCAGTATATGAAAGATCAACTAAATTACTTGCATCAAGGGCTCTAATGGTGATATTAAATGGGACACCAATTTTTGCTTTAGATGGAACTATAATTTCAAAATGAGTTGCAGGTCCACCATAAACTTTTGGAATATAAATAGAAAGAAGTGAAAAAATAATTATAAATGATAGAAGGACTATCCTTCTTTTTTTCATTACTTCAAAACCTCCTTTTCTTGTTTCACAAAAATCCCCTATGTTTATACACTATTTTTACTATTAAATTAAAAAAAATCAAGGGTGGATTAATCCACCCCTGGGTAAGTAATCAAAACTCTTCTCTCAGTGCTATTCCACTCTACCTTTGCGCCAAATGCCTCCATAATAAATCTTATTGGAACATAAACTCTATCATTTCTTATAACAGGTGGAGTATCCATTTCATATGCTATACCATTTAAAGATGCAAGGGTTGAATCTGGCGATAATTTGAGAATCTTTTTTGAACCTGAACTATCCTCTAATGTTATTGTTACAATTCTTACGACTGAATCCCAATCAACAACTGCACCAATAGATTCACCTATAAATCTTAATGGAACCATAGTCCTACCATTAAAAATAAATGGAGGATAATCTAAAATTTTGATATATTCATTAACTTTTGCCTCAATTTTACCTATTGTTAATTCTATTTTAACTCTTGGTACCCATATAACGCCAATACTTTGTCTTGTTACATTTCCTGCTTTATCAACTAATACGAAGTCAAGAACATTTGTTCCAGATTTTTTAAGTTCAATAGAACCTTCGAATTTCCCATCTTCCCTGATTAAAACTTCTTCTCCGTTAAGCGTTAATTTACCTCCTATCTCGGCCTTGCCTCTTATTTCTATAATTTTATCATTAACTGTTATCCATTGTACAGGATATTCAATTGTTAACTCAGGCGGAATCGTGTCTCTAATTACTTTAACAACATCAAGAAACTCATTCCCAGCAAAATCTATCAATACAAAACTAATGTTATTTATCCCTTCGAAAAGTTCTATCTCAACTTTAAATGATCCATCTGAATTAACTGAAACTCTCCTTCCTTGTATTATGAGGACCGAACTTATTTCAGATACAACACCACTAATTTCAATTTTTTGTTTATTTATATACATATCATTAAAAATATTCAAATTAATTATTTTTGGTAAAGTTGTATCGAGTTTAAAGGTCTTCTCTTTTATCTCCTCTTCACTTCCAAGTTTATCTTTTGCATAGTAGTAAATAGTATGAATTCCTTCTGGAGGAGTAACTAAACCTCTATATTCTGTCCAGGGACCATTATCCCATCTAAAGAAAACCTGTGGATCTTTATCATATTTTGATGTTGAAGTAAAAGTTATTACTGGGGTTGTTTTATAATATCCATTCAAACCATCTGGCTCAGGAATTGAAAGAATTATTTTTGTTTCAGGCATTGGATAAACAAGAAAAGATTTAGTATTAATTGGGTTTGGCTCTTTTGATGTATAAATGGTTAAATAATATTCACCTTCTTCTAAAATTTTGATATTTGCATCTTGAGAAATAAATATTATAAATTCTTCTTCTTTTCCAATTGGAACTGGAGTTTGAATTGTTAAGGATAATTTATCTTTTGAAACTAAAGGAGTTTTTGTCAAAGAAATACCTTTTATAGTAATCGAGGATTGTTTAATATTTTGTGGAATATCAATTTTTTGAGGGAATTTAATATAAATATAGTCATTCACATTTAAAGATCCACCTGGTCCTGTTTTTAATTTTATTTCAAATGATACTGCTCTTTGTATTGAAGGCGGAATTACCTTTGTTGAGATTGAGGTCAGAATTGATTCAATAAGTTTATATGGAGATGATGTAACTTCTGTTTTCTCTTTTTCAGTCCAAGCTTTTAATTTATACTCACCAGGAGTATCTGGATTTTTTATTCCAGCATCTTTTGAGATTATAATTTCAACACTCTCTTCGTTTCCAATTTTAACTGGAGTTTTTATAGTTATAGTTTTATTTGAAGAATCTATAACTACATTTTTTTTCAAATTAATTCTATTGATAGTTATTAAATTTTTATCAATATCATTTGGAATTTTAGTATAAGATGGGAATTTTATATAAATTTCATCACCATCTGAGAGTGCTCCATGTTTTCCTGTTTTAAAACCTATTTTATATTCCGCCTCAACCTTTGTAACTGGCGGGTTAACTTCAACAACTAAATCTGTTAAAACTGATTCAACAATTTTATAAGAATATGATGTTACATATGTTGGCTCTCTGCTTGTTGCAACTTGAAGAGTGTAATCTCCACCCTCTGTTGGGTTCTTTATCCCAAAATTTTCTGTAAAAATTATTTTAACATTCGAATTATTTGAAATATTAACTGGAACTTTCAGTTGAATTTTTCTTCCAGTTGAGATTGTAACATCTTTTGGATTTACTCCATTTATTGTTACTTCACTTTTATCAGCAATTGATGGAATGTAAGTATTATCTGGAAATTTTATTGCTATAACATCATAATCTTTTGTTAGATTGCCAGCACTTCCAGTCTTAAACTCAATTGTATAACTTGCTTCAGTATCAACAACATTTGGTTCAACAGTAACTTTTGGTCTTGATATAACAGAATAATAAATCGTATATGGATTTGAGGTAACAGGAGTTGGCTCTTTTGATGTTGAGACATTTAAGGTGTATGTTCCAGAGGTTGAAGGATTAGTTATTCCAGAAGTTATTGGGAAGGTTACAATAACATAAGCACCAGCTGGCAAGCTATATGGAAAAACAATTTTTACTGTTCTTACAGAAACATAGGTTATTGATACTGGATAACCATTAATTAATGCTCCTAAGTATGAGAATGAAAATGGAATAAAGGTATCATTTGGAAATGTTATTAAAATATAATCCACTCCTCCAACAACAGATCCATTTGGTCCAAGATTAAACCTTATATTATATTCAGCAACCGAACCTGCGTATGGAGGGTCAACATCAACTTTTGGAGTTGAGATTTGACTTATTATATAAATATCTGCTATTCCATAATGTGTATAAGGAGCTCCTCCTGGTGGAAATTGTGCTTTAAGTTGGATATGTCCCCAATCAGTTGTTTGAATTGTTACATTATCAACATTTGAATTTGAAGTTGTGAAAACTGCATTACCAGGGTCTGGATCAGAAATTTGAATAATTGACCAATCAAATTTATCTTCCCAGCCATAAATAGAATTTACTCTTGTTCTTTTGTTTCCATAAACATCGAAACTTTCTGCTATAAAATTTTTTATATCTCCAACAACAGTGTAATATGGATTTGGAGTCACAACTATTTTATTAATTAAATCAGGGATCACTTTAACTTCTCCTGTGGTATGTATAATATTGCTTGAACCCCTCTTTACATCTACAATCCCAGTTAATTTTCCTGCTCCTATTCTGTTTATTGCATTTGTTATATCAACAACAACCTGTCCAGCTGAAGTTTGATTTCCAGTAACAGGAATATTTATTACATTTGAAGATTTAGTTATTGTTCCAAAAGACGCTCCAATTGTATTTGTTGTTATAGAAATAGTTGAGCTATTAAAATTAAATCCAGTTGGAAAAGTTATTATTAATTTATCTCCAGTTTGAAGAAGAGGTGTATTGTTGTTAAAATTTAAAGTTACAACCCAGTGAGTCCCACCTTTTCCAGCAGTATCATCACCCTGAGTTGTCTGACTTCCTATGGTATTAGCTGTGAATATTACATCTGTAATGTTTGCATTAACTTTTACTGTTAGAAAACTAAATCCTAACATAATTAAGATTGTAATTAAAAGTATTTTTTTCATATTTACCTCCTTTTAATTATAAACATCTTTTTCATCTTTTTGT
>ERZ795046.2815-NODE-2815-length-14572-cov-5.992629_pt1 | contig 14572 bp, 15 predicted proteins | sample MGYA00375130_ERZ795046 | MGnify/ENA primary metagenome ERZ795046 (study PRJEB30175, sample SAMN05720202) | activated sludge metagenome | isolation source: anaerobic digester from wastewater treatment plant | place: Japan | collected 2015-05-15 ...
AATAGTATTTTGAGCGTTACTGGATGAATCTACAGTTAAAGAAGATGCTTTTACTCCTAAGGCAGTAGCTCTCATATCTCCTATTGTGATTGAGAGAGTCTCTTCTTTGTTGGCACCAATCTGCAGTAACTTTCCGCTAAAGCTTCCAGTCAACAGATTTTGAGTGTTGAACTGCGTCTTATCACCTATTCTTGTGATTTCAGCAGCCAATTCATTAAGCTCAAGTTTGATAGCACTTCTATCCTTTGATACGTTTGTATCGTTTGCAGCCTGTACTGCAAGCTCTCTCATTCTTTGAAGTATTGCATGAGTTTCAGTCAATGCTCCTTCAGCAGTCTGTATCAACGAAATACCGTCCTGGGCATTTTTCGATGCCATCTGCAGACCTCTGATCTGTGCTCTCATCTTTTCGGAAATGGACAGACCTGCTGCATCGTCTCCGGCTCTGTTGATTCTGTATCCTGATGACAATTTCTCCAATGATTTTTCCTGGGCTGACGCATTAACTTTCAACTGTCTGTGAGCGTTATACGCCATAATGTTGTTATTGATTCTCATAATTCATTCCTCCTTGATTTTCACGGCATCCTTGCATAACCACTTTTTAATTTAACGGTAAACTGCACTAGTCGAAATGCTAAATATCGGATTAGCCCAATAACTGAAGAACTCCCTGAGGAACCTGGTTGGCTTGAGCTAACATTGCTGTAGCAGCCTGATTGAGAATATTGTTCTTTGTAAAGTTCATCATTTCCTGAGCCATGTCTACGTCTCTAATTCTTGATTCAGATGCCTGCAAGTTCTCTGCTGCTGTATCGAGGTTCTTTATTGTATGCTCCAACCTGTTCTGTTTAGCTCCAAGACTTGCTCTTTCTTTCGATACTGAATTAATTGCATCATTAATCTTCGAAATAGCCGATTGAGCTGCCAAAGTACTTGCAACGCTCAGAGCTGATATTGAAAGTTTTGCAGCTGTCATTGTTCCTATTGATATAGTTAAGGTCTCTCCTTTATTGGCACCAATTTGAATTGTAATTCCATTTGAACTAGCCAATCCGCCGGCCAACAGTGTTCTGGTGTTGAACTGGGTTTTATTTGCTATTCTAGTTACTTCTTCTGCTAATTCTTTTATTTCAAGGGCTATGGCACTTCTGTCCTTCGTTACGTTTGTATCGTTTGCAGCCTGCACTGCAAGCTCTCTCATTCTTTGAAGTATTGCATGAGTTTCCTGCAATGCTCCTTCTGCTGTCTGTATCAATGAAATACCGTCCTGGGCATTTTTTGATGCCATCTGCAAACCTCTAATCTGCGCTCTCATCTTTTCTGAGATGGACAGACCTGCTGCATCGTCTCCGGCTCTGTTGATCTTGTAACCTGATGACAATTTCTCAAGGGACTTTTCCTGTGCCGATGCATTCACTTTTAACTGCCTGTGGGCGTTATACGCCATAATGTTATTGTTGATTCTCATAAATCATTCCTCCTTGATTTTCGCTTTGGAATCCTTTCCTTTAAGCGCATTGATAAAAAAAATTTTGCGTACAGATATGGCATTTTATCTATTTGGCGCCAATATAGATAAATTGCCATTATCTCTGTACATCATATTTATCGGGTAAAATCAAACTATACTTTAATAAATTTATCTTTTTTTTTATGGGAAATTTATGATTTGAACGGGAAAAATTGACTTAAAAATATTTTACACTCCACCTAATCAGCTTTTTTACAAAATCGCTGTATGGAGGATAAAGCAATTGTATCATTGTATGTTTAGGCTGTACCATAATTGAACGCAGATGTGAAAACTCTTTAAATCCGTAATAACCGTGGGATTTGCCGATTCCACTGGCGTTGTGCCCTCCAAAGGGTAATTTATGATTGGCATAATGGGCTATTACATCATTTATCAAGCAATCTCCGGAAATTACGTTGTTGATTATATGCGTGTAAAACCTTTTGTCTCTGCTAAAAACATACAAAACCAAAGGAGTGGGTTTCGAGTTTATATATTCAATAACATCATCAATACCCTCATAAGTCAGCACCGGTAAAATTGGCCCGAAAATCTCCTCCTCCATTATATGTGAGTCTTTTCCCACATCCGTTAAAACGGTAGGTGATATATAGCATTCCTCTTCGATAAACCATCCGCCTTCACAGACTTTTGCCCCCTCTTTTACTGTCATGTCGAATACACTTTTCAGCCTGTTAAAATGACGTTTGTTAATAATACTGCAATAGTTGGTGCATCTTTCGCTGCTGCCGGAATAATAGTATTTTTTTATATAATGTTTTAAATTGTTAACGAAGTCTCCCGCAAGCTCCTTTTTTACAAACACATAATCCGGGGCTATACATGTTTGTCCTGCATTTATATATTTTCCCCATGTGATTTTTTTCGCCGCTTCTTTAATATCAAATTTTTCATCAATAATTACCGGACTTTTTCCTCCCAGTTCGAGGGTTACCGAAGATAACACCTCCGAGGCTTTTTGCAATACAGATTTTGCAACCTTCGTACTTCCTGTAAAGAATATGTGATTAAAGCTTTTCTCCAATAATTTTTGAGCCACTTCCGCATCACCTTCGATTACTGCAACCTCGCTCTCATCGAAAATGTCTGCTACAAGTTTTTTAATATAGCCAGATGTGTTTAAACTTAATTCCGAGGGCTTCAATATAACTGCATTTCCAGCCGCAATGGCAGTAACCAACGGACCTATCGAAAGCTGAAAGGGATAGTTCCATGGCGAAATAATCAATACCACCCCTTTTGACTCAAATCTGCAAAAACTTTTTGCACCAAAAAGTGATACGGGAGTTCCGACTTTTTGCAACTTTGTCCATCTTTTAAGATTTTTCGTTACATGCTTAATTTCTGCAATGACAGGATATATTTCCGTTAATAAAACCTCTTCCGGAGGCTTCCTTAGATCATTATAAACTACTTCCTGTATCTTTTCTCTATTTGCCCATATGTACTCTTTTAATTTTTTGAGTTTCATAATCCTGTCATTGACACTTGATGTACGAAGCCGTACAACATTCTTTTTTTGTAACTCGAATAATCTGTCTATTTCCCTCTCAAAGTCTTTATTCATTGACATAACAACACCTCAAAGTTTATTTTTTATCTTCATTCCTTCCCTCATTTCATTTTTGTACATCCAATTTCATGCCTTTACCGACTATATCTCCTTCTTTAACATATACCTCTTTTAAGATACCGTCAAGCCGGCTAAAAACTCTCTGCTTTCCTTCAAATCCAACAATAGTTGAAAGCACAAAATCTCATTTCTTCTTTCATCCGGACTTTTAACGTTCCTCATAACTTAGAGCACCACCATAATCTTTTGTTTTTAATTTGATTATAAATATTATGCCTTACTGACTGTCAGTCAATAAGGCATAAAAAATATATGAGAATAAAAAACAAATTATGGCAATAAAAAAGTGGTCCCATCACCACTTCGTTTAAGTTTGTATTCACTTGTAATTACTACCATTTCAACAAATCCTTCAAATCCACTTTCTTAATTTCTGCCGCCTTTTTGTTCTCAGCTTGTATTTCCAGGAATATTTCTTTTCTATAAATAGAAACACTTTTAGGAGCATTAATGCCTATACGCACTTGATCTCCCTGAACATCAACAATAGTAATTTCAATATTGTCATTTAAAATAATAGATTCATTCTTCTTTCTTGTGAGAACCAGCACCAATATTTACCTCCCGTCTGCGGAGTTCTTCTACGATATAGTGTCTCACAGAATATCTATCTGTGTCAAGGACAACCTGCATTCCCATCTTATTTTTTGTATTGATTACTATGGGCGCTTTCAAATTCATACTAATTTTTGAAAGGTCTTCCGGTACCACAAGAATCGATAATATCATAACATCCACGGGACTTTGAATTTCGAGAACATCCACAACTTCCTGAGGAATTTCTATGTCATAATCATTGACAATCATAAACGGGTCAGCAACCGCAAAAGCCAGCTGTCCGTCGTCCACTGCCTGAAGCCATCTAAAGGGCGAGTTTTCATCCCCGTCAAACAGCACGATATACTTTTTTATTTCTTCAAAGCCGGGAATTCCGTCTTTGAAATATATTATTTTTTCCTCTTCAATCTCAATTTCGTCAAAGTGTTTTGTTTTTAAACGCATTTAATCTCCTCCATTTAATAACATGGGCATTTCTATGCCTAAATATGTATCTAAATATGTATATCAATCTTGCTGTCTTCAACATAACTGAATTTAACGGATGCATACTGTCTCAAATAAATATTTACCTGGGCAGGAACAAAATTATAATCGACCCTGCCGGGGATAATTGAATATTCTACACCATTATGCACCCCTTCGCCTTCTCTTCCGGCCTCAATTTGCTGTGATCCCTTAACGGTTATCCGTGGCCTTACCTTGGGTATACAGTCTACGTCAAACACATGCTCTGCATCCGGATCTTCCTCTGCCAAGCTTACAATAGGATCTACACCGTTTTCTATAGCCGCAAAGGTATCCCCGTCTTCAGCAATTTTTCCTATTTGCTCTATAACTTGCTGATAAATTCTTTGTGCAATTTCATGAGTAAGATCAATGGGACCTTTCAGACCGGTACTGGCAAACGCCTCATACTGGTCGATCTCCACCCTCGGAAGTTCCGTCCTAATCTTTACCCTGGCATGGTTCTGGTGAATCTCAAGCTCAGGCTTATGAGACTTCATGTTAAGATCGGCCGCAACCGTGTCTATTCCGATTTTTGCATAGGTCTGAGTTATTCTTATACCCATAAAACCACCCGAATTAACCTTTTACTACTTACTACTTTAAAAAGTCCACCAGAGACGGCTGAATTACTCTGGCTCCACCTGCTAAAGAAGCCCTGTACACATTTTCCTCACTCTTTAAAAGCATGATGTTTTCCGCTTGATCAATATCCTCGTTTTCACTCATAAGCTTGGTAAAATTAAGCGCGTCGTTTTCAAGTCTGTTGACGGTAAGTTCGAGCCTGTTGCATCTAGCTCCTATGTCAGCTCTTATGCGAAGCAGATTGTTTTGCTGCAAATCAATTTTCGCTATAGTCGCATCAATCACAGCATAATCTCCGGTATCCAGTGCCGTTATAAAATCATCGAAATCCTCAAAAAGCGATCCCGACATTCCGGCTGTCGCTGTTCCTCCACTGTTAAAAAAGTCTCCTGCTGTAACATTAATGTTAATGCTGTCTCCAACACCTATCTGATAAATTATTATCTCCGAATTATCAACATTAATGGCAAAGGTTCCGTCATCATTCAATAATTTTTGATTGGTCTTAAAGCCCGAAAAGATATATCTTCCTGCATAGGTTGCATTACCCAGGTTAACCAGCTGGTTCTTAAGCTGCTTTACCTCTTCACATATTTTCTTGGTATCCTCCGGTGTGGTTGTACCGTTGCTTGCCTGTACCGCCAGTTCCCTTGCCCTTTGCAATATATCTCCGACATCAGCAATTGCAGACTCCGTTATTTCCATCCACGACAATGCATCCTTTACATTCTTTTTATACTGTTCTATCTGCGATACATCGGTACGAAGCTTTAATGCTCTGGCTGCAACAACAGGATCATCCGACGGAACTGAAATCTTTTTTCCGGTAGCAAGCCTCTGCTGGTATTTCTCCATCCTTGACAGGTTCTTTCCCAAGTTTGCTATCATATTATTAACAAGCATACTGTTTGTTATTCTCATATGATCCCTCCAAACTGTACCAAAAAGTATTTTTCATTTTATAATCCTACCCGGTTTATCAATATGTCATAGATTTCCGCCATTGTATTTATCATTACTGCCGCAGCATTATAGGCCTGCTGATGTTTTACCATGTTTGCCATTTCCTCATCCATGGAAACTCCGGATTCCGAAAGTCTCTGATTTTCAACCTGCCTTATCATAGCCTGCTGATTTGACGACATCCTTATGGCTTGCTGTGAATCTATACCCAAGGTGGAAATAATGGATTTCATGAAATCCTCGGGTGCCCCCTCGGTAAACATATGGGTGTTATTCCTCATTTTTATTAATTTATTCAAGTTTTCTATGTTACCGATCTGATCCGGTGTATCGGAGGTAGCGATTTTATTAATATTATTTATTATATCGCTGCTCACGGAAAAATTCTTCGCAGTAAGCTGGTTATAGCAATCGGGAATAGCAATAAAATCATCGCTGCTCATCGGCATATTGCCTATACCCAGCATGGTAAAGAACCTTACTCCGGTGGAGTTATCGGCTCCAACACCGTCAGCATGCCCTTCCAAATCATCACTGCCGATAATTCCCTCATTGAAAGCCTTGGCAAAGGTGCGCACAAATTCGTTAAGCTTTTTTATATAAAAGGGTATGCCTTTGTAAAGCGGACTTCCGTTTTCCCCCTCATTCCCGTCCCTTACATCCAGCAATCCCTTTAACTCTCCGCCCCTTACCTTAAGTGTATTTCCGTCTTCCCACATCACTTCATAAAGGTTTACGACATCTTCCTCAGGATTCAACTTGTCCGCTCTTTGCTTTACAGCCAACTGTGTAAGATCATAATGGTCAACAAAAGGCTTGCCGTTTATTGTTATGAGCATTCTCTTGTCTTCTCTACCGTTGGGAAGCTTCCCTGCCACCACTTCAGTCACATCAATATTAATTAGTTTTGAAAGCTCGTCTATTAAAAGAGTTCTTTGATCCCTAAGGTCATTGGCAACGTTTCCGTCAAGTTCCGAGCGGTATATCTGCTTGTTCAGTTGTTGAATCTGGGCTCCCAACGAATTTATTCTATTAACCTTTGTATTAATCTGATGGTTTAAATCCACCTGAAGCTCTTCCAAATGAGTTGCCATGCTGTTAAAATACTTCGCAAGGGTAACCCCCTTCTCCTTTACCAAGGCCCTCACCGCCTCGCTTCCCGGGTCCTTGGCAAGCTCCTGCAGGGAATGGAAAAACTCGTCCAGCATCGTACTAAAGCCACTATCCGAAGGTTCATTGAATGTGGCTTCCAGATCTGCCAGCAGAGTCCTTTTTATCTCCCACTCACCGTATGTCTTATTTTCGCTCCAGTATTTAAAATCCAGATATTCATCTCTTATTCTGTTGATGCCGGTAACATCCGATCCGGTTCCCAGCATTCCGGTTCCGTTCAAGAGAGCAATCGGTCTTGAAGCCGACTGATTGGCAACCTGTCTTGAGTAACCGGGGGTATTGATATTATTAACGTTATGGTTTATTACATCGAGATTTCTTTGCGCTGTATAAAGACCCTTAACCGCAATATCCAATCCGAAAAATCCAGGATTCACCGTTTATCACCTGCCCACTATTCCCATTTTTGTTATTATTGTTTCAATCATCTCATCTATAACATTTATTGCCCTTGAAGATGCAGTATAAGCAAATTTAAACTTCATCATGTTGGACATTTCCTCATCCATGGAAACCCCCATAATGGAATTCCTCTGCGAATCGGTGGAGAGCACGAGAAAACTTTGATTCTCGCTCATTCTCTCAGCCTCAGCTCCTCCACTGCCGACTCCCAATATTATAAACTGGTAAGCATCGTCTATGCTCAATACCCTGTTAATATCATCGATTAATTGAACATTTCTCAGGTTTGCGATTTCAAGAGCAATGGTATTATCCCCGCTGTCGCCGCTTTTAGATGCAACAATGTTGTTTAAATCTATAAGATTGCTGTTCAGCCGGATATTTCCCAATTGAATAGGATACGCCGGATTTATCGGAACAAAGAAATCCTGTCCGTCTTCCGGTGGAACACTAAGAGTCTTTCCGCTCTTATGCAAATTATTGATTTCTTCTGCCATCTTATTAATAATGGCATTCAATCTTCTTTTAAGGTCAGGTATAATGCTGGTGGAATTCTCAAGGGCACTGATTCCGCCGTCCATGCTTCCGAGGGAGTTAATGGAATCTCCTCTTGAGTCCAAAAGTCCCTTTATTATACCGCTCTTAACCTGAACTTCAATATTTGACCCCGCAAGCTTCGGAACATAAAATATATCTCCCGGGTTTCTTTCCTCCGCACGCAGTTCTGTGTACTCACCCTTATACACAAGATAATGCCCCGACAAGGTTATATCCACCTGTCCATCCTTCATTTCGGTTACCTCAGCATCCACAAGCTTTGAAAGCCTGTCAATAAGAAGATTTCTTTGGTCACGGTAATCATTGGCATTATCTCCGGTTACCTCAGCCGAATATATGGCTTTGTTAAGGGCAGCTATTTGCTTTGTTATATCGTTAACCTCACCTATCCTCACAAAAACCTGATAGTTTAAATCCTTTTGCAGCTTGTCCAACTGCTCTCCGACATGATTAATATGGTATACAAGGGCTTCGGCTCTTTGCCTCACAAGAGCTCTTACAGTCAAACTGTCCGGTTCCTTTGAAAGCTCCTGCCATGAGTCCCAAAACTGGTTTAACATATTTTGAAGTCCTTCTTCCATGGGATCGCCAAGAATGGTCTGTATTTCCTGGAAGGTTTTATTTCTTGTCTCCCAGTAACCCAACAAAGTATTTTCATCTCTATATATATTATCCAGAAACATGTGCCTAATCTGTCTTATTTCCTGTATATCGGCACCAAGACCCAGCTGAAATTTCCAGTAATTTTGGTATGGACCCGTTTCTATCATCGCCTGCTGCCGGGAATAACCAGGAGTATTTACATTGGAAATATTATGCCCTGTCACAAACAAAGCCCTCTCATTCACAAACATTCCCGATCGTGCAATTTCATAACTGCCAAAACCCATTGCCATTTATACCGCCTCCAAATATCCTACAATTTAACATCAAAGTATGTTTTCTTTTCGGAATCATTTATCTGCGCCTTGCCGCTGTAATTGTTTCCCTCTACACTGACGTTGGACATAATATTTATCGAAAAATCTATATAATCAATTGAGCTTTTTATTAATTTTGCATTTAAATCGTTTTTATCCTTAATTTCTTTTAGCAATGAAACCATGTTCTCTTTATAAGAGTTCAATCTTTCAGCCTGGGATGCTTCAATATATCCCATCAGTTCAGTAACGGTAATATTTTTTGACGAGTCTTTACCGATATCGGAACATATTTTATCAACCAGATCCTCTCTTGCCGCCTCGAGCTTGCCTATTTGTGCAATAAAGGACTGCTCTAGCTCTGTGATATTCTCCAACTCTTTAACCTTCCCTTTGACAATTATATCGGTCTTGTTTTTGGAAATCTCCAATATATCCTCATATATTTTTAATTCCTTTTCAAGAATGTCAATCAAATCATTTATCAATTGGTTGTTCATATATTTCACCCTCACTTTTAGAATTTTTCATGTGTGAAATACCTTTAATATAAATATATTGCGGGATAATTTCGGAATTGTCCTCATTAACCCGCAAACTTACTATTCTTGTTATAATATCATTCTATGCTTTTCTTTTCCGCTATTGATTTTAAAATCTTGTCCGCTATGTCCTCCTCCCTCACTTGATATGTACCTGCCTCAATCTTTTTTTGAATTGCTTCCACCTTGTCCTTGCGTATATCCGGTATGTCCTTTAATGCCTTCATTGCTGTCTGGATATCCTTTGCCTGACTTGAGATGGATAGCTCATCCCTCTTAGAGGCCACATTGCCGGTCTTTTCCGTCTTTTTTACGCCTTTGGGGCCTTCATAAACATGACCGACCTTTGGGATTCCGTCCCAAATTTTCATAATTACCACTCACCTTCTTTAAAACTTATATATTAACACTTTGCAGTATTAACTTGTCATTGGTTTCTATCCCTTCCCTCATTAATTATATCGTCATTTAAATTATTAAATTAACAAATATTTATAATTTTCCTTAAAACTTTGGCTGCCTACAATTTAGCGGTAGACAGCCCATGTTATAAACACTACTTATCGCCTTTATGCAAGTATCTCATACCTCCGTGCAATTTCCTGCCTGAATTGTCATATATCGGCTTCTTAATTTCGTCGACGGTTGATTTTATATCCCTGCTCAGCGAATTGGTACATTCCTCACAAAAACGCCCTGTTTTTATGGATTTGCCGCACAATTCACACTCAAGAATCAAATTGCCTTCATCGCCGATAATCTCAAGCCTTCCCTGCTTTAAATAATTCTTTATTCTCTGCACACTTATATCCAGTTCGTTAGACACCTCATAGATTGTAGCCTTGGGGTGGTCATATAAATATTCTTTAACTCTCTTAAAATCTTCCTCATCCTGTCTTTTACATTCATTACAAAGAGGAACTCCTCCAATATAGCTGTAAATCTTTCCACAACGTCTACAATTTCTAACATCCGGCATATTGATACCTCCTATCGCCATATCAACGCTTGGTATCCATATAATTCCAACATCCAATAGTATTTTAAAGTCCCTTTAGAGTTTCTTCCATTAAAACCTTCTGCCCGATGCAATTACAGCAACTACAATTTTTTTGGCTCCTGCCTCCTTTAGCACTCTACTGCACTCATTCAATGTAGTACCGGTTGTCAAAACATCGTCTACTAAAAGTATTGTTTTATCTTTTACCTTAGATGAGTCGGTTACCGTAAAAGCACCTTTTACATTGATCAGGCGGTCCTGTCTCGGCAGCAAGCTTTGACTGTGCGTATTCCTTGTCCTGGATAAAAGATTTGATTCTTCTTTTATCCCCAATTCCCTGGACAATTCCGTGGATATCAGGAATGACTGGTTGTAACCTCGCGTCCTTTCTCTTACCGGATGAAGGGGTACACTTATAATTGCATCAAATAACCGGTAATCCATTGTTTCCTTTATTTTTTGCGACAGGAGTCTTGCAAAAGCCCTATAATAAGCCGGCTTGTTTGAAAACTTGAACCTTTTCACAGCATCCTTCACAATCCCCGTATATTCGCAAACACACACAATGCTGTCAAAATAGTCGTCCCCGGTGCCGGACTTTATGCTTCCGCCTTCCCTAAACTCAATTTTCGAAAAGCATTCCTTACATATATATATATCGGTATTTAAATATAAAATTTTATTGCAAAAAATACATTTAGGAGGAAATATTAAATTAAGAAGACGTTTTAGCATACACCTTCACCAACTCTCCCCAAATATATAACAAAGTAAAATATATTTTAATTTTACAAGTAATAACTATCTATTCCCAGTATGCATTTTCTAAGCTTCCCCGAAAGATCCGAATTTCTTTTGGTTTCCCGGTCATTTTCAATCATATCGTCAAGACAATCCCTGGCTCCTACAAGTATCACCATTTCACGGGCCCGCGTTATGGCGGTATATAAAAGGTTTCTGGTCATTAGAACCTTAGGTCCCGGAAAAACGGGAAGTATTACCACAGGAAATTCACTTCCCTGGCTTTTGTGAATTGTAACCGCAAAAGCCGGCTCCAGCTCGTCCAATATTGTAAAGTCATATTCCACGAGTCTCTCGTCGTCAAAGCATACCACAATTCTTTGATCCTCATTGTCTATTTCCTGAATAATTCCCATGTCACCGTTGAATACCCCGGTACCGCTCTGCCCCTTTTCTGCGGGCTTTTCCCATCTAAGATTATAATTATTTTTTATCTGCATCACCCGGTCACCTTCACGGAATATATAATCCCTGAAAACCTTTTGATTCTTGCTTTTGCTCTCGGGATTCAAAACCTTCTGCAGCTCTATATTCAGGCTGCCGACCCCAACCGGCCCCTTTCGCATCGGGGTAAGCACCTGTATATGCTTCATGGGGTCAAATCCATAGGCATCGGGTATCCTTCTTTGACACAAGTCCACAATTGTCTTTACAATATCGTTATAGGAGCTTCGGGATACAAAGAAGAAATCCTTGTCCCTGTTGTTTAATATGGGTTTTTCTCCCCGGTTAATTTTATGTGCGTTAACAACAATCATGCTTTCCTCAGCCTGTCGGAATATTTCCGAAAGCTTCACCGTCTTTATGACTTCACTCCTTATTATATCCCGCAGTACATTTCCCGGTCCCACCGACGGCAACTGGTCCACATCCCCTACCAGAATAAGTCTGGCCCCAACAGGTACCGCTTTAAGCAGGTGATTCATAAGAATTATATCCACCATGGACATCTCATCGATAATTATTACATCGGCTTCAAGGGGATTGGCTTCCGTTCTTGCAAATACAAGCTCTTCTTCATCGGTTGTATACCCGATTTCCAACAATCTGTGAATTGTCTTTGCTTCATATCCCGTCGCCTCAGTCATCCTCTTTGCAGCCCTGCCGGTGGGTGCCGCCAGTGCAAGCTCGTATCCCTCGGCCTCTAGAAGGGCAATTATACTTTTTATTATGGTTGTTTTACCGGTACCGGGTCCTCCGGTTATTACAAGAACTCCGTTTTTCAATGCCTCCCTAATGGCTTCCTTCTGCTTGTCCGCCAGTATAATTCCTTCCTTTTTCTGAACCTCCTTGATTCTTTCGTCAAAATCATCAATATTGCCGTCAAACTTTATATTTGAAAGCTCTAAAAGTCTTCTGCACACACCCAGCTCCGCATTATAAAAAGCACTCAAATATACCTTCGAAATACCTTCGTCCCTTTCCACATAAATGGCCTTTTTAAGCATAAGAGATATCAAAACATCATCTATATTATCTATGCCGACGTCTAAAAGCTGGGAGGTATACTCCTTAAGCTTTTCCTCGTCAACAAAGGTGTGTCCGTCCACTGCCGCCTGGGACAAAACATATTTAACCCCACTGGATATTCTGTATTTGGATTCGGGAGCAATTCCCAAGCTTTTTGCAATTCTGTCGGCCGTTTTAAAGCTTATACCGAAAATCTCATCGCAAAGCCTGTAGGGGTTTTCCTTTATCTGTTCAATGGTATTTGTGCCAAAAGTCTTATAAATTTTAGCGCAGTAGGTGGGACTAATTCCATACTCCTGAAAAAACAGTACAACATCGCGAAGTTCCCTTTGCTCCTCAAACACCTGTCCGATTTTTTTAGCCTTTTCCAGATTAATGCCCTTTATTTCAGCAAGTCTTGTAGGATAATGCTGAATGATCTCAAGGGTTTGTTCACCGAATCTTTTTACGATCTTTTTTGCCGTTGCCGGGCCAACCCCTTTAATAAGTCCGGAAGAAAGGTATTTTTCTATGGCCTCGGTAGTTTTCGGAAGCAGCTTTTCATACATCTCCACCTTAAACTGTTCGCCATAATCGGGATGGGTTACCCACCTACCGGAGATTTTCAGAACCTCGCCGGCATTCACAAAGGGCATAAACCCCACTGCCGTAATTACATCCTTATCCTTTCTGATTTCACAAACCGTATATCCGTTAACCTCATTTGAGTATATTATCTCTTCTACCGTACCTTCAATTGTGATCAATCCATCCACCTGATTCTTTATATTTTCAACTGTCTACATATAAAGTATATCTTATATTTGTGTTTTAGAAAAGAACAAGGTTTCTGTATGAATTTTCAAATTATGTAAGTCTCATCTTTACGTGTTTCTTTCTACATGTTCCATAACCCGACTTCTTTCATTCTCATCCTCAAAACATTTGAATAAGTATTCCATTTCACTTCTTTTCAGTACCTCAAGGCATTCATAATCTCTTTCCAGCTTCCTTAAAATATCCATCGTATCGTCCTTAGAACCCATATCCAGCACAATAAGCTTGCCTCCCGGCATAAGCTTTCTTATAAAATCCCTGGGCAGAACATTTCTCAATACCCCTTCAATGGTTTCTCCTTGATTTTTTACTATCAGCACCAGCTTTACCATGGAGTTTTTGTAGCTCCTGCTTTGCTTTGCAGACAGTAACAGTTCATGCAAGAGTATTATCAAACCATAGGCTGCAAGAACACATACCAAGACTTCCAAAACAATTTGCAGCATAAAAAAACACCCCCAGTCTTAGTCTATGAAATAGACCGTTAAACTGTTACAGGTGTTTTTTTTCAAATTATTCTATTATAATGCCTATTCTATTGTATTTCTTTCACTTTCTTCTTTATATCCTCAACCCTATCGGTCTTTTCCCATGGAAGATCCAGATCGTCTCTTCCAAAATGTCCATAGGCTGCAGTTTGCTTGTAAATAGGTCTTCTTAAATTAAGGTTTTTGATTATTGCCGCAGGCCTTAAATCAAAAAGCTCTGTAACAATGCTCTCAATCTTTTCCTCAGAAATAGTACCGGTTCCAAAAGTATCTATTCTGACAGATACCGGCCTTGCAACACCTATTGCATAAGCCAGCTGTACTTCACATTTCTTTGCCAGTCCTGCTGCAACAATGTTCTTCGCAACATAACGGGCAGCATACGCAGCAGAACGGTCAACCTTTGTGGGATCCTTTCCGGAAAAAGCCCCCCCTCCGTGACGGGCCATCCCGCCGTAGGTATCAACAATGATTTTACGGCCGGTCAGGCCGGTGTCTCCCTGGGGACCGCCAATCACAAAACGGCCGGTGGGATTCACAAAGATCCGCGTGTCCTTGTCCAGCAGTTCAGGCGGGACCACCGGCTTAATCACCTCGTCGATAACATCGCGGCTAATAA
>ERZ795046.2837-NODE-2837-length-14487-cov-4.581486_pt1 | contig 14487 bp, 9 predicted proteins | sample MGYA00375130_ERZ795046 | MGnify/ENA primary metagenome ERZ795046 (study PRJEB30175, sample SAMN05720202) | activated sludge metagenome | isolation source: anaerobic digester from wastewater treatment plant | place: Japan | collected 2015-05-15 ...
ATATCGAAGAGAAAGTAAACGAACTTTCCGATGTGAAAAATGTTGTAACAGAATTGGCCCTGCTATCACGTCAGTATATAGAACAAAATAAGGAATTTAGAAAAACACAAGAAACATTAGTTCAATCTTACACTGAATTAAAAACAACATTGAAAACCATGAATGATAATTTAACCAATATAAATTGCGAAGTAAAAAAGGCAAATACAAGAATTGGCGATTTAGAAGTTAAGGTTGATGCTTTGGATAATAAATCAAAAGTTGATATTATAAGCTTGATTGTAAAAGCTGTGCCCTGGTTTTTAGGTGCAGGAATTACATATGGAATTTATAAGATAGTAATTGAAGTAATGAAACTATGAGGGAGGTAGGTGCATAATGGGAGCTTATAACGCTGGCAGAATTCCACACCAACAACATTTTTATGTAGACGATGAAGCCGATGCACCAACAAAAGCATATGTTGGTGATAAGCTATATATTTTCAATACAAATGAGCAAAAAATTTGGGATGGCGAAAAATGGGTTGAATATGGTGCAATTGTTAGTTTATCGGCACAGCAAACTGGAAAAACATTGGCAGAACAATATACACAAGACGATGCTGAGGACGATGTTTTGGCATTCTCGGAAAACATTCGTACAATCAGCATTTATCACGAAGAATCAACGTGGAAGACATTTATTGTAAATGGTATGTCTCTTACCGTTCCGGCTGGTGGATGGGTTCAAACGATTGGCGGGGTTCCCAGCAAGGAAGTTACTATCCCTTCCGGCGTTAATTGCATTGTAGGGAGACTGGTTTAACAGTCTCCCTTGGTTTTACAGGTATTATTTTCAAACACACCCTCTAAATCCTCTTGATTTTTTCATTTATCCCCCTCTCTTCCCCATTTGACAATAATGCCTGAATTTTGTATAATTATAGAGAGATTGAAATATTTCCTATTTGCATGGTGGTGATAAAACATTAAAATTTTATGTTTAGACCAAAGCACAACTAAAACAGGATATTCTGTTTTTGAAAATAGAGAACTGATTACATATGGCGTATTGGAATCAGGTATTAAAGAAGAAAATCCATATGAAAGATTATATTACAAATATAAATCAATTAAGGATTTAATAGATAAAATCAAGCCTGATTTTGTCGTGTTAGAAGAAGTTCATTTTAACCGCAACTTTAAAACGTTTCGACTTCTCGCTCAAATGCAGGGGATGATTTTGGGGATTCTAATGGAATTGGATATGGGTTTTACTATTATTGAACCTTCGACATGGCGTAAATTTGTCGGAATTAAAGATAGAAAAAGAGAAGATCAAAAGAAGTCTGCTATAGCAAGGGCTAAAGATATATTCGTTTTAGATGGATTAACCGATGATGAAGCGGAAGCAATTCTTATTGGTTGTTGGGCCATAAGGAATCTATATAAAAAAGAACAAAGGGAGATGGTTTCATGAAGGTTTCCGAATTAAAGGAACTTGTTGCCAAGGGTGAAGAACCTGACATTAAAATAGAAAAATATCTTCCTATAACTGTAATTTCTATTATGGTAAATGATATTGCCGATGCTTGCGTAAAAGTTAATGAAGATGGGATGGCTTATTGTAATTTTGTTTCTAAGAAGCTGAATACCGATGTGAGTTTTCTTACACAATTCGCAAGCATTGAGTTTGATGACAAAAACGATTTAGAGGGCTATGACTGGCTATGGGCTAATGGCATTGTAAAGAAAGTTTATGATGCTATTGATAAAGATTATGTCGATATGATTAAGGAGCTTATTGATAACGAAGTCAATCAAAGAATTGCATTAATTAATTCGGTCGAAGCGTCCGTAGCTAAGGGTGTAAGAGCTTTTGTTAATGCAATAGATGTTATTATAAAACGCTTGCCTTCTACTACGCAGATTAATAACTTAATTAAAAAGGCAAGTGCTGAATTAAAAGATTTTAACCCTGAGAAGTTAAACGTGTTGGGGGACATTATAAAAGAGGTTAAATAAATATGGATATAAGATCTTTTAGTCAGTTAGATCAGGTATTGAATCAGAATATTGCCCTTTTAGTTAAAGAAATTGGCGAACACATAAAAGATATGTTACGCAAAAATGTAGATGAACTATGGTATAAAAGAGGATATACGCCTACGCATTATACAAGAACGTTTCAATTAATCAATAGTATTACCGTTACTGATGTGAAAAAAGTTCCCGAAGGTTATCAAGTTGTTATATTTTTTGACCCCGATAAAATACATCCCCATCCTCCAGCAAAACCAAGAGAATGGCCTAGACACCAAAGCGTTACTGATGGAGCAGACGTTTCTTTTTACATACCTTGGTGGGTCGAGTTCGGGCAAAAGTCTCCATTATTCTCCTATGAAGGAGTTCATGCTATGGAAAAGACCAAAGAAGAAGTAATAGATGATGAATGGATTAAACAAAGAATAAAAGAAGTGCTTGGGGTGCGGGGATTTATTGTAAAGTAGATCAAATAGGAGTTTGATGAAAACTCCCCTCTCCCCCACTCCCGTTTTTGTTTTTGAAGGTGGTGATTTTCATTGGCAAAAAGGCGGTTTCAATACAATACATATGATACTGATAGAAAATGGCAGTATGTAAATGAAGAAAATAAATTGTTGTTAAAAGAATTTATGGAATACGCTTCGGCAACTGACAAATCGGGTGCTACAAGAGAAACATACTTGCACAACCTAAAACTTTTCTTTTTATGGGTGATGGAAGAACGCAACAATGTATTTTTCCCTGATTTGAAGAAAAGAGATTTTATGGCGTGGTTATCTTACTTGATAGATAAGCAAAAATTGTCTCCTTCTCGTGTAAGACAAATGAGAAGCACGGTTTCGTCTTTATCAAACTTTTGCGAAGACATTCTTTCAGATGAAGATGAAAGATTTAAGGATTACCGCAACCTTATTAGAAAAATACCTGCTCCCAAACTTGAGCAAGTAAGAGAGAAAACGTTCTTGACTGATGAGCAGGTAAATAAGTTATTGGACTGGTTGGAAGCGCAAAAAGCATGGAAACATTGCTTATATGTTGCTCTCAGTTTTACTACAGGAGCAAGAAAAGCAGAAATTATGCAGTTTAAGCGTTCAGACTTTACGGAAGAAACTTTAAAGAATGGTATATATGTTACTTCTGTTAAACGTGCAAAAGGTGCCGGAAGGCAGGGCAAACGAAGAAGATTTTATGCCCCTGCCGATGCAATAGATAGATATTTGAAATTGTATTTAGAAACAAGAACAGACGACTTAGATGATTTATTTATCTCTAATTATGGTGGCAAAGTAAAACCTGTTTCAACCAACACTTTTAATCAATGGTGTAAAAAATATTCGGAATACCTTGGGATTCCTGTATATCCCCATTGCTATAGAGCAAGTATTGCTACTTCTTTAAAGGAACGTGGAAAAGACCCGAATAAGATTAAACAGCTTTTGGGACATGAGGATTTAGCAACTACTCAATTATATATTCGTCAAAATGAAGAAGGAGATATTATTGATTTGTTTAAGGAAGATGAAGAAGAATACGAGGTTTAATACATTATTAATATAAAACGTTTTCAGTTTATTATGAATAAGTTGCACTTCCTGGATTATAATATATTATAGAATTAACTTTCTAAGGAGGTGCAAATATGAAAAAAATCATTTGGATTGCGTTCATCCTTTTGCTTTTCGTTCTTACGGGATGTGAAACGGAACCTTTATCAGAAACAATAAAAGAAGCTGATAGATTGGTTGAAGAAATTCAACAAAAAAGCAAAGATATTTTAGGTGAGGAAAGATATAATAAAATTTGGGGAGAAGATGAAGAAAAAAGAACTCCAGACATAAAATTAACGGTAACAGCCGGAACAGAAGGCGACCTATTTGAATTTAAGGTGATTGTAGAAAACAATAGCGGTCGAAGTATCTATGTATACTCATCCGATTTTACTTTGCGAATGCCAGGTGGACTGACCATTAACCCAACATCAGATTCGGTAAGGACATTTGAAGGAATAGAACTTAACCACGGCGAGAAAACGCAGGGATATATTTACTTTAGAGCAGAAGAAATCAAGAATCCTGGAATATACTATTTGAATTTTAATCATTACTTTGCTCCACAAGAATTTCCATTTAGAAAACAGTAGAATGATTTAGTTTTAAACCATCAGGTTTTTCATAAGAGAGGCATGGAGCCTCTCTTTTTTATTGTGCGAGAAAGTTGAGGTGAGAACGATTAAAGATGATAGGTGATAGATTAGAACTAGTTTTTACAGCTCGATTGGATAAGGATTATGAACAAAAACTTAGAGAAGCGGCAGAAAAACTTAGACAAGATATTGGTCGTCCTGTAGATATTAAAATACGGGCCGATGAGCAAGCAAAAGTATATCAGTTAGTAGTAAAAACAACCAATGCCCTTAATCAACAAGTAACCACTACATATCAATTAGATGTTGTTACTGGTAAAGTAGCCAAGGTACATGGAACAATTGTTGATAATTTAGAAAAACAGAATATATTAACTGAATCTTTCAGAATAAAACAACAACAATTATCAAATCAGGTAGATAGATTTGTCAAATTAAATAAGGAATATATTGACAAGGGCGGTTTAAGTCAAGAATACGCCAATCTTGAGCAGGCAATTAAGAAGATAGATCCTACTAGCAAGGATTTTAACAATATATTGGCTACTCAAAGATTAAGGTTCCAAGAACTTAACAAAGAAGTTGATATATACAAAAAGCAAGCAGATGAGGCTACACGTTTTACTACAATCTTTGGGGAACGAATTTTAGAAGCTGGGAAAAAATTTCTTACATGGTATGCCATTGGTAACGTAATTGTAACAGTTCTTCGTCAGATTTGTGAAGGCATTGCATTTGTAAAAGAACTCGACAAAGACTTAACTCAAGTATCAATGCTTACGGGTCAAACAAGAGAAGAAACCCGTGATCTTGCGCTAGAATATGCTCGTCTCGGCGCAGAGATGGCAAAAACCGTAAGTGAAATTTCTAAAGTAAATACTGAATTGATTCGGCAAGGTTTATCATTAGAAGTTGCAAGAAAGCGCATGGAAACGGTGCTAAAATTCTCTGCAACAGCAGCTATTTCTGCCGAAGAATCATTGCGAGTTATTACTTCTTCAGTAAATGCAATGGGTGAAGCCGCCGAAAAAACTTCAGACGTGCTTTTGCTAGCTGGTGCAATTTCTGCTTCAAGTGCAGAAGAAATTGGTGAAGCATTTACTAAGACTGCCAGTAGCGCAAAAGCAGTTGGTGTACCATTAGAAAGTTTGGCTGCTATATTAGCAACATTGGTTGAAGTTACGCAAGAAAGCCCTTCTAGCTTGGGTAACAGCATGAAAACCTTGCTGGCAAGATTCAATAAAATTAATGAAGAAACAGGCGAACTTAACGAAGAAATAAATAATGTTCAAAAAGCCTTTGAATCTGTTGGAATAACATTCGTTGATTTAGACGGGCAAATCAGGCCAGTCCATGAATTAATGGGAGATTTGGGTAAAATTTGGGATACCCTCGACAAAAACACTAAGATGTATATAGCTACTCAGGCAGCCGGTGTCCGTCAGCAGAACAGATTCTTAGCTATCATGGAGAATTTTAATAGGGTATTGGAAATTGAAAATCAATTAATGGATGCTGGCGGAACAACCAATCTTTATTATGCACGTTACCTTAACAGCGTAGAGGCCGCCGCCAATAGAAGCAGGGTTGCTCTTGAGCAACTTTGGATAAAAACGATTAACAGCGATGTATTAAAATATTTTTATAATTTTACTACTGCCGTTATTACCTTAATTGATAAAATTGGTGGCTTGCGAATAGCGATTGCTCTATTGGTATTTGCATTAATGAATGTTAGAAAAAGCACTAGTGCCTTTCTAGTCAATTTATCCTTATTGCCCGCAGCCTTTATGCAATCAATAGCAATGGGAAGAACCTTTAAGGAAACCTTGCAGGCCATTGCTGTTGCTTTTGATTTGGTAAAGCTAAAAGGAGTTGCCCTTCAAGCAGTATTAACCTTTGGATTATCCATAGCTATTACCGGCATCATAGAAGGAATACTTAGCCTAGCGGGGGCTATGGATGCTGCAAGGCAAAAAAGTGGAGAACTGCTTTACACATATCAAGAAACTGTGCAACAAAATAATGCTTATATCAAGTCCTTGCAAGAGCTTGTAAGTGAGTACGAATATTTAAGCAAGAAAATTCCCCGAACCAGTGAAGAGCAGAAAAGATTAAATGAGCTTCAAAATGAAATAGCAAACATATCTCCCTCTGTGGTTCAAGGCTATGATGAACAAGGCAATGCTATTATAAGATTAAGGGATGGCGTTCAGGGTTTAATTGAAGAATTAAGAGAAGCAAATAGATCAAAGGCATTCGAGCTTGTTGCTGGTGGCGAAGATGCCTTTAAGGTAATGAAAAAAGATGTCAACGATGCAAAAAAAGAAATAGAAGATATAAATCGGCATATTGCTAGATTGCAAGGCGAACCCTACTGGAATAAATTTACTAATAGTTTACAAGTAAGCCGATTTGGAATTAAACAAGTCAAAGAAGAAATGGAGCGGCTGCGGGCAGAAGGAAAAGAAGGCTCTGAAGAATTCAATAACTACGCTAAAATTTTAGAACGAAATGAAAATGAAATAGAAAATTTAAAGGCTCGAATAAGAGAACTTAGAGGTAACATAGATGCTGCCGCCGATTCCTTTAGACCCTATTTAATAGCAGTCCTCGATAGTAGTGAAGCATTCGCAAAATTGAATGAAGAGCAGAAAAGGTTTCTTTATGATTATATTAGTACTACCGAAGATTTTGGCACTTCGTGGGAAGAAGCATCTGGCAATATTAGGCGTTTGATAGAAATTGTAAGTCAAGCTAGTTTCCAAAGATTTGTTAGCGATATCGAAAATATAAATACACAGCTTGAAAATGGCACAGTAAATGCAGAGGAATACGAAAGAGAATTTAATAAAATAATTGTAGCTATGGCTGAATTGTTTGGCCTAGACCCTGACTTTTTAGCGGAAATATTTAAAAGAGCTATCCCCGAAGCCCAAAGTGCCGCAGATGCAGTAGGCGAAATAGAGACTAAATTAAAAGAACTCAACGATGAATTTAATAATGTAACCTCTTCTTGTGACATTCTTTCTAAGGCGTTAGAGGAATTGGATAAATATGGTCAACTATCTGCTAAAACAATGATGGATATAGTAAATAATCATGAAGATTTAATTGTTCCCATGTTACAAGGCGAAATTGGTCTTAGGGAAGCACTAAACCAGAGAATACATGAACTCGAAGATAATGCCTTAGAAATATTTAGAGAAGCAACAATGTTAAAGTTGCAAGATAGCGAAGTTTTCTTCAATGAAATTGTAAGAGGCAATAGGGAAACATGGAATCAGGTTATCGGAATGTATGGAACCGATAAAGATAATTTTACAACTGTTGCTAAGGCAAAAATAGAAATTGATAATGCTGTAAGACGTATCGTTGGTGAAGGCTGGGCAAGAACATACGGCACAACTGCTGAAGGCATTGGGCGGATGATTTCAGCATTAGAAGCACATATACAAGCCTTTTCAGGATACACAGATAATTGGGCTAGAACAAGCGTGGCGGGTGCGTATGCTCAAATTTCCGCTTTACGATCTTTGCGATCTGCATTAAATTCGCTATCTTCAGCGATGGATACTGCTATAAGCAAAATTAATCTTGCTCCTGTTTCTTTAAAGAAGCTAGAATCTGCCACTAAATCAGCAGCTAAATCCGCTAAATCAGCAGCTAAATCCGCTTCCAAATCTCTCAAAGACCCCTACGAAGAATGGCTTAAAGAAGCGGAACGGGTTGCGAATAACGTAATTAAATTAATGCAGGATGCCTGGCGCAAGCAGAAAAAAATAGCCTTGGCTGCTATAGATGAAGAACGCAAGGCGTTGGAAAAAGCTCACAAAGAACGCATGAAACAGCTTGATGAAGAATACAACCGGATGGCGGATCTGATTGACCAGCGCATTCGTGCAATTGAAGACGTGGAGGACGAGGAAGACTTTCAACGTGAACTTGCTAGGCTCATGGAAGAGCGTGGCGAAATAGAACGGCAGATAGCTAAATTATCTTTAGACGATAGTTATGAAGCCAGGGCAAAACGTGAAGAATTAGAAAAAGATTTAGCCAATAAGATTGAACAGATTAACGAATTAACCCGCAAACGCAATAAAGAACTTCGTGTACAAGAACTAAATGACCAAAAGAACGCCTTACAAGAAGAGCTTGAAGCCAAAAAAGCGCAACAAGAAGCAATGCATGAAGCTGAACAAGAAAGACTTGAGCGCATTAGAGAAGAAACCGCATATCATTATGATGAACTAATTAACAATGAACGCTACTTTGCTCAAATTCGCGAAGACATTATTAGCGGCAACATCAAAAATATACAAGCCAAATTACAAGACTTTATTAATAATTTTAAGAAAATAAATCAAGATGCTGCTTATGAAATGGGAGTTTCTTATCAGGAATTACTTAATCTTATGGATAGGGCTGCTGCCGCCAAAAAAGATATAACTGATATAACTAGAACATCTACCGGCACACCAGGCAAACCTTCCTCTCCCCCACCTTCTTCTGGCACTACTTCTGTCTATACAGTAAAGTCAGGGGATACTTTGTCTGCTATTGCAAGTAAATTGTTGGGCAGTGCAAATAGATGGAAGGAAATATATGATCTTAACAAGGCACTGATTGACGCAGAAGCCAAAAGAAGAAAATTATCTGCCCCATATTATAATTGGATATTCCCCGGACAGAAATTAGTTATACCCAAGAGACATGAAGGCGGCATTATAGATGGATGTTCCAGCAGAATTGTAAACAAAGACAGCAGGGATTTATGGGATCTTTTTAGTAAAGATTTAAAACCCGATGAGGTTTTAATTAAGGCACTTAAAAATGAAGTAGTGCTTAACCCCAACATAGCCCTTCCCCAATTTCAAAAGAACATGGTTAGTGCAATGGGTGCAGTTACGAATCAATCTACAAACAGCATGGTAAACAATATAAACTTCAACATTAGTGCAAATGCAACCGAAGCCGATGCAAAGAAGCTAGCGAAAATGACGCTTGCAGAAATATATCGTATTCAAGAGAGGATGGGGCGGCGGTCTTAAACCCGCCCCATTCTTATACGAACAAGGAATGAGGTGATTTTCGATTGTCTATAAAAGAGAGTTTATACTTTACTTACGATGACATTGATTCCCGAGACATGGGAATTATTAACGTGGGCATGGAGGCGGGAATGTTATCAGAACCCTTCTTACCGGAACAGGAAATATACGAGGTTGAAATAGCAGGTAAGGAAAGCCCTTACTTTCAAAAAATAAAAAAGAGGCCATTAGTATTAACGTTATCTTTTGCTTTCGAAGAAACATGGAACGAAAGTTTGATTCACCGAGTAAAGCGGTGGCTTGCTGAACAGGAATACTATAAGCCTATGATTTTCAGCGAAATGCCTGAGAAAATTTTTTATTGCATCTATACCGGAAGCCCTGAACTTCTTCATAATGGATTAAAACAGGGCGTAGTGCAGAACATTACTTTTAGATGCAATTCTCCTTATGTATATTCCCCGTTTTATGAATCAGAAATATATGATTTTAGTGAAAGCACTGAACCAGAAGAATTAATCTTTGTTAATGAAGGCGACACAGAAATATGGCCTCAAATGCTTATTGAAATACAAGAAGACGGCGATATGTCTATTGCGAATCTATCCGATGGCGGTAAAAAGTTGAAGTTTACTGAATTAGTCAATGGAGAAAGGATTTTCATTGACAACGAGATGGAAATTATTACTACTGATATTATTGGCACATATAGATACGACAATCACAATGGAGTTTTCTTGCGGATGTTGCGGGGAAATAATAATTTGCATATTACGGGAAAGGTTAAATTGCAGTTTAAATATCGATATAAATTTTATTGATAAAATGCTGATTTGATGAGAATTTGCAAGAGAAGAAGGTGATATTGTATATGGAGTTTCCTACTATTAGCTTTGACGATATAGAAAAACTAAAGAAAAAAGTAAAACTTGAACTATGTCGTCCCGATAAAAAGACTATAGCAATATTAAAAGAAGCCTACGGCATTCGTGTTTCCATTAAAGCCATGCAGATTAACGTTTTAGAATTTAATTTACCCTTGAAGATAGATTATCATGGAAAATTAATTGACAATCCACATATTGCCGACATGCGCCCGTATTATTTAATTCGTTTAAGTGTTGGTAATCATTATCAAGAATATTTTCGCATTACCAAGCCGAGAAGCGAAGGCGGAGAAGAAAATTATAAATATTATTATTGTCTTTCATATATAAACAATCTTTCGGATAAGAAATTAGATTCATATTCCGTTGTTTCATATACGATTGATGAAGTTTTAAACGGCAAACCTTCGGAAAATATGCCGGGCATATTAGAAGGAACCAACTGGAAAACGAGTTACATCTCCCCTATTTTTACTACAAGATATAGGTCTGTAGAATCAGGTTCTACTACAAAATTAAATTTTATACTTGACACGTTGGTAAACAGCTATAATTGCTTGCCTGTATTTGATACAAGAAATAATGAGATAAATATTTATTCGCCGGAAGAAATTGGCAAAGACTTGGGTTTAACACTTAGTTATCGTAAATATATTAAATCCCTTGGTTTAGAGATTGACCCTACTTCTGAATTTACGACACGGTTATATTGCCAAGGAAAAGATGGATTAACAATTCATGATGTAACTCCTACGGGACAGAATTATTTGGAAAATTATAGCTACTTCATGTATCCGTTTTCTCGCTACCCTACTACTTCACGTTATGAATCAACGCAGGAAGATTTTGCAGAAGGAACCCTTGTAGATGTTGAAGCTACAGCAAATAATACGTTGAAATTAGCAAGCGGAAAAACCGAAGGATATAGAATTTGGCCCGAACTGGATTTGTCTGATACTGGAATCGCTGAGGATTCGGTTGTGAGATATAAGACAAAAAACGAAGCAGATGCAAAATGGATAAATATCAAATCATCTATCGACAACGGCTCAACTTGGCAACTTGTAGAAAACAACTCTCCGATACCCGGTATAAATAAAGGTGATGATTTAACCGGCAAAAAAGTTTTAATCAAATCTGAATTTTATACAGATAATCCAGATGATTCTCCTGAACTTGAAGAATTGTATGTTGCCGTGCATGGAGCAACAATACAATCTTCTGATGGTTATTTTTCGAATGAGCTATGTCATGCTCAATTAAATTATAAAGAAAAACTTGAGCTTTATGAAGGTAAGTTTGAGGATTACCTTACCGAAAAAGAATCATTATGGACAACTCGTGCAGAATTGGAGACGGAAGTGTTTAATTTGCTAACTCAACTGCATATGGTTGAAGATAGAATTGCAGTACTGCACGGTATAGACAATGCTTATTACCGTTATGATGTTGCTTATGACGGTGCGCCGGTTATTCATATATCAGAATTGGATCCCGAATATAAATATGTGGTCATAGCAAAAGCATCATCAACAGACAATTTCTTAATCAAACTTGATAATACGACAATACCAATAGAGCAGGATACATGGGAAGTGTTAGGCAAAATATCTGGTCAAACATCAAGCAGGATAGATTTATCCGGCTCCGCTACGGATGTTGATACGATTATAATTTATGCAAAAATAACTGATGAGGAATATGAGACTTCAGACAACGAAGAAGAATTAATAGAAAACTATTGTGAACCCAAAAAAGCAGATGAATACGAAGCTAAAGTGGCGGAAATAGACGGCATTAATGAGCAAATTGCTTTAATAGATGCGGAGATTGCGCAACTGCGTATAGATTTAAGTTTAGAAAATAATTTTTCGCCTGAATTAATTGAGGAACGCAATAACTATATCATTGAAAAAACATATTCCAACCAGCACATTATTGATTCCCATACTTTACTTGAAGAGGCAAATAAATATTTTGAAAATATAAATAGCCCCCCATTAATTCTCGAATTAGATACAGTGAATTTTCTTGATTGCATAGAAGGATATCCTGATTACGACAGATTATTTTATTCCGCATTAGAAGCGGGATTATACGATAAGTTGCGTGTGTGCTATGAACCGCACGGCATTGACGTAAAATGCATGATAACCGAAATAGATTTAGACATAGAAAATTCATCGTTGAAATTTGTTGTATCAAATGTTCGTGAGGTGCTTACTGAAGATAAAAAAATGTTAAAAGACTTAGATACAGCAGTTAGCGGTGCCACAACCCTTTTACAAGAAAAATTCAAATGGGATGGTGCTTCTCAAAAGACAAATGAAATAGAAGAGATTCTTCTTGGTGTTTGGGATGCCGCAAGAAGAGCTATAGAATCAGGAGTTAATAATAGTGTAACGATAGACAGAAGAGGAATCACAATTACAGACCCCAACAACCCCCTGCATGTAATCAGGATGGTCGCCGGTTGGATTGGAATTTCAGCAGATGGAGGTAACACATTTAGAACCGCAATCAATAGTAGCGGTGTATATGCATCAGAATTGGTAGGTCAAATTATAGCCGGTGAATTTCTAAAGATAGTCAATGAATCAGGTACATTTGAAGTCAATAAAGATGGCGTTATTATTGGCGCAAATGCCCTTCAAGTTTCTGGCGGTATACCAGATGATCAAATTCAAAATGCGGAATTGTGGAATAACAAGGTTGACCAGTCGGCGCATGATGAATTAAGCAATATGGTTAATGAAAACAATGCCAATCTTCAAGAGGTAAGAACCTATTTTGCTTTTCGCTCTGATGGTTTAAATATTGGTAAAACGGATAGCCCTCTTCAAATTAATATTTCTAATGAACAAATTGATTTTATGGATACAGGACAAGTTGTGGCTTATATTAACGGGCAAAAAATGTATATTGGTAGTTTAGAGGTTTTAACATCTCTTCTTTTAGGAAGGCATTTAATCGAAAAATATGACGACAACACAACCCTAATAAGGTGGGTGGGATAATGGGAGTATTAAGCGGAGTTATTACAAATAATTTTGCTACATATTACTTTTTACAGCTTGAGTGGTCAGGGACACAAAAAATTTCTGATAACACAACAACAATAACTGCAAGATTGTATATTGGCGGACAGGGTAATATCATTTCTTCTGCCAATACAACTGCAAAAATAATTATTGACGGTAAGACATATACAACTACTACAGCACGAATAGCAAAAGCATCAGGAGAAAAAAAGTTAATTTATACGGTTACAAAAACGATAGCTCATAACCCCGATGGGTCAAAAAGAATTAGCGTTGGTGGAAGCTGTGGGGTCAACGCTACCCTTTCCGGCATTTATTATGGGACTGTTAATCTTCAAACTAGATATTATGATTTAGAAGATATTCCTAGAATAAGCATGCCGACATTGAGCAATCCCAACCCTACGTTGGGTAACACTATAACCGTTTACACTAACCGTGCTTCGTCAAGTTTTACACATACCATTCGCTATGCTTTTAACGGAGCAAGTGGCACTATTGCTACAGGTGTAACAACCAGCACAACATGGACGTTGCCATTATCACTTGCAAACCGTATCCCTAATTCCACATCAGGAACCGGATATATTTACTGCGATACTTATAGCGGAAGTAAAAAAATTGGAACGGCAGACGTGAAGTTTACGGCTAAAGTGCCGAGTGATATTGTCCCCGACTTTGATGAAATTTTACATATAGAATATATTTCCGAAGTTGCCAGCGTAATCGGCGAAGGTAAGTACATCCAAGGCATGAGTAGAATTTTTATGGAAATTATTGGAGCAGAAGGAGCTTATTCTTCGACAATTAAAAGTTATTCAATTACCTTTGATGGCGCAACTCATAATAGCAGAACAGCGTTAAGTGAAATAGTAAGAAATAGTGGACAACTTACTATTACTGCTAAAGTAACCGATAGCCGAGGTAGAACTGCAACAAAAACTGCAACGGTAGAAGTTTTGCCCTATTCCCCGCCTCAAATAACGGCGTTTTCATTGCAACGGTGCGATGCTGATGGAACGCCTAACATGCTGGGAGAATACGTCAAAGTTAAACGTGAAGGGTATGTATCGAGCTTATTAAATGTTACTGAAAAAAACACTCTTACTTATCGAATAAGAAGCAAACAACGTGATGCGACAAGTTGGACACTTGTTAAATCACAGACATTAACAAGTTTAACTCTTGCAGGTAATGAAATTATTGGAACGTACTCCGTTACTTCATCTTATAATTTTAGATTTGAAATTACAGATGTTTTTAATACTACTTTTGTATTGGACGTATTGCCTACAGGAAAGGTTGTTATGTCATGGGATAATGAAGGCGTCGGCATCG
>ERZ795046.2839-NODE-2839-length-14475-cov-3.951664_pt1 | contig 14475 bp, 10 predicted proteins | sample MGYA00375130_ERZ795046 | MGnify/ENA primary metagenome ERZ795046 (study PRJEB30175, sample SAMN05720202) | activated sludge metagenome | isolation source: anaerobic digester from wastewater treatment plant | place: Japan | collected 2015-05-15 ...
CAGTTTTCATTATTGTTCTCCTTCTATTTCACAAAAAACGATTTTATTGAGAATGGGATACTGATTGAGTTGTTTTTTCCTTCTATACTGGAACCGCTGAGTCCTATTTTATCTAATTTAGGTATTGGTTTTGTATCGGTACGATCAAAGAGCATTTTCCATTCTGTTTCATATATTCTGTCTTTTTCATTTTCAGCATTAAAAAAATTAACAGCGGATATAAATTCCGGGAGAGAGGCTCTCTCTTCAGGACGAGGAGAAAGCATTTGCATTATGATTTTACTTATTTTTGATGGAAAATCCTTTCTGACTTCTGTAAGAGGAAGAGGCTCTTTGTATTTAAATTTAGAATCTGACTGAAAACATCTTGAAAAAATTCTTTCTTCCAGGGTAACGCCAGGGAATGGTAACTTTCCAGACAAAAGGAAATAACTCATAACCCCAAAACTAAAAATATCGCCTTCTTTCCCTTCTTGCCTGGTCAGGATTTTTTCAGGACTGAAAAAATCGGTAGCACTAAAGTCTCCCTTCCAATCATTTAGAGGGCAAATTTTATATAAAAATCTTGAAGTAAAGAAATTTTTAACTCTTACATTCCTTCGCATATCTATATGAACATTTGCAGGGCAAATATTATGATGAATGATATTTTTCTGATGTGCAGAAAAGATTCCTATAGCAACTTTTTGTAAAATGTTGAGCATAATTTCAACGTCAAGTAATTCCATTGATGATGGATTATATTCTGAAAGATCAAATCCATCCATTAAGGGAGAGGTCGCTACAAATTGTTCATTGATAACCCAATCGCCACTAAGCGGGCATATATTTGGATGAGAGAGCTGTCTGAGGATTTCAGCTTCTTTTAAAGCAGCATTAATAATATTTTTAACGCCGCAGGAACTGCATTGTTTCCCTTTAAAATAACTAATATCAACGTATATATTTCCCTTTGCATCAAAACCTTCAAATTTCTGAAAACAAGGAAATTCCTTTAATGGTTTGTCAAAACGAATATGTCCCAAATGGGCAGGAGAATAAATTTCTGTTCCGCACCCCGGGCAGGAAAATTTGGTAAACGGCTCAAGTTCTGAAACGTTCAGAATAGCATTGCAGGACCCACAAATAGTTTTATCTAACCTTTTCATAGGAATTATTCCTCTTTAAGAAATCAGAAACTATATTCAGGATTTTTTCAGGTTCATCTTCATATAAAAAATGCCCTGCATTTTTTATCTTATGAACTTCCGCTTCAGGATAATATTCAAGCCAGCGCTTAAGAAGTCGTCTCTTAAAGCACCAGTCTTTCATTCCCCAGATTATGCAAATAGGCCTTTCACGAAAAATCCATAATCCATGCTCGATTTGAACAAGAAGTTTACAAATGAAGAAACTCCTTTTCTTGATGACTCCTTAAGAAAAGGAAAAATATAGGCTTCTTTTATATTTTTCTTCATGGGTTTTGTTGTTGTCATAAATGTTGCGAATTTCGCAAATAGGTTTAATTTTTCTATAAGGAATCTTCCTAAAAAAGGTAGTCTGGCGATTTTTAATCTGAAAGGTATCCAATCAAAAGTAAAAGCCGCAGTATTTGATATGATAATGTTTTTTATTTTTTCCGGATGCCTTTCAGCATAACCAAAACCAATTGGTCCTCCCCAATCATGCACAAGAAGAGAAAATTTTTCAAGTTTTAAATACTCAATGAAATCGTCTAAATTATCTATGTGCGTTTCTAATCTGTAGGGATAGTCATAAGGCTTATCTGAGAGGCCAAAGCCTATATGATCCGGGGCAATTACGCGGTAATTATGCCTCAACCCGATTATCAGATTGCGAAATAGAAAAGACCAACTTGGGTTGCCGTGAAGCATAAGTATAGCTTCACCTTTTCCTTCATCTAAATAATGGTACTTATATCCTTCTTTTAAAATAAAGTAGTTTTCTTTGAATGGATAAATATCTTTTATATCGTTTAAATCTACCATTGTATACCTATCATTGTGCAATTTATTCCGCTGCCAATGCCAAGCAGTGCAACGTTAGATTTTGCTTTTATTAACGAAGCATTTTCTGCGAGAGCCAGGCATGACGGACAAGATACAGTTCCCATATTTCCATATTTTTCAAAATTCGAAAAATCTCTTTCAATTGGTAGATTTAATCTTTCAAAGAGCATTTTTCTGTGAGCAACTCCCACCTGGTGAGTGCATATGATATCAGGACTTTGATTATTCCATGATAATTCTTTCTTAAATTTTTCCCAGTTGTTAGAGGCTGCTTCAATCCCTTTTATCAATAAAGTTTCCGAGTCTGTATTCATTAAAATATTTTGGTCATCACTCATCCCTGTATCATTTGTTCCTCTGCATAATTTGTTCGCCTCTGTATATGCAGAAGTCTTTTCTCCTATAATTTTGTGTCCGTACGGAGATATTTCTTTTGATGAGATTATTGCTGCTATTGCTCCTGAACCAATAGTAAGAGACGAAAAGTGCCTTTTCAATTCTCTGCGATTAATCTTCTCATTTTCATTTAACATTTTCACTGTACTTTCTATAAGGGCTCTGCTGTTTTCTCCTGATACCAGAAGACCGGCCTCAATTCTACCATTGTCAATCATTTCCGATAAAATTATAATACCAGAAAGAAAGCCAAGACAAGCATTTGATATATCAAGGACAAAACAATCTGATGGTAAAGAGAGGGCATTATGTACCACAGTCGCGGTTGCTGGCTCAAGAAAATCTCTGCATACTGAACACATAATAAGGCACTTTATTTTTTCCTTTGGAACCGATGATTTTTGCAATGCTTTTTTCCCTGCTAAGATAGCAGCATCACTTGGTTTGAACCCTCTAGGCCAGAGACGCCTTTCTCTAATTCCAGTCATCAATTCAAGTCTTCCTTCAGAAAGTTTGAGACGAGAGTATAAAGGTTCAAGCATTTTTTCAAGCTGCTCTGAGCTTAAGACCTCAGGAGCCTCTTCAAAAATTAAAGTATCAAGTACTGGATTTTTATATAACATTGGGCGCTATTTTAAATTTCATCCACGAATATTTTTATCCGTCGCATTGCTTCTAAAATATCATCAAAAGATGCTGCATAAGCACAACGGACATGTCCTTCACCGGAACTTCCAAAGGCATTTCCAGGGACAACTGCAACTCTGTGCTTCTCAAGAAATTTCCTTGCAAAATCACTTGATGAAAGGCCTGTTTTTCTTATAGAAGGAAAAACATAGAATGCTCCTCTTGGCATGAAACAATCAAGCCCGGCTTCGTTTAGATATTTTACAATCATATCTCTTCGTCTTTTATATTCATCTTTCATTTTCAACATTTCTTTTTTTCCGTTTTTTAAAGCTTCAAGTGCTGCCTCCTGAGCTACGGTGGGAGCACAAAGTATCGAATATTGGTGTATCTTCATCATCGTGTCAATTATTTCAAAAGGACCACATGCATATCCAAGCCTGAACCCTGTCATCGCAAATGCTTTCGAAAAACCATGTAGAAAAATTGTCCTTTCTTTCATTTCTGGTAGTGATGCAATAGAACAGTGTTGCCCCTCATAGGTAAGTTCAGAATAGATTTCATCAGTGATTACAAATATATCATGTTTTTTTGCGATTTTCGCAATTATTTCAAGCTTCTTTCTATCGATTGCAGCGCCCGTTGGATTACAGGGAAAATTTAGTAAAATTGCTTTAGTTCGTGGAGTAATTAATTTTTCAAGTTTTGTTGGATCGGGAGTGAAATCAGTTGTTTTGTCAGTTTCAAGAGGCACAGGAATACCGTGTGACATAAGAATTTCTGTTTTATAAGATACATAACACGGTTCGTGATAAATGATTTCATCTCCAGGATTGATAATAGCTCTTAGAGCAAGGTCAAGTCCTTCACTTACTCCGACTGTAATTATACATTCATTATAAGGGTCATACTCAACGTTGTAGTTATTTTCAAGATATCTACAGATTTCTTTTCTTAAGGATAGAAGGCCTAAATTTGATGTATAGCTGGTATGGCCTCTTTCTATGCTAAATATTGCACTCTCTCTGATTGTCCATGGTGTAACAAAATCAGGTTCTCCAATGCCGAGCGATATTACGTTATCCATATTATTAACAAGTTCAAAGAAATCTCTTATACCACTCTTCGGCAAAGAAACAATATGTTTAGCTAATAATCCTCTTTCACGGAGTGACTTTGAGTCTTTCATATTCTTCCTTATTATCAAGAATTTTTCCTGCAATTTTATATCTTTTTAAAAGGAAACAGGTATTTGTTGATAGAACTCCATCAATTGGAGCAAGTTTGCTTGCGACAAAGTTAGCAACTTCATGAAGATTATCGCCTTGAATTTCAAGTTCAAGGTCAAAAGAACCTGAAACGAGATTAACAGACACTACTTCAGGAAATTTACTAATTCTTCGGGCAACTTTATCAAAGCCTCCTTCTCTTTCAGGACGAACCTTTACCTCAATTATAGCGCAGACTTTAGTATTTCCATTCTCAACGGAATCATCAATTATAGCATGATAGCCCTTTATTACTCCATTTTTTTCAAGTTTTTCTATTTCACTGCGAATTTCATCAACAGTAAGCCCTGTTCTTTCGGATATTTCACTATAATCCATTCTTGCATTTTCAATAAGGCATTTTAATACTGCATTTTTCATATAAGTTCCCGATATTTTTAGTTTTTACCGAATATAGTGCTTAAAATGAAAATTTCCATTCTTAAATAGTTTGAAGAGATAACAATATATGCTAAATTTTAAGAAGTTTATATATATGGGGAAAAATTGATATTTTAGTTATATAAAAAGCTCTCTCCACTTTTGGAGAATAGAAAAAATTAAAGTCAAAAACTCACAATTTTCAAAGGAAATAAAATTTATAAAAAATTTGGAGATTCTATAATGAAAGAATGTAGTAAAAAAGCCTGTTTCGAGAAATTCGCAGATCCTTCTCTCGACTCTATTGTTGAGAAGATTTGTGCAACTTATTCTGATGAACAGGGGATAAATCATATTGAGGGATTCAATCTCCCTAATGAGGAAGAAGTTATAAATATTTTGACCGAGCTTATCGAAATAGTATTTCCTGGTTATACTGGGAAAAAGACACTAAGCTTAAAGAATATAAAATACCTTGTTGGTGAAACTATTAGTCGTGTTTACATCCAGTTAAATGATCAAATTTCGAGAGCAATGAGATATAATTGCTCAAAAAATAATTGTAAAGACTGTGATGTGCCAAAACTTTCTACAAATGCAACTATAGGTCTTCTTAATTCTCTTGCTGAAATCAGGGAGTATTTAAAACTTGATGTTCAAGCAGCTTACGATGGAGATCCGGCAGCAAAAAGTCTCGATGAAATTATACTAAGCTATCCTGGTATAAAGGCAGTAACGATTCATCGAATATCACATGAACTTTTCATAAGGGCTGTTCCTCTTATTCCGAGAATGATGAGTGAATATGCTCATAGAACAACAGGGATTGATATTCACCCCGGAGCAAAAATAGGGAAAAGTTTCTTTATAGATCATGGAACGGGGGTTGTGATAGGAGAGACAAGCGTAATTGGAAATAATGTAAAAATATATCAGGGCGTTACGCTCGGAGCATTGAGTTTTCCAAAAGATGAAAATGGAAAAATTATAAAAGGCAGAAAGCGACATCCAACTATCGAGGATGATGTTACCATTTATTCAGGGGCTACTATTTTGGGAGATATTGTTGTGGGAAAAGGCTCAGTAATCGGAGGAAATGTATGGTTAACTCAATCTGTTCCTGCAGGAACTAAAATTACAGCAACCATTCCAGAACTAAAAATAAAAACAAAATAAAATAAATCGACTATCACGAAGGAAAATCAAAAAATATCTCTTTCATAATCATTTTAATTCATTTGTAAAATTTGATTGTGATTTTCCTAATATAATTTTCAATGCGTCTTCAAGATTTTTTGCTTTAAAATTACAAAAAATATCTGCTCCTGCCTGAGTTATATTTCCTCCTTGTAGTCCTATTGTTGGAAATCCTGCTAAACGTAGAGAAAGAATCCCAGCTCCTGAATCTTCTATACCAATGACTTTGTTACATTGAGAAGGCGTGATTCCTAAACCAATTCTAGCAATTTCTGCATAGAGCCACGGGTGTGGTTTAGGACAAAGCTCTCCAAGGGTACCAACTTGTCCCGCTTTGACTGGATATCCACCCGTAATAATAGAATCGTAAAAATAGAGAGGGTTGTCAATCCCAATTTTCTTAAATGCTGAGGTTATTTCTGGCCACGCTTTTTCATAAATTCCTGAAGTAACAAGTCCAATTTTTATCTTCTTTGATTTTAGTGATAACAAAAACTCTTTTAAATAAGGGCTAGGTAAAAATGCGCATTGTTTTCCTTTCCCTTGTAATATTTTTTTCATTTCAACTGATGCAATTTCATAATAATATTTTCTTGCCTTTTCAATAGAAACGCTTTGACAATATTTAGTTATACAATATTGGAGATGTTCAGAGACAGAATGTCCTGAGACATAAGGGAGGTCATCTTGAGAGAGAGAAAAACTTCTCTTTTGAAGGAGTTTGGCTATTGTTTTTTCAATTATCCATATCCAGAAATTCTCACTGTGCACGCTTGTTCCATCAAGATCCATTAAGACTGCTATAGGAGGAGGATCAAAAAAAACTTCTTTTAAAGTATAGATTGCAGGATACCCCATTTCGGATTTTACAATGCATATCGTTTTATTTTCAAAAACAACAAACTCTGCTTTTTTGTCTCGTAGACAAAAAATACAATGAACACCATTTTTTCCAGATTTCCAGTAAGTATCTGAAGTTTCATTTAAGAAAATTAAACTATTAATTTTATTATCACTGAGTATTCCAATGCCAGGAATAAAAAACTTATTATAGAATTTCATGAAGTCCTATTTATTTTAGATGGTATTTTTTATCAAGAGCACATATAATATTTATTAACCATTAAATTCTCTCACAGCATCTATCATTGCTATAATATTTCTGATAGGAGTTCTTGCTTGTATATTATGTGTAGGGCTAAATACAAATCCACCTTCAGAATAAAAAATTTCACAACGTTGAAGAACTTCTTTTCTCACTTGTTCTGGTGTCCCAAAAGGTAGGGTGTTTTGAGTCTCTACCCCTCCGCCCCAAAAAACAATATATTTGCCATACTTTTTTTTTAATTCTTTTGGATTCATTCCTACTGCTGAACATTGAACAGGATTGATTATATCAAATCCTGAATTAATAAAGTGAGAGATGAGAGGTTCTATTGCTCCACATGAATGTTTAAATGTTTTCCATCTTGTATTTTGATGAATCCAATTATTAATTTCTTTATAATAGGGAGAGTATAAGTTTTCATATGTTTCTATTGAACAAAATGTTGATATTTGTGTTCCAAAGTCTGTCCCACATATATAGATGACATCAATGACATCTGAAAGGATAGAATGAATGCGTTTCAAATTTTTTATTGCAATTTCACATTGTTTAGAAAATATTTGATGGATATAATCTTGTCGGGTAATAGTGGAAATATACCATTCTTCGATATCTCTAATTCCTTTTGGATATTTAAGAAATGGTGCTGGTACAAAAGCTATATCACCAAAAGCGGTACCTCCAATTCCTGCAACTATAGCACGTTCTGAAGAAGCCATAATTTTTGCTTGCATCGCGTACCATTTTAAATCATCATCAGAGATTATACTAAATTCTTCTAAATTGTCTAAAGGATTAAGTTTTTCCTCATCTATTGGCTGTTGACGAATTATTGTGTCAAAAAAATAACTGTTTGTGGGCATTCGTCCGGAAGGAGGCGCTTTAGTATCTCCTTGTGGATAAATTAAGAGGTCTCCATTTATGTCTTTCGTTGTACGAAAAGATTGAGGGACCAATAATAATTGTCCCCATGGGGCCATGAATTCTTTCCAATCTTCATTTTTAAACCCAAAGATTGTATATTGACTTGGAAATGGAACAGTGTCAATGCCAATTACTTCAAGTAAATCATCTTCGATCTCTCCAAGCATTTGGTATGGTTCGATAACTTTTATAGGTCGATTTTCAAGTCCATAATACTGTCTTAGTTCGGAAACGCATGTAACATGAATTCCACTTACTGAAGTACTTCCAAGATCCAGAGGAATTTTTTCAGAAGTTATGTGATTAAGCGCTTTTCTTACAATTTCCTTACTATTTTTCATTTTAATTTTTTATTTACTTAAAAAGGTTAAATTTTATTTTTATGTTTGAAGTAATATCTTTAGTTTTTCCATCCCAATCAGAAAAATGTAAATATCGTCCTGTATCATCCGAATTGTCTTGGTTGTAAAACAATGCTTCAAAATATTTTCTTTTCTCTAAATTAAGATTTTTCCATTGTCCATTAACAAAATATTTATTATGAGAATTTAATTGTTTATAACGTAAAAAAATTGAAGTAATCAAATCATTTTTTATATCGGAATAATTTATATAATTTGAAAGGTTATAAAATTCACAGGGATCTTTATTGATATTTATAAGCGTCTCCATCCCCTCTGCTGAAGAATAAGTATATTTATAATTATCAGTAATTACGCAATGGAAACTGCCTCCTGTATCAAAATCTAAGATACCAAATAAATGTGTTCTATATTTTTTATTTTCTAAAATTGATTTTGAAAGATCAATACCGTCCATAATACCATTATATTTAATGTTAGCCAGTGAAAATATTGTAGGCATAAGATCGAGGTGCCCAGCGAGTTCCAATGAATGAGTTGTTGGAGGCAATTTTTGAGGGTAAGATATTATTAATGGTATTCTTCCTGGTCCTTCATACCAACTTCGTTTCCCAAAGCAACCATGGTCTCCTAAAAATTCTCCATGGTCAGATGTAAATATGATTATTGTATTTTTTATTTGTCCATTTTCTTCTAATACGTCAAGGATTTTTCCAATCATATCATCAACAAATTTAATAGACGCATAGTAAAAAGCCTTCATTGTTTTGAGGAAATAAGGAGCAGTAATATTACACTTGTAATAGTTTTGAATAAGTTGTATCAAATTCCAATTTTTAATATTATCGTCAGGACCTTTCAGAGGTCCCTTTAATTGATTAGGTAAAATCATGTAATTATAAGGGTAGGGAGGATCAAAAGGTGGATGAGGTTTTATATAAGAAATGAAAAGAAAAAAAGGTCGTCTTGCTACTTTTATATTATTAATGAATTCTATTGATTTCTCTGTTGTCCACCATGTAGTATGTTTTTCTTTTGGAAGTGGTGATACTTGTGGAATGTAATACATATGTCCACGCATGCCATGCGGTTCTCTTATATAATTAAGATATCCTTCTGATTTTAAATAAGATAAATAATCATCAATCTCAATACTTGAAGGTACTTCTTCTGATAGTAACATATTGTGAAATCCAAATTTTTCTCTTGTTGGAATGAAATGCATTTTTCCTATAGCCTGACAATAATATCCATTATTGGATAAAACTGACATTATTGTTGGTGTATTTGGAGCAAGGCGTCCTACAGCATTTGAAAGGACGCCTGTTCTCAATGGATGTTGTCCTGATATTAACGCATGTCTTGCTGGAACACATTCTGGGCACTCGGCATATGCTTTATTAAAAACAACTCCTTGCTTTGCAATTCTATCGATATTAGGTGTATTTATTTCTTTACAGCCATAAGCAGAAATTGTATCAAATCGTTGTTGATCAGTCATAATTAAAATTATATTTGGTTTTCTTTTCATAAATTTACCATTATAGAATAAATTTCACCACTTCTTACTTTTATGTTAATTTTATTTTTTAGAGAAGGTAACTTACGAACTACTTTCTCTTCCATTGTAATTTTTTGTACTGATATAAAATCGAAATTCAATTCTACCAGAGCCTTTATATTCACAGAGTAAGGATTAAAAATTCTTAATATTATAGCATTTTTATCTTCTGCCTTTTTCAAACATGATAAAATAAGTCGTTTGTCTGATATAGATAAAAATGAATAAGACAAAGGATTTTTTCCTTTATGTGGGGAACTTATAGCTACACGAAGAGGAGTTCGTATTATTGAGGATATAGATGCTATATTTTCAATTATGTGGTTTTGTGAATGAGGAAGTATAAAATATTCAAAAGTATGTTTCCCCTGACATTGAGCTAATGGTTTTTCAAAATAAGTTTCTGCTGCTCCACCTCCAGAAGAATAACATCTGAGAAGAGTTAAAGCAATTGTTTTCCTCGTATCATTCATTACTTCATATTCACTCAATCCAAAGTGTATTACTGAAAGTCCACGAGCTTTGGCATGTAAACTGACGAAGCTCGAAGATGGATAATATCTGAGTGCTGGTTCAAGCCAACCGCTAGAATCCGGTACAGCTATATTTCTTTTTACAATATCAAAAGGAATATCTGCTATAGAAAAATCTGTCGATATATCTGAAGGAAACATAACTCTTAATCTATGATCTTTACAGGAGTTTATAATTTCTGTTTTTATTCTGATAAAAGGAGAAATAGCGTCTAGTGAAATATACGATATGATATCGACGGTACTCATTTCTTCAGATCTACTTAACTCACCGAAATCAATCCACTGCTTTATGTTTGGGTGGTGTATTCTTATTTGTGTCGATAAAGATTTTGGAAGTTGCCATTTATGCCGGATCATATAAGTCGCTCGTAATACTCCATTCTCAATGAGAGATATTTCAGCCGGAACACCGATAGTACAAAATGTTTTATTATTTTTTGGAGGGATATGATATAGAGGTCCACCTTGTTCTCCTGTGTCTTCAAAATAGTTAAGTCCCTGATACGTGTTACCATTAATTTTATCTCTTATATCAATACTTCCATCAAAGTTAATTTTTACCTCCAAATAATTATTTTCTATCTCCATTTTACTGCTAGAGAGAAATGCAGATGGAGAAGGCCTTAGTTCTCCATCTGCGACCGCAACTTCAAAGCATTTATATCCCATAGACGGGATATCTCTTGCTTCAAAGAGTATTCTAAAACGTACGGAATGAAAATATCCATGATCACAAAATTTTCTTTTTGTACAGGCTCTCTCATCCGTGTATCCAAGTATTTGTACAGGTATATTTTGTCCATTTGGTTCTTTTACAAGAATATGTTTTGGATTCCTGTAGAATAGGCCACCATCAGGATAAACTTTGTTAAATGGAATATCAACGTATGTTTCTACTATAGCACTTTGAGTATACAGAGAAGGATTAAAAACAGTTAAAATAATATCTCCCTTGAGAGAGGAAGAGTCTATCTCAGATAGAATATAAAACAAAGAATCTCTTGTGATTTTTTCAGAAATGTGATCTATGTCTGAATATCTATTCAACATGGATAATTCTACATCATCTATATAGCAACCACCTATACCATCATGTTGATGATTCTGGAGATAGAACATCCAAGCTTTTTTTAATGCCATATCAGGAAAGCGTTTTCCGATTATAAAACTTAAAGATGCCATAGGTTCTGCCCAACGTTCGAGGCGCATTTCAGAGTAAAAATTTCTTATTTTTATTGGCATTCTTGCAGAAAACACTCCAGGATATAGTTGCCCATACTCAGGATTATATTTTTCTATTGAGAGCATTTCTTGACAGAAAACCTGCATTTTTTTTGTAGCATTATTATTTTTTTTAAAGATTTGTTTTTTTATTTCAGATACATAGTGTGGTAAGGAGGATATAACTATTTTCCCTTTATTAATATTTTTATTGAGTTTTTGAATAAGATTAATAATTGATGAATTCGGAAATTCAAAGTCGTAACCCTGAAAAAATAATAGATGTTTAGTAGAATGCTTAGGAGCACTTACTTCAATTAACTTATTAAGTCCTTTTAAAGCAGAATCATAATCATTCATAGAGATCTCATTTATTGTTTCATATGATCCCCAATTACTGATTCTATCTCCTAGAGCTGCAATAAATGAATTAGTATTAGGAACAACCCCAAGTTTATTCCCAGACATTACGTATGGCCTATATACATAAGCCCAAAAATTAATCCTATGTTGTGGTCCAAATGCTATTCCAAGAATTTGGGTCCCATCTGGTGATTTCCATAAAAATTCATTGCGAGTTAAAATTTCATTATCGATTCCTCTATAAAAAAGTATAGTGTCTATGCCAAACTGTTTGTATAGTTGAGGCAGTTGAGATATCTGCCCCCATGAAAAAACATTATAACCTACTTTCATTGGGTGTCCAATTTTTTTACACAGAGAATGTCCCATTAAGAGATTTCTCGCTAGTGCCTCTCCACTTACAAGATACTCCGCTGGTAATGTATACCATGGGCCTATAAGGAGTCTCCCTCTATTTACCAAATTTTTTATTCGTTTTAGACTTTCAGGCCTTAATTCCAGATAATCATATATAATAGAAACCTGTGAATCTGTATGAAAAAATTTGAATTCTGGTGTTTTCTCCATTATTTCTAACAGAGTATCCATCATATCAACTAAACGAAGTTGTGTTTCTCTAAAATGCCATCGGAATTCACGATCCCAATGAGTATTTAAAATTAGATGCATCTTAAATTTTTTCATGTTATTCTATTTTTCTCCTCCAGAGACCATTTCCCCAAGTACATACATAAATATAAACATCATTTTCATTTTTAATTATTTTAGCTCTTACTGGAAATGGATATTGCAAATTATCTGTGAAATCGGTCCATGTCCATAATTCATCTAAACAAGTCCCTTTAAAAATTCCATAACTCTTTGCCCCATATTTGCGTGAAGAGAACGAAAGAAATACATTATTCTTATATGCAGTTAATCCTGTTACATCAAATTTTATATCGTCGGTAAACCATGAGAATTTTTTCAGATGTTTTATATCTTTTTCAAATGAAACTATAGATGTCCAGCTTTTGCCGTTATCATTGGATATTTCGACGGAACAATGTTGCGATCCGTTTCCTCCAGGTACTGTCATTGCAATAATTTTTTTTCCTTCTTCATTCTTCCAAATATAAATATAAGGGGTGAAATCTGTTGAGAATTCACGAATTTTTTCAAAACTCCAATCATTGTCCATTCTATTAGCTTTATACACAATGTTTTTTGAACAAATCCAAAGAGAGAAAGGATCGTCAGGATCTTGAAATAAAGCACCTCCTTTTTCATTTATATACATTGGTTTTGGTGGTCTTGATCTTTTACATATTCCAATAGCTTCAGGAAATACACTATTCTTCTCAACAGCTAAAAATAATTCCTCGATATCTTTTATAATAAAAATGCCACTATCATTAGTTCCTATTATAAGTTGCCTTGGATTATTATTATCTTGAATCATTTGAACATAAAGTTTATTTGGTAGAAGAACTTTTTTCCAATTTTTTCCTCCAGCTAGTTGTAGCCATTTATCTTTTGGTGAAAATGTTGATAATTTTTTTCCCCAAAGAATACCATTTGAAGAAGTACCTCCAAATCCCTCGGCAGTGTGAGCTATAACTATGGGAGTCGTTAAACCTGTCATTATTATGGCCGAATTACTTCTTGGGTTTTTGGATCCACTTGGGCCATTAGCTAAAGCCCATGAGTGGCCATTATCCCAACTTTCAATAATACCGTTGTCTGCATTACATTGAATAACGTAGTTTTTATAAGCTGCTACATCAAAGACAAAAGTACTATTTGCGCCACGTGTTGAATATGTTTTAGTTTCGTCTATTTCACTGATAAACTTACAATATATATTCTCCCATTTATTTTCATAATTAGGAATGGATGTGTTAACTTTGAATAAAGTTTGATCTCCTGTTGTCCATATTTCTCTTTTTTTCCATGAAGTAGGACTATAAAACCATGATAACGGACGAGGCCAATATTTTTCCCATCCTATATCAAAGTTGACTTTACTTTCTGTTGTATAAAAAAGTACATTATTCCACGTATAGTTCTTTAGTTCACCATCCTCATTATATTCTACAGAGATTTCATATAGACCTGTTCTATTGGAAAAAGATGCTGTTAATAATTTTTGGAAATATTTTGTTGAATATTGATCCATTTTTGGTTTCCAATACATTTCAGGAGATTCATCATTCCAAAATTTTTTATATCCTTTATTCGGATTATTCAGAGATATCCACTTGAAATTTGAAGTATCAGTCATAAAAAGTCCTGTAGGAAAACCTAGATTCTTTAAATTAGTATTTTCAAGGTTATTTTTCTGTACACCTATATCCATTTTGTCCATTAATTGGAAAATAGCATATATGCGCGAGGCGTCAGGAGATAAACAGACCCCAAAACATGCTCCAGTTTTAGGTGGATTGATAATCTTTTTCCATTTAATTCCTCCATTTTCTGAAACGAAAATGCCTGCAAAAGCTCCAACATATATTTCTTGACGTGGAGAAAAATCTATTGAA
>ERZ795046.2842-NODE-2842-length-14453-cov-14.427282_pt1 | contig 14453 bp, 13 predicted proteins | sample MGYA00375130_ERZ795046 | MGnify/ENA primary metagenome ERZ795046 (study PRJEB30175, sample SAMN05720202) | activated sludge metagenome | isolation source: anaerobic digester from wastewater treatment plant | place: Japan | collected 2015-05-15 ...
GTTTGTATAGCTCGTTAATGCTATTTCCACTCCCTGTTTTTTGCCTCCAGGCTAAATTCACCTTGCTCCTTTGTCACCTTTTTTTGCGCCTTCGGTGCGTCTTTCTTGAGGCTTTTGCGCCTTTAGTGCGGTATAATAAGTACCTCGCCCTGTCGTACCAAACTTCTGTAATATTTTTTTCTCAACTAAATTGTTAAGTTCTATAGTGGCTAATCACTCTTTTACATTCGCCACATTCTGAATACTCTTTATTGGTAATCCTCCCTTTTTCCTTCACATACATCACTGCCTTAACCTGTCTTTCATTCAATCCCATTTTTCTTAAATTCTCTCTCGAGCTCTTAAACTCGGTCATCTTATCAGCCCTTCTTTTGCAAAACTATAAAAGTCCTCAGTGTTTTTACCGATGATTATATGGTCTAACACCTTCACATCAATCATCTCACAGGCAGACACAATGCGATTTGTTAACTCAATATCATCCTGAGATGGTGTGGTCTCTCCTGAAGGATGGTTATGGACGAGTATTATGGAAGATGCAGATTTCAATGATGCTGATTTGACAATTTCCTTCGGGTCAACAACAGTTGCATTTACACTGCCTTTGCTTATCTCAATATTATCAATTGGTTTACTTTTAATATCCAGAAGAATTACACTAAAAAACTCCTTTTCTTTATCCCTCAAATAGGGAGCATAGTATTCAGAAACATAGTCAATTACATCGTCAGGTCTCTTTAATTTCTTTCTTGCATTGGCTTTTTCTTTAAAAAATCTTTTGCCCAGTTCCAGTGCTGCTTTAATCTGCACCGTCTTTGCAAAACCCATCCCTTCAATCTTGGATAATTCAGATATAGGCGCTGAATCTATTGCCCTAAGTGAGCCGAAGTGATTGAGTAAAATCTTTGCAATTTCCTCAGCACTCATACCTTCTTTACCTGTTCTTAAGATTATGGCTAGGAGTTTGGATAATGGCAAATTCTCTGCGCCCAGTCGCACCAGCATCTCTCTCGGTCTTTCTTCTTCTATCCACTCTTTTATAGGACGACTTACCCTGCGCCCTGCCACCTCTTTTTTAATTCTCTCCCTTAATTCCTCACATTCTTCCAGTGTTTTGATATTCAATCGCTGAATAATCTCGTCTCTTTTCTCCTGATTTAACAATCCTCTTCTTGAGCATTTTAAAAAAACCTTTCCATTTTTACTGTAAAAAGGATAAATGGCGTTCGAAATCATAAAATCGATTAGGGATGTATCACGTGTCTCTTCATTATCCTTCAAGCTACAATCCTTCATCTAGCAAGCAACCTCCTTTTAGTCTCTAAAATGGCATTACGGGGGTTTTCCATCGAAAATGCCTTATTCATAAGATTCGCCCCATCTAATTCTTCTCCTGTTTTGTCTTTCACTATTTCCTTAACACGTATATTTTTTGTGAGTCAAAGTCCATTATCTTTTAACATCACTAATAATATATAGCAAAGAAAAGCAAAAATCACTTCTATTTATCTCGTGAAATAAACCAGAGGCATCTCTCCTTCCAGGCACAGCCACCACATATATCCTGGATATCAGAAACATTTCTGAGCTCTGTATTTATAAGAGAAAGGACATCTTTGACCCTGCCTATCATCCCATCTTCTATATGTAATTTTTCCAAAATTCGCGTGTCCATATTTCTAACCTCTTGAGCAGAATCAGGACCTTTTTGACATACCCCTTCTACATTATGAGGACAACAAGAGCAGATGATGTCACATTCAGTAATTATCTTTACTTCAGGGTTTGAATCCATACTCTTAATAATTTCACTCATATTCTTTACAAAATCTTCACTATAACCATATCCTTGAAAACCCTGTATACATAAGAGGTGGTGAGCTCTAATCTTTAAAATATTTGCCATTTCTTTACCTTTATCCTCTATCAGCATCAACTTCACTGCTGTAAGCCTCCTTGGGGGTACAAGTTATATTTTTTAAGTCTCTTTATTATCCCAAGCGTTCTGAAACTTATAGCAAAGATTTTCTCTGTCATATCCCAATTGTAATGGATTATTGATAACATATTCCAGGATAAGATTCAACTCATCTTATTCCTGGCAATGACATTTTTCTTTGTATCATTTTTATATTCCGCAGGGGCATGCCCCTACAATTTCGTCTTTTATGATAATAATCCTCAGAAATTACGATAAAATTATCCAATTCCACATTCGAATAATACCAGCATTGTTTTGTTGACGTTCTATAATCTGATATAATGAATACTGTGATCAGCGTTGAGATTTAAGGAAGCAAAGAAGAATACTGTTAATAACCTGTTGTTTTATGAAGGCTTATAGATTATCATATAAGATCTTTGTTATTATTTTACTCTTGCTCTCTTTAATTGGTTGCCTTCTTGTATTTACTCCAAGAGAAGTTACTGAAGAGCAAGCCTCGGAATCTCTTCTTGTTGCGCTAGAACAGGAGGGAAAGCCATACTCATTTGGAGAACAATCTCCTCATGCGGGTTTCGACTGTTCAGGACTTGTTATATGGGCATACCAGCAGGTTATTCCAGGAATAAGATTTATGGTCAACGGTGAGTTAGAAACAGACGCAACGGTTGAGGAGCTATATGATAATAATATAAGAAAACTAAACATAGAAGAAATAAAACCAGGTGATCTGATCTTTCTCATAAGAGATGGAGAGCTTACATACCCTACACATATGGGACTCTTCGTTAGATGGATAGATAAAACAAAATTTGAGATTATACATGCTTCCTCTTACTGGGGAAAAGTTATTATAGAAGTCTGGAGTTTAAACGAAGTTATAAGAGGGCATAGGTTTTATTGCGCTGGAAGATTACAATATTATAGCTATGATATTGTAAATGGTGGATGTTATTATAGCCAGTGAAGTACTTATCTCACGTCCCATATTCCAAAAATGACATGGTAACATTCCTATCTCGAATTTCAGTTACTTTCTATTGTTTAATTTAAATTTCTGTTTTATACTTATCTAAGACAATTAAAGAGGAAAGGAGTTGAAGAAGGCTTGGTGGAGAAAAAGCTCTACAGAGTTGTCTCCAGGATAGATGGTTTCCCATACGGGGGAAGATACTTCGATGGTATAGAAGTGGTATGGTTTTACTCTGAGAGACGAGAGATGCCCCCAATCAGCTATAATGAAGTTATAGAAAACTATAAAGAGAGAAGGGAAAAAGAAGATATAAATAAGATTGAAAGTTACATAGATGAGCTATTTGTTTCTTATGAGGCTTCCAGGTTGAAAAAATATCTGGATCAGCATTTTAAAGATACTGTAACAGAAATAAGAGAGGTAGATTCATTCCCTGATAATTCAGATGTTACCCCATTAAAAGATGTCCCCATTGGAGGAGGTATTGATTTCTATCTCCTCTGGAAAGAGGATAAGTACCCGCTATCTTTTAAGGTTGAGGGAATCTTTGACATAAGACCGGTATGGAGAAAGACAGCACAGAAACAATGGAAGATAGATTTAACGTTGAATGATTTAGACCTGTATGAGCTCCCATCCCTTACCATAGGTGACAGGAGTATCTATGTACTGGATCCTGGAAAGATAGGGGGTGATTTTTTAGTAGTAACCCTCAATGAGGAGACGGAGGAGTTTTTAAAGAGCAAGGGTTTCAGATTAGAGGAAATCCCTGGGAAAATATACAAGCTCTATTTCCAGCAGGATGATAAGACATAATTCTACCGCCAGGACAATACTTATTGTCGTTCTATTCATACTGATAATATTTCCAGGATATGCAAGGGCAGATTATTTCCTAAGTGGTGGTTTCTTTTCTTCAGAAGCCAACATCAGAAAACTTCCCCTGGAGGTGTCATCTATAGCCTTCGGTCCGGAAGATAGGCTTTGTCTACTGGATAAGAGAGAGGGGAAGATACAGATTTACTCGTCGAAGGGTCTCTTGATAAGAGAGTTTAAATCTAATGCAGACGCTATTACTATAGACCCCTGGGGCTATTTATATACCGTTACAGATGGTATAAACGTAGAGGTATTTGACAAAGATGGTAATTCTGTAAGAAAAATCCTTCTGGAATCCAAAGAACCAAGGTATGAATTTATCTCTTACTCAGGGTTTCTCTCTGTAGATGAGAGGGGTTACATATACATTGTCAGTGCCAGCTCTGGTAAAGTCTCTGTATATTCTCCTTCTGGAGTTTATGCGGGAGACCTTATAAAGAGTGGATATGGAGCATCTGATCTTACAATGGTCAGTGCTGTTACTATTGATTCCAAGGGTAACATATACGTAGCTGGGAATCTTCCCAGGATTACAGCAAATAGATTTGAGCCGAATCTGGTTGTTGTAAAAAAGCTCAGTTATCAGGGTTATGCAGACACAGTCTTTGGTCCACTTACCAATATATTTGTTGGTGGTATGGTGGTGGATGATCTTGGTAATCTATACCTTCTCGATACATCTTCCTGTAATATATACAAGTTTGATAAAAGGGGGGCAATGGTTACCAGCTTCTTTGCCGGTAGAGGTGCCAGCTGTTTAGCCATTCGAAGTGATGGATATCTGGCGATAGGTTATGGTGGAGAGATTAGACTCTTTCATCCTTCCAGATTGATGAACTTCATAGATAAGGCAAACAAGGCATTACTTGATGGAGAATATGATACAGCTATAAATTACTGGAACGAAGCCCTGAGATTAAATAACTATTTGAAGTTTATACATTCTGGACTGGGTGAGACGTATCTTTATATGAAGGATTACAGGAATGCTCTGGGAGAATTTAAGCTAGCAGAAGACAGGACCAGATATTCCAGTACAATCGTACTTTATAGAAAAGAAATTTTCTACAGGTATATTCTCCTCTGGGGTATACTCTTTTTAGTAATTCTAAATGCCATTATCCTGTGGGGGAAGAAATTGTTCTTCTTATTTGATAATATAATAGGAAGAATGCTCTATTCTCCTGTTAGGGCTTTAGCTGAGGTAAAGAAGAGGGATATACTTCTTGGTGTCATTCTTATCGTCTCTCTGGCACTTATAGACGCATTGAATAGAAGGTTTGTAAATTATATATTCCAGCCTACCCTTGAAGACATAAACTATATATTCCTCCGCAGGCTCCTTATGTTTTCCGGGCTATGGTTGGTGAGTGGGACAGTTTTCTATGGTATTGGAGAGATATTTGATGGAATGGGTACATGGAAACAGTGTATGTTAACTACAGTTATGTGTTTTGTACCGTATATAATTTTTTCTCTTCCCCTATCATTGATCAGTAATCTTCTCACATTCCAGGAGAAGGTATATTATGATTATGCCCAGCAAGGACTGATGCTCTGGTGCGTTGTTTTATTCTTTGTAAATGTATATACCACCCAGCAACTCTCTGCCGGAAAAAATCTGTTGATCTTTTCTCTAACGGCGATTGGTCTGGTGTTTTCCATCTCCATAATCTTATTCCTTCAGGGCGTAAACAGAGAGATATGGGCATTTATCAAGGATGTGTACCTTGAAATAAGCTATAGATTGGTGGGATTCTGATGTCTAGGTATCTGTTTCCAATTCTGCTGTTGATGCTTTTTATAACTCCACTGGCGTATGCAGGGCTGGACATATCTTACAGTGCAGAAAAAGACCTGCTTACCGTCAGAGATGATGGATATACTATGATGAGTTCTCCTCCAGACTGGAAGTCTGTAAACGATTATTGGGATTCCAGGATAAGGTCGATGTTTATAGTTGAATACTGGGATAGAGGACTCGAAAACTCCAGGATGACGTTCTCTTATGATGCCAAAAGGTCAGTTAAATATACTGGGAAGACAATAGAGATAGAGTACAGATTTCCTGATATAGGTCTCAGTTTTACATCAGTAATAGAAAACAGAGATGATTGTTTTCTGGTAAAGATACCCGACAGTACATTCAGAGAAAACGAAAACTACCCGGTAATTGGCATAACCTTTTTACCATATCTCAATGCTGGCAGGGTCGGTGAGAGAGGTTATATTGTAATCCCCGATGGTTGTGGGACTATGATTCAGTTTAACAAATTCTTTGGTGTGACTACACTGGAAAAATCTGTATATGGAGACCTGACCCCTTCAAATTATAATATCAACAATATTCCAATTACAATGCCTTTATTTAGCTGTATAAAGAATAATCTGGGTTTTGCTGGTATAATATCTGAAGGAAAGGAGTTTAGCGGTCTGGTGATGGATATGGCTCCCGGAAACGGGTATTATTCTATTGGAACAAAATTCTATTACAGGAAGATATTTGAGGACGTATACAGAAAAAAACGTATAACTCAAAGGAGAGATAATAAAGATAGAAGTATTCTCTTTTCTTTATTGAAGGATGAATCTGCCAGCTATATGGGTGTTGGCAGGACATACAGAGAATATCTGTTAAAAGAGAAGAAAATTAAAACACTAAAAGAAAAGGTAAAAAAGTATAATTACATAGATCCAGATATAATCGACATAAATATATTTATGGGTATAAAGAGAGGATTTCAGCTGTTTGACCCTGTAATAAAGCTTACCACATTTAAAGATATAGGCTGGATGCTGAATAGATTAAAGAGTCTTGGTATAAAAGCAAACCTGATCCTTACCGGATGGGAAAGGTCTGGCTTTGAGGGAGAAAATCCAGTTACTTTCCCTCCATTTGATGGTCTCAGAGGATTTAAGGCTATAGTGGATAAAGCTAAGGCTTCCGGATCTTTTATAAGTCTCTCTGTCAATTATTTTGAAATCTATCAGAACTCAAGAGATTTCTACAGGAGAATGACACTGAAGAGTCCTGTAAAGCTACCTGTAGAACAGAGCAACTATAGAAATGGTTTTATTATATGCCCCGAGGTAGCGATGTCTAAATTCCAAAAATTTTACAGTGAAGCGAAGAAGAATGGGGTAACAGATGTGGAGTTAAGACGGTTAGGTAGAGGTTTAATTGAATGCTTTGATGATGAACATCCTGCAGATAGATTCGAAAGTGCCAAGATCTATTCGGAGATGATGGAAAATGCAAAGATAGTGGATGGAGGATGTGATTATGGTGCAGGAGGCGTAAATACGTTTATGTTTGCTCCTTCCACCTCTTCAGGCTTTTTTGGAGGAGAAGATATCCCCCTCTGGCAAATTGTATATCACGGTATGGTGAGGTATTCTTTTGAGCCGATGAACCTCAGGAAAGATTTTGATTATGAGTTTCTCAAATCACTGGAGTACGGTGCTCTACCCAGTGCTATGCTGACATATGAATCCCCCATACTTATAAGAGAGACCTTCTATAAAGACCTGTTCAGCTCAAAATTTTCAGACTGGGAGAGGGAATTAAAAAATGAGTATGAGCTCTTCAATAAGAAACTGGGCGATGTGCAGTATGAGCTTATAGTTGATCACAGAGAGGTAGCCAGGTATGTCTACCAAACAACGTATAGTGATGGTACCAGGGTTATTGTCAATTATTCCAATGAAGACTACAATGGTATAAAACCCTTAGGTTATAAGATAGTAAGAGGAAGATACTAGGATGAAATGGCTTATATTTTTAATCTCTCCTTCTGGTACCTGGGGTAGAGTTAGAGATAGTAACTGGGTGTTTATCCCTTTAATTGTCGGACTGGTATCGGCATTAAGTAACTTTTACATTACCAATAATCCACAGGTTATATACCTGAAGGCTGAAACCATCTTAAAATTATCCAGAGATAGCTTTTTTACTCTTCCAGAAGGAGAGGGGGTAATAAGGTTGGTAACTTCTCTGGACTTTCTCTTATTACCTCTATGGTATACAGTAATAGTTATTCTTGCAGGATATATGACAAAACTGATGGTTAAAAATATTGACTACAAAAAAGTTATGCTTATCTCTTCCCTATCAATCTTACCAGTGATCCCGGTTAGGATAATCTTGACCTGGTTCCTTCAATCCAAAGGGCTGAATTACTTAACCGACCTCAGGGATTTGAATCTAACCCTTGGTCCAACTGTCTTTTCAGTATTTAACCGGGATATGATCAGGAATGATACCCTCTACTTATTCTTAAGAGAGATAAATCTCTTAAACATATGGAGTATGATAATATTCGTCAGTCTCCTTTCACATGAGAAGGTAAGTATCAAATACGGAGTCCCTATCTTTCTGGTTTCTCTCTCTATTGTAAGATTTATAGAGATACTCTGGGAAAGATATGGCTATAATATAATCTGGTTCTTTCTGGTTGGAGGATGAGAGATGAAAAAGAAACTGGGAGTAGTTGCCTTAATTGTAAGTCTAATCTGGATTATGTATCTGGGATTTATATATAACAGGACATATTTTGAACATTATCCCAAGGTCACTGTAACTGTAGCTGAGAGGAAACCGTTTATACAGGACATATCCACAACGGGCTACATAGAGCCTGCTGCCAGGTTTACTGTAAGAAGCGGAGTTTCAGGTATGGTGGAAGAGATAAATGTAAAGATAGGGGATCATGTTAAGAAAGGTCAAATACTGATCCAGATATATTCTCCTGAATTAGAGCTTCAGATAGAAGATGCAAGGTTAAATATAGAGAAACTTCAACTGGACTTAGAAAAACTTAAGAATGAAACGTATGACATCTCTCAGTATGAACTTAGCTTGAGAAGAGAAGAGGAGAGTCTGAGTAAAGCTAAGGAGGAATTAGAGAGGGCAAAAGAACTCTTCAGACTTGGTATCATCTCCCCGGCTGAATACAGTAACTATGAGAGTCAGTATAAACTGGCAGAGATTTCATATAATCTGGCTAAGACTAATTATGAAAACGCTAAAAAACAGTATGAGTCTCAGGAAGCCCTGAAAAAATCCAATCTTTCGGTTACTCAGAAGAGTATAGAGAATGCCAAGACTCAGCTTGACCTCCTCTATAAACAGAGGTCGATACGTTCAGATGTGGAAGGTAAGGTTATATCTATTTTTGTCAAAAAGGGTGAAAATGTAACAGCTGGAACCTCACTGCTCCTACTGGCAGATGAGAGAACGATGTCAATCTCCTGTCTTGTTGACCCAAAGTATATGGATAAACTTGAGTTAGGACAAGAGATAAGATTCAAGGTAGACCCTTTCTCCACGAGAGAATTTAAGGCAGAAGTATATTCAATCTCTGAAGGCATAGAAGAATTAAGGGGTAAAACCGGAATAAAGGTTAGTGGAAATCTAAAGGAAGATGTCCCAGACGTAAAGATTGATATACCAGTCTATGCAAGAATCCTGATAAAGAGTAGAGAATTGAGCGTAGTTGTACCCATAGCCAGCATATATCAGGAGTCTCCCGAGGGGTTAGAAAACCCACTATATTATTTAAGTCCACCCAGCGAAGAGGATACTGAGTACTATATCTTTGTCGTTGAAGGAACACCATCCACTCCTGATGAGAGGGAGTTCAGGAGGCTGATAAGAGATAACATTCAAGTGGTGAGGAAGAAAAAGGTTGAAGTTGGAGGTATCAGTGAGGGTGAGGCGGAGATTACCAGCGGACTGAACCAGTTCGAAAGGGTTGTTACTTATAGCACCAGACCCCTCATCGATTACGACAGGGTTATAGTGATAGAGAGAGAAAAGTGGTCAGAATAGCTCAGGGCTCCAGAATAGTGGTTTCTATTATGCTGATCTCAATCATTCTCGGGTCTTTAGAATCTATAAGATTTGCTCTTGGAAGGGATATTTTTACCTATGGGATGGATATATTCGCAGTTTCTCCATATCTTACAGAGGAGATGAATCTGGAACAGCTTACCTGGGAGGACGCCAGAGCCATAGCAGATATACCTGGGGTGAGATCAGTTGACAGCATCAAGATATCTAGGGCTGAGGTTTTGATATACGATACTCAGACCAATATGAATATAACATATACTACACCAGATTTCATTGATATCTCTGGTCGTAAGATAACTGATGGCAGAAACTTTAGAGGTACCGACTTCTCTAAATCCTACAGAGTGGTCATTTTACCAGAAAATACCAGAGATTTATTATACAGTAAAGACGTTAATCCCTTGGGGAGCAGATTATATATAAATGGAGAAGATTTTACCGTTATTGGCACACTCTCCCAATCATTTATAGAAAAGATAGTTAACAGGTTTAAAGTATTGAGAGATTATCTACCTATGATATCTCAACTGGTTGACCTGATATACCCCAAAAGGGAACTTATAGTTCCACTCTACTATAACCCTTATGATAAACTGGATGCTATAATAATAACAGTTGATGCTAAACATAGCAGGGGAACTATGAAAGCTGTTTTAAAGGATGAAATAGTGAAGACCTTACGGTTCAGACATCTTCAGGAGAGCGATTATGAGGTGTTTAATGTCCACGAGAGATTACTTGTACTAAAGGTATATCTTGGTTTGATCCTGGGAATTTTATTTTTAGTATCAATTCTACTTATAATCTCCGGCTTGAAAAAGACCAGATCTATGGATTACAGAGACAAGGTCCTCTTCTTATTGACATCTGTCTCTATTGGAGAGCTTCTCGGTATTATACTATCCAGGGTGATCACACTTGAGATTGATTTTCCCCCTGCCCCACTGTGGGTCTTCTTTATCGGTTTGATTATACCTCTATATACGTGTGGTGTATATGAAATTAAAAAGCTTAAATTATAAAAAGAAAAATATACTGATGAGCTATATAGCCATATCTCCCTGGCTGATCGGTTTTGCAGTCTTCTTTGCCTTCCCTCTTTTATTCTCAATCGTCTTGAGCTTTCTAAAGTGGAGTTTTAATGGGAGTACGTTTATATGGCTGGACAATTACAAAGAGGCATTATTCAATGATGGTGATTTCTGGTACAGTCTGGGGGTTACTCTGGGCTACGGGGCGATCAGTATACCATTCACCATCCTATTCTCATTTCTCTTATCCCTTCTTATCAATCAGAAGGTAAAGGGTATAGGATTTTTCAGGATGGTATATTTTCTTCCTGTTGTAGCTGCTTCAGATGTAGTTGTGGCTAAAATAGGACCAGAGATATTCAGCAGGATGGTTAATGTTAATGTAACCCTGGAGAGTTTCGGGATACAGCTAAGTCAAAATATGCAAAACTTTATCTCTCTCTTTTCCACCATGCTTACACTTGGTCTATGGAGGGTTGGCATACAGATGCTTATATTCCTGGCTGGACTTCAGAGCATCGATCCTCAAGTGTACGAAGCAGCGGAGATAGATGGAGCTAGCTGGTGGAAGAGCCTATGGTCCATAACCATACCACTTCTGGGTCCGTTTACCATCATTAATATAGTCTTTACTGTTATAGAATCTTTTACAAATGTATTTACAATAGCAAGAGTCCTTGCCCAGGGGAGAAGTGTCACTCCTTTCTTTATGGATTATGTCTATCGATTAAGTTTTGAAGAGTACAGACTTGGGTATGGGGCTGCGGTAAGCTGGATATTTTTAATTATAGTTATTTCCGTTGTTTTATTGGTGTACTATTATTCTCAGAGATATCTTATCCCTACGCAGAGAGGTGAATAGTGCAGCTTAAATCTTCTAGTTTCCTCTATAAAGTTAGAAAGGTTATTCCAAAAATTATTCTCTATCTTCTCCTCATAGATGGGGCATTTATATTTCTCTATCCCCTTATGAGAAGCGCTATTACATCTGTTATGACCGTAGAAGATTATCTGGACCCATCTGTAAACTGGATTCCCAATAAGTTGAACTTTAAAAATTATATAGATGTTCTGGAACCTATGGGGTTTTTTAACGCCCTATCAAACACTGTAAAGATGACCCTCTTCTGTGTCCTAGGGCAGACACTCTCTTCAGCCCTGGTTGGTTATGGACTTTCTAGAGGGAAGATCCCCGGCAAGGAGATCATTATGATGTTAATATTAGCCACCCTGGTTATACCTCCCCAGACGTTGATGATTCCGTATTATATCCTGTATCATAAGCTGAACCTGCTGGACTCTCTCAATGTATTTATAATTCCATCATTCTTCTCTTCTGGCATATATGCCCCTCTCTGTATATTCCTCTTCAGACAGGTATTCAATACATTGCCAACTGAGCTTGAAGATGCAGCGATAATAGACGGTGCCGATTTCTTCAGATGCTTCTGGTACATTTATCTGCCTCTATCCAGGACAGCAGTTATTACCGTTGGACTTTTTACCTTTGTCTGGTACTGGAACGAATACGCCAGAGGTATCATCTTCTTTAATAACATCAGAACCCTTCCCATAGCTTTATCATTACTGTTCTCTACCGGTCCAGAGTTTATGGGGTTTGGTTACACAAATGTGGTTACATATCCGATGATGATGGCTGCAGTTATGCTTACCATGCTACCCTGTTTGATTCTCTACCTATTTACTCAAAGATATTACTTAACAGCTATAGAACAGGTGGGTATAAAAGGATAGCCCATCTGTGATGGGTACAGAGATAAATACCCACAGTATCCTGTACTTATAAGGTGTCCCCGCGATAGAGAAAATAAAGAATAATGGTATAATTATCATATACTGATGCGAAAATAATCCAAAGGAGAAGATTTGTCTCAAATATCGGTAAAAAACATAAATAAAACCTTCACGATTTCAAAAAGAGAAAAGGGAATGATGAATGCCATTCTGGGTCTTTTCCATAGGGAATATATGCAAATAAAAGCACTAGATAATATCTGTTTTGAAATCGAAGAGGGAGAGCTGGTGGGATATAGGGACTTATAGTCCTGGTATATGCTTTGAGGCACTTAGAAATAGTATTAAGTATATCTGGAATTCTCCTTCTTATCTCTTCAATACTGGGAGGAACACTGATATTTTCCAGTATCTTCATACTACAGGCGACCCTCTCATTCTGGTCTGTTCAAAGCCTCGAGATAGTCAATTCTTTCTCGTATGGCGGAGTAGAACTGGCCAGTTATCCGCTTTCTATATATCCCAGGGTCTTTAGAGAGATCTTTGTCTTCATTATACCCATAGCATTCGCAAATTATTTCCCTGGGATATTCCTGCTTGAAAAGAATAAAACACTCAATATTTCTCCTGTTTTTTCCTTTATATCTCCAATAGTTGGTCTTCTATTCTTCTTCATTGCGTACAAACTCTGGATGATGGGAGTAAGGTATTATAAATCTACAGGTAGCTAAAACTTCTATAAATCTTTCTATTACAAATAGCTCTCCTGCAGGGAAAAACTTAAAATCCTTACAGGAGAGCTAAGTTTAAATCAACCTAACCAGCAGATTCATACTCTACAAATCTCAAGATAAACTCATCCCATAATGTATCTTGACTGAGGGCTAATGTAACATACTGATTTAAACCACTATAATAATTCCATTGACTAGGGCTTGGAAGCATAGCTGCCAGTCCATAGGCAGGCCACTCACTACCTGCATATATCCCTGTATTCTTATAATATACAGCATCTGATATTGCTGTCTTTAAGCTGTTGGCTGCACTTTTAACTGCATTATCATTGCTTAAATTGATAAGGTCATTAGCAAAATCATAAAGGTCAAGATTCTCCTCATAATCAAAGTAAGTAGCCTCTTGCCAGGCACTATATACAGAAGCTAGATCATTAGTATTATATAGTGCTTGTGCAAAGCTTTCAAAACTATTCATCAGTGTGGTAAATGGGGTACCGAGGTTGACATAAGAATAAGTTGTATCAAGGTTGTTGTAAGGAACATAGTAACTTTGATAGTCATCTACCAGTATCTTTGCAAAATCCTGTGCACTCATACTGGGGGTACCGGTGAGGTGTTGAAGTACAGTTTTGTAGTCATTTCCATAACCAGGTACTGTTTCTTCTGAACCAACCAGGAAGTTTGCCTCGTTACGCCATTCATAAGCAACCTCAATCATCTGAGTTAAACAGACATCCATATTGATTACATCGATCTTTTTACCAGTCTGAACCCTAGCCTGATTAAGAGCAGTAGCGACCTCATCTGTAGTTAAGCAATCCCAGGCAGAAGTTCCAGTTGTATCATCCCAGCAGAGACCACGAGCCCCTCCCTTTATAGAAGATTGGTAAGAGACTGAACTTCTCTTATCCTTAGGATAAGACCTAGGATAGACTCCTCCTCCATGATTCCACAGTGTTAGACATGTCTTTTCAGCTGGGAAGTTATTCTGACAATAGATGACAAAATCACGGAGGGTGTTTGGATCTGACATATCACGCTCGCCAAGGTCAGTTAAAAGGGTAGAACTGATTGTTGATGTATTTGAATCCCGAGTGATATAGTAGAGTCTAGTAGTCGTCCAATTTTCATTAGAAGTATCATATCCTGGGATACGGTCAACTAACACAATAATATTTACATCTTGATTTGAGCCAATTTGCTCCATCTCATTTACGTCAATAATTGCCTGACTTTCAAGGTTATTATCTCCATCCAAATACACCAGGAAGTTCCATTTTCT
>ERZ795046.2849-NODE-2849-length-14422-cov-6.447066_pt1 | contig 14422 bp, 14 predicted proteins | sample MGYA00375130_ERZ795046 | MGnify/ENA primary metagenome ERZ795046 (study PRJEB30175, sample SAMN05720202) | activated sludge metagenome | isolation source: anaerobic digester from wastewater treatment plant | place: Japan | collected 2015-05-15 ...
TATGGTAGGTGTGGGTCCTGATGATGGCGGAAACTGGTGTACATGTGATGAATGTAAAAAAAGATGGAATAATCCTGGAGATATGGCTTTTTATCTTGCCAATGAGGTGGCAAAAGCAGTTGCAAAAACCCATCCAGGAAAAATGGTCGGAATTTATGCCTATAACTGGCACTGCGACCCACCGGATTTTCAACTTGAACCAAATGTTTATGTAGAACTGACAACAGCGCTACTATTGAATACAAAATACGGGTTTGATGAACTGTTAAAACTGTGGCCCAAAAAGGTCAAATATTTTGGTTTATACGATTACTGGGCTGTTTATGACTGGATACGGGACAGACTTCCATCAGGTCGTACGGGTAATACTCAATATATTACTGAAAAACTGCCATATTACATTCATCATGGCATATGCAATCTTTCTGCTGAGAGTGGGAATAGCTGGGGAAGTCAGGGGCTGGGATATTATCTTGCTGCAAGGGTCTTGTGGAACTCAAAGACAGATGTTAAGGCATTAAAACAGGATTTTTATGATAAAGCATTCGGACCTGCAGCAGATATTATGAAACGTTATTATGAAAGAATAGATCTTGCCAGTAAACCCTTGGTAGGACCCACATTTTATCGTCTGTGCATTGATGACCTTCTTGAAGCTGAAACGGTAGCAAACCAGTATCCTGAAGTTCTGGCAAGAATTGAGCAATTGAAACAGTACCATGTTTTTCTCTACCTTCGCAGAAAAACGTATGATGAAAGAGATTTGACTGCTGAAGAAAGAAAAAAATGGGCTTTTGAAATGTTGAAATGGAATTACAGGATGCGAAATACATACATGACATTCTGGAGTTTTTTTGCAGTCCAGACGACCCAACAACTTTCTCAGGAATTTAATGAACCGACGTGGTGGTGGTGGAAGATGTGGAGTGAACATAGACAGGACGAAATCCCATACAGAATAAAAGACCCGATTACAACTGAAGAAATAAATCAGTGGCTGGAGATTGCAAAAAACGATTATGGAGAAGGTATTGTTTTTGAAGAAATACCATTCAGTAAGAAACTTGTTGCGCCTCTGGTGGAAAAATTAGAAACAAAATCGGCTCAGAGTATTTTTATGAGTCAGGGAGGGTTTCATATTGCTCTTGCCAGTATTAAAGGAGAACCACTTCAATTAACAATCATGCATGGCACCATTTATAAAAATTTTCCTGATGGAAAATACACCCTGTATGACTCAGACGGGAAAATTATTGAAGAGGGAACTATAGGGTATGGAGAGCACAATTTATTATTGAAAGTACCAGCACCAGGAGTTTATTCCTTAAAGTATGATGATTTTGCTGCTGGTTGCAGGCTAATTCCTTCAGAGCAAACAAGAACCGCATTTATTCTTACGAAAGGCGAGGCTTTCAAGGTATATAACCACAATTATCTGTATTTTTATGTTCCAAAGGGGACAAAGGAAATCAGATTTTATGCTTTAAGGTCATGGCCTGTTGGCATATGTCAGCCTGATGGGCAATGGGTCGGTGAGGAAAAACCAATCTATCATCATCCACGTTCTATCAAGGCAGATGGCTCATACAGGAAAATTGTTGTACCTGAAGGAATGGATGGAAAGGTATGGAAGTGTGTTGATTTCCTTTCAGGAACATTTTATTTCTTTAACATCCCAAATCTTTTGTTTGTGAGAGAAACAGATGTCATTGTGCCAGAAGATGTGGCGAAAAAGGATAACTTGAAATGGGGCTTGAAAAATGAGTGAAAAAAGACCTAATGTATTGTGGATTATGACAGACCAGTTAAGGGCAGATTGTCTGGGATTTATGGGAAATCCTGTAGTTCAGACCCCAAATCTTGACATGCTTGCCAGCCAGAGTGTTGTATTCACGAATGCTTTTTGCCAGAGTCCTGCCTGTACGGCATCAAGGGCAAGTTTGTTTACCGGAAGATACCCCCCTACCGTAAGAGTACGAGGGATGGGAATTCTACCACCAACTGAAACAACAATCACTGAAGTTTTAAGAAGGCATGGCTACCATACTGCTGCATCAGGAAAAATTCATCTTACCCCTGAGCAGTACACAAAATATCAATTAAAATCTGACGTTCCTATTATTGACTGGAAAAAGTTTGCAGCGGATGCACTGATAGACAATATTCCGCAGGATAGTGTGAAAGAAAATTATGGATTTGAGCATTATGTTGGTTGCGAGGATATTTTACTTGGGAATTTTTACAAATGGCTTGATGAAAATTATCCTGAACTTTCTGGTAAAAAGCCAGTACCATTGTTTGAAGAAGGACCACGAGACCTTTGGGTTTCACCCTATCCTTCTGAGGCGCATCCTACAACGTTCATCACAAACAATGCAGAAGCATTCATACGATTACTGAAAAACAAAGAGCCATGGTTTGTTTTTTGTTCCTTTATCGCCCCACACCATCCATTCCAAGCTCCTTCTGACCAGATTGCCAGGTATGATGAAAAAGACATACCCTTGCCAGAAGAAAAAGGAGGAGTTGATGCCTCGTTCATACCAGAACCTGCAAAGAGCGCAATAGGTGAAATGACGAGATATAACAAAGATATTCAACGAAGAATCATATTGCATTATTTTGCAAGTATCAGTTTAATTGACGATTGCGTTGGAAGATTGATAAACCTGCTTAAAAGTATTGGACAATTTGATAATACGCTTATTATTTTTACAGCAGACCATGGTGAATTCCTTGGGAATCACACGCTTTTACGGAAACCATCCCTACATTATGATGAGACATTAAGGGTACCACTGTTAATAAAATTGCCAGGTAATTGCAAAGGAAAAGTGATTGACGGACTGATTGAACTTGTTGATGTATTTCCGACGATACTTGGTTTTTTACAGATACCTTCCAGTCCAGGGGTTCAGGGTATTGATTGGTCAACCAGTATTCTTGAGGGAAGTTTTTCTGGCAGGGAAGATATCTATGCGGATATGTACCATCTCAGACCTCTGTTTGGAGAACTGGTAGGTCCTTATACTTCTGTCATGACCTTAAGGACTTCAGAATGGAAACTCAATATCTATCCTGAAGCAGGAATTCAATATGGTCAATTGTTCAACCTGAAAGAAGATCCTGATGAATCAAATAATCTCTATGGCAATCCTTTGTACAGAAGTATTAAGGAAGAAATGCTGTGGCAACTTGTGAGACGGCGTTTTCTAATGGCTGATCCTTTACCCCTGTGGCTTACCCAGTTTTGACGATGCTATTTTTTAAAATATACAAGATGGAAAATATTTCCTAATAATTGTTTGCCTGGTTGTTTTGTGTTGATACCTGCAGAATTAAGCCCATAGGCGTTTTATGGTGCACTTGACAAAAAAATTTATGGCATTATAATAATAACGCAGGATATAGAACGATTTATTAATAACGGTGTATTCATGGGCAATCGTGTAATAGTTCGCTTGAAATTTGAAAATAAAAAATCAACACAAAGGAGGTGAGGAAGATGGAGAAAAAGGAATTGTATGTGTTGGGAAACATTCAAGAACAGAGGAGGTGTGAAATGAAAAAGAAAGGATTTACGCTGATTGAACTGCTGGTTGTGATTGCAATCATCGCGATACTTGCAGCGATGCTACTACCTGCATTGAGCAAGGCAAGGGAAAGAGCAAGGGCAGCAGTATGTATGAGCAACTTAAAACAGTTAGGATTGGCTCTTCATATGTACAGACAGGACTGGGAGAGGTTTCCTGCTGGATGGATTTTCTCGGATCTTGCCATAGCCACTGAAATGTTCGAATACATGAAAACTCCAGAAATTTTACAATGTCCGACCCATAGAACAGGCGGGGCTACTTTCACTTATAATGGGAAGACTTACAGGCGGAGTTACGGACAGAACTATAATATGGTTAGTGGAGGAGAGGTTGGAGTTTATGGCGGCACAAGTTTAAATGGGGGTCCTGACCCTTCTGGGACTATTTATTTTGCTGATTGGAATGGGGACAACTATGGTTTGTACATCCCTTGTTCAACCCATGCAACAACCCAGCCAGGAGATATTGATTTCAGGCACAATGATGCTGCAAACTGTCTGATGGTTGATGGTCACGTCAAATCTTACAGAAAAGTTGAACTGATTCCTTATTTTCCTTCAGATATTGTTCCGGGTGGTGGGGCTCCTGCTGGCACCTATGGAAAAGGACCGCTTACTTACCACAGGAATGATTGAAAAAAAGACAGGAGGACAAAAAATGAAAAAGAAAAAAACAGGTTTCACGCTTATTGAACTGCTTGTGGTTATAGCAATAATAGCCATATTAGCGGCAATGTTACTGCCAACGCTTGAAAGAGCGCGTGCGCAGGCGAGAATGGCTGTTTGTTTGAGTAACCTCAAGCAAATAGGGCTTGCTGTGCATCTGTATGTTGAAGACAACAATGGTTATTTCTGGGGTCCCACAGTGTGGGCTAACACGAGTACTTGGGGTACAAGGGATACCACAATGCCTCTTTATGTACTTCTTCAGCAGGGCTACATCAAAGGAACAATGACATATGATGCAAGTAATAGATTGAGGGGAGCCAGTGGAATTCCGTGCTGTCCTGATGTAAAACAGGTAACAAGAAATTATTATTATCCTGCTGACTATGGTTATAACTATTATCTGGGACAGAATACAGCGCCTTTCTATCAAAAACTTGCAAGGGTGAGAAATCCATCAAGAACACTTTTATTCTTTGAAAGTAGTTACGGATACAGGCATGCAAAAGCGGATGTATGGGGTAACACAGTGGTTAACGAGTCATATGGCAGACATCAGGATTTGCCCATATTGAATGCATTATTTGTAGATGGTTCTGCAAAGGGTTTGACGTATGCCGAATTCATGAGTGGTGGACCCAACACAGATGCTGAATTAAAATTTTGAGTGAAGTTTTCCTATACAACAGGTTAAACGATGATTGAATTTAACCTGTTGTATTTTTTCTGTCAGCGCTTTGTTTGACTTTTACCTATTGAATGGTGTATTATTATGCTATCAGGAGGGAATATGTTCAGTGGATCAATCGTCGCAATTGTTACACCTTTCAAAAATGGTAAATTTGACAGGGAAAGTTTTAAAAAACTGATTGAGTTTCAGATTTCTGGTGGTACTGATGGCATTGTGCCTGTTGGTTGCACTGGTGAGGCAGCAACCCTGACGCATGATGAACACAAAGAAGTAATTGATTTTACCCTTGAAATTGTAAACAGGCAAGTTAAGGTTATAGCAGGAACTGGTTCTAATTCAACTGCTGAGGCGCTTGAATTGACGAAATTTGCAAAAAACGCTGGTTGTGACGGTGCCTTGATTATTACCCCTTATTACAATAAACCAACACCTGATGGTCTCTATAAACATTATAGAACAATTGCAGAAGAGGTTGATATACCGATTTTGCTTTATAATGTACCCTCAAGAACAGGAATTTCTATTCTTCCAGAAACAGTGGCGCGACTGGCAGAGTTAAAAAATATCGTTGGGATAAAGGAAGCAAGCGGAAGTCTGGACCAGGTGAGCAAAATTATCTCTCTTTGTGGAGAGAATTTTGATGTTCTTTCTGGGGACGATTCAATGACAATTCCTATCATGGCAGTTGGCGGAAAAGGAGTGATTTCAGTGGCTGCCAATATCATACCATCTCAGGTAAGCCAGATGGTCCATGCTGCACTTTCAGGAAACTGGAAAGAGGCACAGAAAATGCATATTAAACTGTTTGACATATTCAAAGCGCTTTTCATAGAAACCAATCCAATTCCTGTGAAGACCTGTCTTTCCCTGATGGAAAAAATAGAACTTGAACTCAGGATGCCTCTTACTCCACCTTCACAGGAAAACAAAAAGAAACTGGAAAGCATTTTAAAGCAATACGGGTTGATTTAAACATGATATTCAGACACAGAAAAAAATACATCCCGATAACACCTAAAGAAACACCAGACATAAAAAAGGACCTGTGGCAGAAATGTCCTGACTGCAACAAACTTATTTATGAAGGCAGGTTAAAAGAGAATTTTAAGATATGTCCCCACTGTAATTATCACTTCAGGTTAACAGTAAAAGAATGGATTGATTTGATTACTGAACCAGATACATTTGAGGAACTTGATGCAGATATGATTTCTGTTGACCCTCTTGAATTTAAGGGACCAAAGACATACAGAGAGAAACTTGAGGAAGAAATGAAGAAAACAGGCCTGAATGAGGCACTGATTTATGGAAGGGTTATGATCGGTACAATACCATCGGTTCTTTCAATCCTTGACAGCAATTTCATCATGGGGAGTATGGGGTCTGTGGTGGGAGAAAAGTTTGTCAGAGCATGTGAACTGGCGATGATCGAAAAAAAACCTATTGTTTCTGTGTGTGGTGGTGGCGGTGGTGCAAGAATGTATGAAGGACTTATTTCATTGATGCAGATGGTGAAAACTTCACAGGTTGTTGGTAAAATGAAGCAGGCAAAAACATTGTATATTTCAGTCCTGACTGACCCTACTATGGGCGGAGTTGCAGCAAGTTTCGCATTCCTCGGCGATATTCTTCTTGCTGAACCAAAGGCATTGATTGGTTTTGCTGGTCCAAGGGTTATAGAACAAACAATGAAACAGAAGTTGCCTGCTGGATTTCAGAGGTCTGAATTTCTTTACCAGCATGGTATGCTTGATGAGGTGGTGCCAAGGAATCAATTGAAGCCAACACTGGTAAAAATCCTTTCTATCTTTTCTTCTCAATGAGCAATCTCGGGCACACCTATCTTGAACAATTGACTGATTTTGGTATAAAACTTGGCTTGGACAAAATCAAGTTCCTACTTTCAAAACTTGGCAATCCTCATAGAAAATACCGTTCAGTTTTGATTGCTGGAACCAATGGAAAGGGTTCTGTTGCAAGTTTTATTGCAGGTTGCCTGAAAGAAGCAGGTTACAGGGTTGGTTTTTATACAAGTCCCCATCTGGTCAGGGTAGAAGAAAGAATTCAAATCAATGGCAAACCTATTCCTTCAAAGGTTTTTGATGGTCTGTGCATAGAACTGAAAAATCTGTGTACGAAACTGCCTGTTGAGATGCAACCAACATATTTTGAAGCACTGACTGCAGTGGCGTTTGAATACTTTAGAAGAGAAAACATTGATATCTGTGTATGTGAAGTTGGAATGGGAGGACGGTTTGACGCGACAAATGTACTTGAGCCAGGAATTGAGGTTATTACTCCGATTTCTTATGACCATATGGAATATCTTGGCAACAGCATTGAAGAAATCGCGTTTGAGAAGGCAGGGGTTATAAAAAATCAATCGCTGGTAGTTTCTGGAAAACAAATGCCGTCTGCTGCAAAGGTGTTGAAAAGGGTCAGTAACCAGCGAAAATCAAAGATTTTTTTCTATGGAAAAGATTTTTCAGCACGATTAATTGATGTTGATTTTCCCAAACAGCAGTGTTTCAATTTCACAGGTATCAAGAAACTTACCAATATTTCCATAAAGATGTTTGGTAAACATCAAATTCATAATGCTGCAGTCGCAATTGAAACCCTTTTGTTATTGAATAAAAAAGGAATTGTTGTAAATGAAAGTGCCATACTTAAAGGGATGAAAAATACTTTATGGCCAGCAAGATTTCAGGTGCTTTCAGAAAACCCTTTTGTGATACTTGATGGTGCGCATAATCCTGCTGGGATTTTGTCTTTGAAACAGGCGCTCAAACAGTATTTCCCTGAAAGTAAACCAATTTTTCTTGTTGGCATTCTCAAAGACAAGAATTGGGACACTATGGTGAAAATACTTTCAAAGATTGGTAAAAAATTTATTTTTACTCAGGTTCAAACTACAAGAAGTTTACCACCTTCCACGCTTTTTTCAAAAATGAAGGAAATAATGCCTGAAGCAGATGTTGAAATAATTGAAAACCCATCACAGGCATTAGAAAAACTTCTGGCGATGAAAGGTAATGAACCAAGGGTCATTTGCGGTTCTCTGTATCTTGCAGGAGATGTTTTAAGGACAGTCAAAACAAAATTACTATAAATTATTCTTGTTATTTATCCTGTTCCTACGCGACCTTTTCAATTTTGTGATTTTCAGGATATTGCTATTATTTGTTCTTTTGTAGTCAATCTCGTCAATCATCTGTTTGACAAGATGTATTCCCATTCCACCAAGGGATTCTTCTTCTTCCTCTTTTACATTATCCATAGAGTTTAACTCAAGGGGATTGAAAGGTATGCCAGAAGTTTCTATGGTAACAACGACCTTATCCGGCAATCCTTCCCAGAGAATTCTCATTTTGCCCATAGTACTGTCGTATTTCCTGAAATGAATAATATGAGAGCATATTTCATCTGTCACAAGCAACAATTCCCAAGCTTTTCTTGATGTAAGGTGGGTTTCTTTGATTTTTTCCTGCAGGAATTCTGCAACGATGCTGAGATTTTCAAGTATAGGCGGTACTACAAGTTCATCCTTCATCAGGTTCCTTTCTGTAATGCGAACTATTTTTTTCAATTATATTAAAATACACTTTCTCAATTTTTGCAACCATTTTTTCAGTGGAAAATTCTTCAAACACCATATGCTGTCCAGCAATACCCATTCTTTTCCTCTCTTCAGGATGCTCTATAAGAAGTCTCAATTTTTCTTCAAGCATGGCTTCATTGCGGGCAGGGACTAAAAATCCATTGATTCCATTTTGAATGACCTCTTTTGCACCATCAATGTTAAATGCAACAACAGGACTTCCTGCAGCAAGAATTTGAACCACTGCCCTTGGAAGTCCTTCCCTCAAACTTGTATGAACACCAATGTCAATGGACGAAGCAAACAAGGGAATTTTTTCTGGTTCTACAAGACCTGTAAAGTGAACCCTTTGTTGCAGATGATTTGCTTTTACAAAGTTTTCAAAATCTTTTCTCAAAATGCCATCACCCACAAGCATAAGATGTGTATCAGGATAGTCATCAGATATTTTTGCAAAAACCCTTAATAGATATTCCTGCCCTTTTAATGGGAACAGTCTTCCTATCATACCAATGAGAATGTTTTTATTGATAAGACCAAGTTGTTTTCTTACTTCTTCGCGGAATTGATAGGCCTGTTTGTATTCTTCAACCTGAAAACCACTCCTTATTACTGAATGACCCTGTTTTCTCACTATACCGCGCTTAATGTGATTGTCAAGAATTACACTGCTGACTGAAATAAAGTAATCTGTGAATTTGCTTGCGATTTTTTCACACAGGATATAAAAATACCTCACTAAAGCATTTTGATAGGGATGAAAACTTGAGCCATGAAGGGTATGGACAACTTTTGATTTTTTTGAGAAAAATTTTGCTGCGATTCTTCCAATAAAACCTGCTTTTGCACTGTGGGTGTGAATAATGTCAAACCTGTGTTTTCTGAATATCTGACCCAGTTTAAAAAAAGCAATCACATCATGCCAGATACTTATGTCTCTGACAAGTTCAGGGATGATGATGAGATACACGTCTGTTTTTTCAATATCTTTCTGCATACTTCCTTCTGGACCTCTTGAGGGACCTGATATGAGGATAACTTCGTGTCCTCGTTGTTTCAGACCAGATACTGTGGCAAGTGTATTTTCCTGGGCGCCACCAATAATCATGCGTGTAATAACATGTGCGATTTTCATTTAAAATATATTGTAACTGTATTAAATACAAACTCAAAATTGTTTGAAAAAGTGTTTTTGACCTGAACTGAATAAAATTTTATAATTGTTAATAAAGACATAGGAGGGAAAAAAGGCTGATTGTTTTTTCCACACAGGTAGGCCTGCAGTCACAAGATGTAAGCAATGCGGAAGGCCTTTGTGTTCTTCCTGTAGAAAAGTGACAGAAGAAGGAATTTTTTGCAGTGATGAATGCGCTCAAACTGCGAAAATTCATTCAGAAAGAATGAAACAGATTGAGCAGCAGAGGGATTCTTACAGAGGTGCACGCTGGACTGGTATTGCAAAACTCATTAAGATTATAGTTTTTCTTGTAATTTTGTTTGTTATCTATAAATTTGTGATAGTAAGATTTATTAAGTAATCAAGGTTTGAGTAAAGGAACTTGCTGTTTCCTGAATTACAATATTTTCTGATTGTTCTGTGACAAAAGTATGACCGCCTTTTTCCAAAATAATCATACGTTTTGTAATGGCAGCATTGTGAAATGCTTTGTAATACGCTAATGCATGTGAAACGTTGATAGTAGGGTCATCCTTTGAATGAATAATAAGGGTGTGTCCACAAAACCTTGAAGCGGCTTCAACAGGGTTTATTTTTTTGAGAGAATTGATAAAGTGTTTGCCTATTCTGAGACCAGCACCATTAAGATACGCTGTGCCTTGTTGTTGAAGTTTTTTTCTTACTGCTGCAGTCAGGATTTTTTTTGAGATTTCTTCAGGGTATGCAACAGGCGCCCACAAACATAAAGATTTTAAAGGGATTTTTGAAGCCACAATGACTGCTGGAATTGCTCCCATGGAAAGACCAAGAATCCCAATGTTTTCTTTATTAATAAATGGTAAACCAGCAAGATACTCATACGCCTGAAATGCATCAAAAATTTCTGTTTCAAGAGTCATCTCTTCAAAACTACCGGCACTGTCGCCTGAGCCCATAAAATCAAATCTCAAGCATGCCAGTCCACAGGAAGCAATCTGTCTTGCAGTTTTTGTAAAAATAAAATGACTTTCAGATTTGTTGCCTGAAAAACCATGGCAAAAAATTACAGCAGGAAATTTTTCATAAGTAGTTTTTCTATCTGGCAGATGTAAGATGCCAACAATTTGACTTCTACCACTTTGAAAAGTAATAGGTTTTTCAATCATTTCTTTTCCTTGAAGTTGACTGCATGGTCAGAGTTATTATAATGTGTTTTTAGTCCATACAAAAATTTTGCTTTAAAAAAGGGAAAAAAATGAAAATCTTCTGGCAGTCAGAAGCGTGTGACCTGAAACATGACCCTGTAAGCGGAGCACTGATTACAAGATTGACATGTTCTGTGATGAATAATATCAATATTTATTGTGAACAACCATACACTTGCCCAGATGGTAAGAGAATTGCCTATACCCGCAGTTTTGGGCCAGACCCCAGAATTCCGCCATATCAATTATGTGTGGCTGACATCGAAAAACTGAAGGTTGCTTTAATAGAGCCAGAGGTATCAGGTTTGCTTGTTGGAACATCTGCCTGGTCTGGATGGATTTATTATTTAAGGCCTAACAGGGAACTTATGCGGGTCAATATTGTAACGCTTGAGAAAGAAATTATTATGACACGATGCGATTTACCTGAAGGAATGTGTTTTGACTCTGTGTCTCCTGACCACAGATATCTTGTTGGTGTTTCAAGAAATCGCGGGGGTGATTCTGAGATCATTCGGCTGGATATGAAAGAAAAAACATGGAAGGTGATATTCAGACATGTAGATATTTTGAGCCATGTTCAGTTTGATTTTGTTGGTGGCAGAGATATTCTTGTTCAGCACAACAGAACACAACGATTGGGTTCTGATGGTCTCAGAATTGAATCCAGAGAGTCAACATTAGAAGCCACAACACACTTTATTATAGACATTGACGGCCTGAATCTCAGGCAGTTAAAGGTAGGTCCCCCTTATACTGCGGGTTCAACAGGACATTCTGGCTGGATTGCCCACACAGGTAAAATTGGATTAACAGTGAGATGGCCTGCGATGGGTGAAGAAGAACCATCAGCGCGATTCAAACAGGTTCATGACAGCCGCCACAGGCAGGGAAATTTTGTTATTGTTGGTCCTGATGATGAAAAACCATTTATTTTCTCTGCACCTGAACATCTGTTCAACCATGTCAATATATCAAAATGTGGTACGTATTTTGTTTGTGATTCGTATAAGAATGCTATTCCAGGACCAATTGAAATTGTCATCGGGAACATAAAAACAGGTAAGTACAGGACCCTTGTTTCAAATTGTGGTGCACAGGGTGGCGGCGCTGCTGCATCTCATCCTCACCCCTATATGACTGCTGACAATAAAAATGTGATTTTCAATGCTGATCCATTTGGAATCTGTCATGTATTTGCTGCTAGAATACCAGAGGATTTTTTGAAATCTCTTGAATGAAAGGCGGCCGGATTGACCGGCCACCTTTCATATTACTCAACGTCGATCTTGATTTCTTTTGCCTTTGCTTCTTCTGCCTTCGGGAGCACAATCTCAAGGACACCATCTTTACAGGTTGCTTTTACTTTATTGCGGTCCACAGGTACTGGCAGAGTGAAGGACCTGGTGAAACTGCCAGACACTCTTTCTTTATAAAGGTAATGTGCCTTTTTTTCTTCCTTCTCTTCCTGTGTCTTGCCAGAGATGGTAATTGTGTCTCCAGCAAGAGAGATACTGATGTTTTTCTTATCAAAACCAGGGACCTCTGCCTTGACGACAATGCTATCTCCAGTGTCTGTGATGTCAACCGCAGGAGACCATATATGATCACCGTAAAAATCTGTTTTGAATCTGTCAAGCAACCTGTCAAAACCTGTTCTTATTTCATCCAGCTCCCTGAAGGGTTCCCATTTAACCAGTTTTGCCATAATTACCACCTCCTTTTTCTTTTTTTTCAATATTATAGATGCATTCAAACCGCACAGGGTTTCAAGTTTTTTAGATTTTTGACAGCAAATATTTTCATGCTACCATATAACAGTTTTGTTATATCCTAAGGACACATGGCCGACGAAAAAATTCAGTACCTTGAAAAGATTTATAAGGCAGTTGCAAATAGAAACAGGTTGAGAATTATTAAATTGCTTGAAAATGGTTCTTTGTGTGTGTGTGATATCAAAAGAGAAATAGGGACATCTCAACCATCAGTTTCACGGCATTTAAGTATCCTGAAGAAAGCAGGACTTGTTTGTGGATGGAAAAAAGGAGAGTGGGTTTATTATAGAATACAAAAATCATCTGATGACTTGATAACACAAATTCTGCAACAAATTTTTAACACATTGAAACATGAAAAAATAACAGGCATAAGGATTAAGAAGAACCGCTGTGTTAACAAGCATAAAAAATAGGGGGGCAATATGGAACAGAAAAAACTTTCTCTACTGGACCGTCTTTTGACGCTGTGGATTTTTCTTGCAATGGCTGTAGGTGTTTTGTCAGGGTATTTGTTTCCAGGTATTGTTGATTTCTGGAATCAATTTCAAGTTGGAACAACAAATATTCCTATTGCAATAGGTCTGATACTGATGATGTATCCACCGCTTGCAAAGGTCAAATACGAAGAAATGGGCAAAATCTTCAGTAACAAAAGACTTCTTGCGATTTCTCTGATTCAGAACTGGATTGTTGGTCCTCTGGTAATGTTTATTCTGGCAGTGTTATTTTTAAGACATTATCCAGAGTACATGATAGGCGTGGTGCTTGTTGGACTTGCCCGTTGCATTGCGATGGTAATCGTATGGAACGAACTGGCAGATGGAGACAGGGAACTGGCAGTGGGGCTGGTTGCCTTCAATGCCATTTTTCAGGTACTTCTTTATGCAGCATACATTTATATTTTCATTGTGTTTTTTCTCGGTAAACTTAATCTTGTCAAAAACCTTGAAATCAATATCTCAATGGCAGATGCAGCAAAAACTGTGTTTATATACCTTGGTATTCCATTCCTTGCGGGTCTGATCACAAGGTTTTCTCTCTTGAAAATTAAGGGGATACAGTGGTATGAGAAAGTTTTTGTTCCAAAAATCAGTCCTGTGACGCTTGTTGCGCTTTTGTTTACCATTATTGTAATGTTTTCAATAAAGGGTGAATACATTGTAAAACTGCCTCTGGATGTTATTAGGGTTGCGATACCTTTGTGTCTTTATTTTTTGATTATGTGGTTTGCCACATTTTTTCTTTTGCGAAAACTTGGTGTCGAATATTCAAAAACTGTTGCAGTGTCTTTTACTGCTGCCAGTAATGACTTTGAACTGGCTATTGCGGTTGCCGTTGCGATATTTGGAATAGGTTCAAACCAGGCATTTGCAACTGTTATTGGGCCTCTTCTTGAAGTTCCTGTGCTGATTATGCTGGTCAATGTTGCACTGAAATTTAAGAAAAAAAGGGGGAATTGTGAATCACAACTTTAAAGATAAAACCCCGAATAAGTAAGGAAGTATTGATGCAATCCATGCCCATAAACCAGGTATTATCTGGAACAATGGGAAACTCTATCACTTCTATTGCGCTGTTTCGCCAAATCCTGATAGATATATTGGTGAAATTGAAAACGAAGAAATCAGGGGTATTACTTTTGCATTTTCCTGAAAAAAGAATCTCCCACCAGAAATTTCCTTGACATATTGGGTCGTTGCAGGGATAATAAATAAAACCATAACTTTTCA
>ERZ795046.2852-NODE-2852-length-14409-cov-10.199875_pt1 | contig 14409 bp, 8 predicted proteins | sample MGYA00375130_ERZ795046 | MGnify/ENA primary metagenome ERZ795046 (study PRJEB30175, sample SAMN05720202) | activated sludge metagenome | isolation source: anaerobic digester from wastewater treatment plant | place: Japan | collected 2015-05-15 ...
CATCCTGGCGGCCATCGCCATCCCGCAGTTCACGGCGTACCGGACCAGGGGCTACAACGCCGCGGCCAAGGCGGATGTCAAGAACGCCTACACGGCGGCCCAGGCGTTCTTCAGCGACTCGCCGGCGGCCTCCATTGCGAGCACGGCGACGCTTTCAAACTATGGTTTCAGGGCGTCGAGCAATGTCAGTGTCACTGCATCGGGTGATAACTCGTCGTTGGTTATCACGGCGAGCCACGCCAGCGGCAACACCACCTATAGTACGGACAGCACCGGCACCATCTCACCGCAGTAATTTCACCACGCCTCGAAAGACAACCAAGGGCAGGTCGCAGGCCTGCCCTTTTTTTTCGACATAGTTCAGTGATCGCGTCGGTGAATAGATAACCACAAAGGAGAGGCTGATTCGCGCCGCGCCGCCTCGTCCCCCCAGAAGTAATTGGTCTTCCCGTCGCCGTGTATTTCAACGAGGGCGCATCTTTGGTAGTGGCGGGCGGAATAACGTTCAAACCAGGGAATTACCTGATCCCGGGAGTGATGCTGCTTCAGCCATGAAGCAGGGATATTTACGAAAACCAGGTACTTGGGGCGCGCCGACTCAATTTCATGTATCATTTTGGCTTGCATGGCCAAAGCGTAGGGATGGGGTTCCATCAGGGGATACATGTAGATGAAACCCGTGGCGGAGCGCCGCTGGGAGTAGAAGTAGATCTGGGGTTCGGAACCGAGGACGGCGATGGTATCCGAAGGGTGGGAGTTTTCCTTTATGTACCGGGCGACAGGGAGAGACTCCGGAAAGGGGTTGAGGGTGTGGGTTAGGCGAATCGCCCCGCGGGGATCGGTTTGGAAGAGATAGGGGAAGAGAAGACAGAGGGAAAGGCCCGTTGCCAGGACAAAGAGAAATACGACAAAGACAGATCGGCGGATCATTTTAGTGTTGGGGAGGGCGAGAAAAAGCCTCCGCAGGGAAAAGGCGGCCAGAAGGGCGGTTGCGGGCAAGAGGAGAATAAAGTAGTGCTCGCGGAAATAAAAGCCCGGCGTCACGGCGAGAAAAGAGAAGAGGCCGAAAAGACCTACAAAGAGCCTCTTCTTTAGGGGTTCCCCATGCATGAAGAGCATGACAACACCCAGGAAGGCGAGTAGGAGTACCGGGCCACCGTACCCGAAAATGGCCATGCTTTTCCTATACAATTCGGGGAGAGCGGACGTAGGGTTCACCATTCCCACATATTCCCGGGCATAAGTGAAGACCAAAAAGGAGAAATTCTCCCAGAGGCCGAGGGCGTAAAAGAACAGGCAGGTCGCGACAAGGGGCAGAGAGATGGCAAGGATGAAGAGAAAAATGTCTTTTGCCGCGCGGGAGAAACCCTTGCCCTTGGCCGCCAGGGGATCGAGGAGGAGCATGCATAGGGCCATCCCGGCGAAGGTGTAGGCGTGTTGTTTGATGATAACAGCCATGCCCAAGGCGAGACCGCCGGCGAAGATCTCCAGGCGACCTTTGTCTCCCCCGGAAGACAGAATCAGGGAGAGGCAGGCCAGCACAAAGGGCAGGACGAAGTGCTCGGCGTGGGCGAAAAGGCCGTGGACGAAGGGGTTGACGGAAAGGATCGCAAAGAAGGCCGCCGCGGCCAGGGCCGTCAGATTGTCGAAGAGGCGCCGGGTGAGGATGAAAACGAGAAGGGTCGAAACAGAGGTCACGCCGGCAAGGGCCGCGTGGATGGCCGTGACGGATTCGCCGAGGAGACGGAGGATACCGGCGTAAATGTAATACATGCCGGGCAGCTTCATGTTGTATATTCCCGCGTAGGGGGGGATGCCCCGGAGGATCAGCTGACCGGCGTAGGCGTACTCGCCCTCGTCCCTCTCGAGGGGCATGGGCAAGAGGTTGAGCCTCATGACGATATTGCCGGCAACGATAAGGATTAAGGCTATAGTTACGGCGTATCGATAAGGGATTTCACGGACGATGAAAGGTCTTTTTTCCATGATCTCAGCACCCGCGGGGTCGGCCGCATGCGGAAGAAGTATGACAGGGAAGGTGATCCCCGCCCTCGTCCTCACCTCCCTGGTCCTCTTCGTCTATGGGCAGGTAGGGGACTTCGATTTTGTCATCTACGACGATCCCCACTACGTGCAGACCAACCCCCATGTCAATAGGGGATTTACGACGGCGGGCCTCAAGTGGGCCTTTTTGACCTTTCATGGGGCCAACTGGCATCCTTTGACGTGGTTGTCGTTGATGTTGGACGGCAGTTTGTATGGTTCGTTTGCCGGTGGTTATCACTGGACGAATGTCTTGTTTCATTTGGCCTCGGTGTTGTTGCTTTTTTACTTTTTGGTGGGGGTGACGGGGGCCCTGTGGCGCAGTTTTTTTGTGGCGGCCCTGTTTGGGGTGCATCCGTTGCATGTGGAGTCCGTGGCGTGGGTATCGGAGCGGAAGGATGTGTTGAGCGGTTTTTTTTGGATGTTGGTGTTGGTTTTTTATGGTCGTTATGCCTTGGTTTCTTCTTTGGGGCGTTATTTTTGGGTGGTGTTGTTTTTTCTTTTGGGTTTGATGTCGAAGCCCATGTTGGTGACCTTGCCGTTTGTTTTGTTGTTGTTGGATTACTGGCCCCTGGGGCGTTTCGGTGGCGCGGCGGTGACGGTGTTTCCCCGTGTTTCCCCGCGGGTCCTGGTGATGGAGAAAATACCCCTCTTCATCCTCTCCCTCCTCTCCTCCATCGTCACGCTTTACGCCCAGAAGGCCGGCGGGGCCTTGAAGACCATCGGCACCCTCCCCCTGTCCGACAGGATAAACAACGCCGTCGTCTCCTATGCCGCTTACCTGGCGAAGACCTTTTGGCCCGCCGACCTGACCCTCCTCTATCCCCACCCGGGGACCCAGCCCCTGGGTCTCTTTCTGGTTTCATCCGCCTTTCTTGTCGTCGCCTGTCTCCTCGTGGGGATGACCGGGCGAAAGTTGCCCTACCTCGTCACCGGCTGGTTGTGGTACATGGTAACGCTGGTCCCCGTGATCGGTATCATCCAGGTCGGCAATCAGGCCATGGCCGATCGTTACACCTACCTGCCCCTCGTCGGTATCTTCATCGCCGTCGTATGGTTGGGGGCCGACCTGGCGAAAAGGGCCGAGGGACGGCGGTTGGTGTTCATCGCCGTGGGCCTGGCGGTGATCGTTGCGCTTGTTTTCGCGGCGCGCCTGCAGGCGTCCCATTGGCGGGACACGGAGACCCTCTTCACCCGCTCCATCGCCCTCACGCGGGGAAACTACGAGGCCATGAACAACCTCGGCGTTTTCTATTTCAATAAAGGGCGTTACCGGGAGGCAGCACAGATCTTGGAAAAGGCCGTCAGTACCAATCCCCGCTTCGCCCCGGCGTACAACAACCTGGGGCAGGCCTACGCGGCCCTGGGGGACACGGATGGGGCGATTGCCGTTTTTCGCCGGGGACTGACGATCGATCCCGGTCTTGTCAAGATGAAGAGGAACCTGGCCAACACCCATCTCTTACGAGGGGAGTGCATCCAGGCAGCCGGTTTGTACCGAGAGATCGTCGCGTTTTATCCCGGCGATGCGGATCTCTGGAACGACTTGGGGGTGGCCCTGGCCGGGACCGGCCGCCGGACGGAGGCCGCTAATTGTTTTCAAGAGGCCCTACGCCTCAATCCCGGCCACGTCGCGGCGCGGCACAACCTCGAGCGGATTGAGGCTCCAAAGGATCGTCCGGCCGAACACGGGGATTCCCATGGGCGTTTATAGGAAAGGACTTGTCGCGGCGGTTCTGCTCTCGGCGCTGATCGTCATCGTTTACTGGCCCGTTCAGTCTTTCGATTTCATAAACTACGACGATCCGTCGTACATCATGGACAACCCACACGTGAAGGCCGGCCTCACCAAGGCGGGTTTCATCTGGGCCTTCAAGGACATCCACACGGGTTATTGGCACCCCCTGACCTGGTTCTCCCATATGTTGGACTGTGAAGTCTTCGGGACGAAACCGGGGGGCCATCATTGGACAAGCCTGATCTTTCATCTCCTCAACACCCTCCTCCTGTTCCGCCTGCTGGTCGTCTCGACGGGGGAAAGGGACAAAAGTTTTTTTGTTTCGGCGTTGTTCGCCCTTCATCCCCTCAATGTCGAATCCGTCGTCTGGGTGGCGGAAAGAAAGAATGTCCTGAGCACCTTCTTGTGGCTGACGACCATGTCGTTCTACGTTCACTATGCCAGGGACGGCTCGAGGACGAATTATACCGCCGCCCTCCTCTCGTACGCGGCGGGGCTGCTTGCCAAGCCCATGCTCGTCACCCTCCCCTTTGTCCTCTTGCTGATGGATTTCTGGCCTTTGCGGCGGTGGGATAGGGACGAACATCGGTCTTCTTTACGGGTCTTGATCATCGAGAAGGTGCCGTTTTTCGCCCTCGCTGCGGCCGTGTCGGCCGTGACGATCTGGGCCTCCCAAGATCGGGAGGTGACGGTCTCCCTCTCGACCCTCCCCCTTTTGACCCGGTTGGGCCACGCCCTAATCTCCTATGTGGTCTATCTTTGGAAATTCTTCTGGCCCATCCATCTGGCCGTCTTCTATCCCCATCCCCTGACCGCCCCCCTTTGGCAGGCCGTCGCCGGGGGGGTGCTGATATCGGTGATGACCGTCGCCGCGATTTCATGGAGATTAAGAAGGCCTTACCTACTCATGGGCTGGCTGTGGTACCTGGGGACCCTGGTCCCAGTCATCGGGGTGATACAGGTGGGGTGGCAGGCCATGGCGGATCGCTACGCCTATGTGCCTTTCGTCGGGCTCTTCATCTGTGTCGCCTGGGGTGTCCCGGAACTGGTCGCTCCCCTTCGAAGGGGCAGACAGCTGCTCTTGGCCGGGGCGATAATCAGTCTCGTCTATTTTGGATCCGTCACCTCGTTTCAAATCCAATTTTGGCGGGATAGTACGACCCTCTTCAGCAGGGCGCTGGAGACGACGAGGGGCAACTGGGTGGCCCTGAACAATCTGGGGGCGGCGTTGCTGGCGAAGGGCAGGGTTCAGGAGGCCATGACGTATTTTCGCGAGGTCTTGCGTCTGAAGCCGGATTACCCCTATGCCCACAACAACATGGCCCTGGCCCTCGCCCACGGGGGGCGGTTCGAGGAGGCCCGTGGTTTCTATCTTGAGGCCTTGAGATACCGCATGAACTACGTAGAGGCCCACAACAACCTGGCCCTGGCCCTCGCCCACCTGGGGAGGTACGAGGAGGCCATGGATCATCTCGACGAGGCCTTACGACGCCGCCCTTACTACCCGGAGGCCTGGAACAACAAAGGCTACCTCTATGCCCTTCAGGGCCGCCACGGCGAGGCGATCCCATGTTTTGAGCGGGCCTTGGCGTTCAGAGGCGATTACCCCGACGCCCTGAACAATTTGGGTGCCTCCCTGGCCAAGGAAGGGCGGGTGGCGGAGGCCACTGAGAGGTTTCAACAGGTCTTGAGCATCGCCCCCGACGACGTGACGGCCTTGAACAACCTGGGCATCGCCCTGTTCAACCTGGGGCGGTACCAGGAGGCCCGGAGACAGTTTGAGGAGGTCCTCAAGATCGATCCCGGCCACGGAGAGGCCAAAAGGAACCTCGCCCATATCCAGGCGGTGACGAAGCGATGAAGGCAAAAACGGCGGCCACGGCGCTCCTCGTCATCTTGGTGTCGTGCCTCTACGCGCCCGTTGGGCGTTTCGATTTCATCGGTTTCGACGACCGGGTCTACGTGACCCAAAACCCCCATGTCATCGCCGGCCTCACCCGGGAGGGTCTCAAGTGGGCCTTTACCACTTTCCACGAGGCCAACTGGCATCCTTTGACGTGGTTGTCGTTGATGTTGGACGGCAGTTTGTATGGTTCGTTTGCCGGTGGTTATCACTGGACGAATGTCTTGTTTCATTTGGCCTCGGTGTTGTTGCTTTTTTACTTTTTGGTGGGGGTGACGGGGGCCCTGTGGCGCAGTTTTTTTGTGGCGGCCCTGTTTGGGGTGCATCCGTTGCATGTGGAGTCCGTGGCGTGGGTATCGGAGCGGAAGGATGTGTTGAGCGGTTTTTTTTGGATGTTGGTGTTGGTTTTTTATGGTCGTTATGCCTTGGTTTCTTCTTTGGGGCGTTATTTTTGGGTGGTGTTGTTTTTTCTTTTGGGTTTGATGTCGAAGCCCATGTTGGTGACCTTGCCGTTTGTTTTGTTGTTGTTGGATTACTGGCCCCTGGGGCGTTTCGGTGGCGCGGCGGTGACGGTGTTTCCCCGTGTTTCCCCGCGGGTCCTGGTGATGGAGAAAATACCCCTCTTCATCCTCTCCCTCCTCTCCTCCATCGTCACGCTTTACGCCCAGGCGAGCTACCGCGTCGTCGCCACCCTCGACATGTTGCCCCTGAAGGTCCGCATCGAGAACGCCCTGCTCTCCTATTTTCTTTATTTGAGAAAGATGCTCTGGCCGTCGGATCTGGCGGTTTTCTATCCCCACAGCGTCCAGTCCCCCGTCAGCGCGCCCGCGGCGTTGGCCCTTGCCATGTTGTTGACAGTCCTTTCCGCGGGGGCCGTTTTGGCCCTGAAAAGGCGTCCCTACCTCGCCGTGGGCTGGTTCTGGTTTTTGGGGACGTTGGTGCCCGTCATCGGTCTGGTTCAGGTAGGCTCCCAGGCCATGGCGGACCGCTACGCCTACATACCCCTCATCGGCATCTATATCTGCCTTTCCTGGGGCGGCTGGGAAATTATCCGGCCGCGGCGCCGCGCCGAGATGATCGCCGGTGTCGTGGCGGCGGCCGTGTTGGTTTTCTTCGCCGTCTCCGCCGGCCGTCAGCTGCAGTACTGGCAAGACGGCCTCACCCTGTTCAGCCGGACCATCGCGGTCACGGAGGGGAACTACGTGGCCGAGAACAATCTCGGTTTGTTTTTGCTGGAAAAGGGCCGCCCGGAGGAGGCCCGGGACCATTTTGCAAGGGCCGTTCGGATCCGGCCGGATTTTACCGCCGCCCATCGTAACCTCGGCACGGCCCTTTTCGCCCTGGGGAGACATGACGAGGCCGCCGCCGCTTATATGGGAGAGATTAAACTAGACCCGTACAACGCCGATGCCCGTTACCGTCTCGGTCTCGCCCTGGCCGCCTCCGGAAGGTGGCGGGAGGCCGCGGCGTCCTTCAGAAGGGCCATCGGTTTAGATCCCGGAAACGCCCTGGCCTGGGCGGAGATGGGGACCGCACAGATGAGACTGGGCGACCTCGAGGGAGCCGGGAGAGCTTATGAGCGGGCCTTGGCCCTCTCGGGGGGGCATCCGGGGATCCACAACAACTACGCCATGCTCCTCATGGCGAAGGGGGATACGAAAGGGGCCATCCACCACTTCGAAGAGGCCATCAGGCTCCGGCCCGACTATGCCAACGCCCACTGGCAGCTTTCGATCCTGTACGGTCGTCTGGGGGACGAGGCCGCCGCCGCGCGGCACCGGAGGGCCGCCTTGGCCGTCAACCCCGAGTACGAAAATAAGCGGCCGGAACAAACGGTGTGGAAATAGTGAAGATCGATAAAAAAACCTTATCCGTATTGCTGATCGCCGCCGTCGTCTTGGCCCTGTTTTCTCCCGTCGTCGGTTTCGATTTTCTTATGTACGACGACGAGCAGTACGTGACAAAGAACCCCGTGGTGATGGGCGGTCTCACCCCCGGCGGCGTCAAGTGGGCCTTTACCAGTCTCGAGGCGGGTTTTTGGCAGCCCCTGGTCTGGTTGTCCCACATGACGGATGTCGAGCTCTTCGGCATGGATCCTCATGGGCACCACCTGGCGAACCTGATCCTCCATCTCGCCAACTCCGTCTTGCTGTTTCTCATCTTCACGTCCATGACGAACAAGACGGGATCCAGTCTCTTCCTGTCCCTCCTCTTCGCCGTCCATCCCCTCCACGTGGAGACTGTCGCCTGGGTCGCCGACCGGAAAGATCTCCTGTGTGCCTTCTTCTGGTTTTCCACCACGGCCGCCTATGTCGCCTACGCGCGGCGACCAGCCTGGAGGACCTACCTCTTGGTGTTGTTTTTCTTTTCCCTCGGGTTGATGACTAAACCCATGATCGTCACCCTGCCGTTGGTCCTTTTGGTCCTCGATTTCTGGCCCTTGGGGCGTTTTCCGAGGACCGTGACCACCGGGGAGGGGAAGTTCAGACGCCTGGTGGCGGAAAAGATACCCTTAGCCATTCTGGCCGTACCCGTTGTCTTCCTCACCTTCGCCGCGGAGACCAGGGCCGGGGCCTTAAGTGGAGTTGAATGGGTGTCCTTCGCGGCCCCTTTGGGCGACGCCGCCGTCAACTATGTCGCCTACATTATCAAGACCTTTCTGCCCAGCGACCTGGCCGTCTTTTACCCCCTGAAAAGGCCGTCGCCGTGGCAGGTCCTCCTGTCCGTTTTGTTTCTCGGTGCCGTGACCTCGATGATCCTTTATCATCATGAACGATATCCGTTCGCGGTCACGGGCTGGCTCTGGTATCTATTCAGCCTGGTCCCCGTGAGCGGCATCGTGAGGGTCGGATCCCACGGCCTCGCGGACCGCTACACCTACATCCCCCTTATCGGTCTGTTCATCATGGCGGCCTGGGGGGGCGGGCGGCTGTCGAGGGAGACACCCGGCGGCCGATGGGGGGTGACGATGGCCTTTTTTTGTGTCTTCGTCATGTCTTGGACGTCGTGGGAGCAGGTCCAGACCTGGCGGAACACGGAGACCGTGTTCAATCACGCCTTGGCCGTTACGGAGGGGAATTGGCTCGCCCACGGTAACCTGGGCGTTTGGCTTTTGGAGAAAGGCAGGGCTGAGGACGCCGTTTTCCATTTCCAGGAGGCCATCCGGATCAACCCCCATTACCGGACTGGGCGTCTGAACCTCGCCAACGCTTTGGTGACCCTGGGTCGCATCGACGAGGGTATCGAACTTTATCGCGTCATCCTTAAGGAATCTCCCCGGGACGTGTCGGCCCTGCGCAACCTCGCCGACGCCCTGATGAAAAAGGGGGCGCGCGGCGAAGCGATGGCCGTTTACAGGACTCTTTTGGGCATTGACCCGAACGACCCGGACGTGATCAACAACCTCGGCGTCGCCCTTTACCTCGAGGGGTCCCGTGAGGAGGGTGTTTCTTACATAAGGAGGGCCTTGAGCTTGCGACCGGACCACCGGGAGGCCCTGGACAATCTGAAGAAGATAGAAAAGCTTTCCCGGGATGGACGATGAGGATCGGGCGGAGAGACGATGACATGGAAGAACGTGGCGTATACGGCCCCCAGGAAACCCTGACGCCCGCCGTGCGCTACCGGCGGGAGAGGATGAGCCACTGGGATGGCCTGGGTCGCACCAGGCCGGGAAAAAGGTTCTTTAGCGCTTACTATCACGATCGATTGACAGAGATATACCGCTTCGTCGTCCCCGAGGGCTCCCGGGTCCTGGAGATCGGTTGCGGCCAGGGCGATCTGCTGGCGGCGCTCAAGCCTTCGGTGGGCGTGGGCCTGGATTTCGCCCCCTCCATGATCGCAAGGGGACGGGAAAAATACCCCCGGTTGAGGTTCGTCGAGGCCGACGCCCACGATCTCGATCTGGGGGAGGAATTCGACTACATAATAATGTCGGACCTCGTCAACGACCTGTGGGACGTCCAGACCGTTTTCGAGAAGGTCCGTGCCGTCGCCGCCCCGACAACGCGGGTGGTCATCAATACCTACAGCCGCCTTTGGGAACTGCCCCTTGCCGCTGCCCGGGCCCTCAACCTGGCCGAGCCCCTTCAGGAACAGAACTGGTTGACCTTCGAGGATCTGGGCAACCTCCTCGAGCTTTCAGGTTTCGAGATCGTCCGTCACTGGGTGGAGATCCTGTTCCCCCTTCGTTTTCCCTTAGTCTCTTCCCTGTGCAACCGCGTCCTGGCCAAACTGTGGCCCCTGACGATACTCGATCTCTGTCATTTCATCGTCGCCCGGCCCCGGGGGGTCCCATACCTGAAGGAGGCGCCGCGGGTCTCGGTCATCGTGCCGGCGCGCAACGAGGCGGGCAACATCAGGGCGGTCCTGGAACGCACACCCGAGATGGGCGCCGGGACGGAGATCGTCTTCGTAGAGGGCCATTCCACCGACGGGACTTATGAGGCCATCGCGGAAGCAATTAAGACTTTTCCCACCCGGCGGTGTATCCTCCTCCGCCAGGAGGGGACGGGGAAGGGAGATGCCGTGCGCCTCGGTTTCCGCCGGGCCTCCGGCGACATCCTGATGATCCTCGACGCCGATCTGACGGTGCCCCCCGAGGACCTGCCCCGTTTTTACCGGGTATTGGTCAGCGGCATGGGGGAGTTCGCCAACGGCGTGCGCCTCGTCTATCCCCGGGAGCGAAGGGCCATGCGGTTCTTCAACCTCTGCGGCAACAAGTTCTTCAGCCTGGCCTTCACCTGGCTCCTCGGTCAACCCGTCAAGGACACCCTCTGCGGGACGAAGGCCCTCTGGCGGCGGGATTACGAACGGATCGCCGCCCTGCGCTCCTATTTCGGGGAATTCGATCCCTTCGGGGATTTCGACCTCCTCTTCGGGGCGGCCAAGATGAACCTCAAGATCAGGGACATCCCCGTACGTTACCGGGAGAGGACCTACGGGGAGACTAACATCAGGAGATGGAGGCACGGGTGGCTCCTGCTGCGGATGGTCCTCTTCGCCCTGAGGAGGATGAAATTCGTATGAGGGGACGGTTTTCGGGGATGTGGGGACGGCGCTCCCACGAGATCGCGGCCGTGGCGGCCCTCGTGCTCCTCGTCCTCTATGTCTATGCCCCCGTTTTCAAGTTTGGCTTCATATTCTACGACGATCAGCTCTACGTGACGGACAATCGTTACGTTAAGGGCGGATTGACCCCGGAGGGGATCCGCTGGGCCTTCACCAACGGCGACGTCGGTCACTGGCATCCCCTGACGTGGCTCTCCCACATGGCGGATGTGGAACTCTTCGGCCTCGATCCGGCTTTTCATCACGGGATGAACCTCTTTCTCCATCTCCTCAACACCCTTCTCCTCATCGTCCTCCTCGAGGCCCTGACGGGGGACTTTTGGCGGGCCTTGGCCGTCTCGGCCCTCTTCGCCCTCCATCCCATCAACGTCGAGTCCGTGGCCTGGGTCACGGAACGTAAAAATGTCCTCTCCGCCACGTTCTGGTTTCTCACCCTCTTACTCTATACCGCCCAGGTACGCCGGGGCGGGCTTGTCCATTACCTGGGTACTCTTTTTGTTTTCGCCTTGGGTCTCATGGCCAAGCCGATGTTGGTCACAGTGCCCTTCGTGCTTCTCCTCCTCGATTACTGGCCCCTGGGCCGCTGGGGGGAAGGGATTAGATCTTTGGGAAAACTGATTGCCGAGAAGATGCCGTTTTTCGTCCTGACGGCCCTGTCCGTCTGGGCGACCCTGCACGCGTCCGTGGTGGGTGGTTCCCTGAGGTCCTGGGAGGAATTCCCCCTCGCGGACCGTCTTCAGAACCTCGTCCTGGCCTATGGCATTTATTTGAGGAAACTCCTGTGGCCCGCCGACCTCGCCGTGTTCTACCCCTTCCCGAAGGCGTTTTCGCCCTCTGTTGTCTTTTTCTCCGGATGTCTCTTGACGACCTTGACTTGGTTCGCCTGGGCCCGGCGCCGCTCCCTGCCTTTCCTCATCGTGGGCTGGCTGTGGTACCTGGGTACCCTCTTGCCCGTCATCGGCATCGTCCAGGTGGGCAGCCAGGCCATGGCGGACCGTTACGCCTACATCCCCGCCATCGGCCTGTTTGCGGCCCTGGCTTGGGGTATGCCGGCCCTCTTTAAAAGGATCGTTTCCCCTGAAAAGGCAAATTACTGGAAGTGGTCTCTTTCGGCGGTCACGATCGGGGTCTGCCTCGCCCTGGCCGTCTCGGCATCGCGGCAGGTCGATTACTGGCGGGACAACCTGACCCTTTTCACCCGGGCCCTGGAGGTGACGCGGGACAATCAGAAGGCCCACCACGGCCTGGGGCTCGCCTGGCACGAACGCGGCCGTGTGGATCTGGCGGTCTACCATCTCCGGGAATCACTCCGCCTCAAGGAGGACCCGTGGGTGCGCAACGATCTCGGTTACGTCCTCATGTGCCGGGGCAGATACGGTGAGGCGGAGGCGGAATTTCGGAAGGCCCTCGCCGGGACGGGCAAAAATCCCAAGTTCGCCAGCAACCTGGGTGCGGCCCTGGCGGCCCAGGGGAAGAAGGAGGAGGCGCGGGCCCTTTTTCTGGAGGCCTTGCGTCTCGACCCCCATTACCTTTCGGCCAGGGAAAACCTGAAGAAACTGGGGCAGGATGATGTTAAACGTTAGATCCACATGTTCGGAAAACTTAAGCTGCTATACTGACATGTAATCACTCTGCCAGGTGCGGCTGTGTTTGACTTGCAGGATCGTACATTGAGATATACCGAATGGACGGTAGCCTTATTGCTGACCGCACTTGCAGTAAAGCTCCATATCACCTTTCTCATGCATGCAGGGGCGCTTTGGAGAGATGAAGCCAGTACCGTGTGGCTCGCGATGCGGCCAACTCTTAAAGAGGTCTGGCAATGGCTTCCTCATGATCATTGTCCGATAATGATACACATCGCCATTCGCGTTTGGTGGTTGCTTGGATTGGCCAGCTCTGATTTTCATTTGCGGATCCTTGGATTGGTGGTGGGGCTAATGCTGCCTCCCGCATACTGGATTGCAGCATACGCAACGTATCGCCGACCTCCCGTCCTTCCGCTCGCACTTGTTTGCATTAATACGGCTATTATTTCCGTCGGAGACTCCTTCCGTGGCTATGGATTGGGCACTATTTTTTCCGTAATCGTTTTCGTTGCAATGTGGCGTCTGGTTCGTACCTATACTTTCGCCAATGCCCTTATTGCAGCAGTCGTTGCCGTCCTGGCCGTTCAGAGCCTCTATCAGAACGCAATCGTTGTCCTTGCGGTATGCTGCGGGGGCGCGAGTATCTTTCTGCTTCATAGGCGCTGGGATGGGGTATTGATCGTTTTGGGTGTTGGTGTACTCGCCGCCGCATCGCTATTTCCGTATGTGGAACTCATTCGGCGTGCACAGGAATGGTACTTGCTCGAGAAAGCTGGTTTCCATTGGTCCATGGCATGGCGACACATATCCAATGCCACAGGCTATCCGATGCATGCAATCACATGGATATGGATCGCACTATTTGCCGCTGCTTTTATGATCAGTGGTACCAGCGTGTATAGGCGTTGTTTGGGATCCGGCCAGAACGACAACGGGGATCTGGCAATATTTGCTGGGTTGTCGATGGTTATCGGCATAGCAGCTTTTGCCGTCTTTCTGAAAATATCCGATCTGCCCACGCAAGTCTGGTATTACACTATGATGATGGCGTTTGTATCCGTTTGTCTGGACGCAATCATTGCAACGAATCGCCAATGGAACCGCTTTTTGCTGGTCTTTATTGCCGCCAGCATCGGCATAGCAACTGTCGGTTCGGACATGTCAGCGCTTAAAACACGTCAGACCAATGTGGACAACCTTGCGATGTATCTCAATCGAGAGACATCGGCGTCCGATTACATTGTCGTTCACCCATGGTATAACGGAGTGACTTTCACTCGTTATTATTCAGGCGCAGCGCCATGGACCACGCTGCCACAACTTGAAGATCATTACCTCCATCGGTACGATCTGCTAAAGGTGGAGCTTCAGAAGGAGGGCCCCATTGAACCGGTTGTTCGCAGAATCGCCACTACTCTTCAGACTGGGCATCGTATCTGGCTTGTAGGAAACATTCCTCTGGATGGTAAGCTACCGCCGGACATTCGACCTGCGCCCCATAATCCCTGGGGCTGGTTCGATGAGCCTTACTCAATGGTGTGGGGAAGACAAGTTGGGTACTTCATTTCTAAACACGCTAAGAACCTTAACATTGTTATACCGCGATCACCGAGAGGGGTAAATATGTTCGAAAATTTAGAGGTTGTCGTTGCAGCTGGATGGCGTCCATGAGATCTGCTGTCTTTGAGCAAAAGAAAGTAAATGCCATAATCCGCGGAACGCTCATTTCCTGGTCAATTTTCGGTTAGGTAATTATTGCCACAACCAGAGCGGCAAGAACGAAATATTTGGATTCCTTTATATTTATCAATGAGCATCACCCCCCGAGAGTTGATAAGGATTATAGGCGACATCAAATATCATTTTTAGTCGGCAAAGAAGCATTTCTCTGGGCTAGTAGGAAACGAATGAGCAATAAGATATAAAACAAAAAGGCAAATACAGTAATCCATATACCCACCCGATAGCCCACGGGGGCGTATTCCAGGCGCAGTTGATGCTCGCCTTTTTTCAGGGGGACGGCCATGAGGGTGTGGTTGGCCCTCAGGATCTCGTAGGTCCTCTCG
>ERZ795046.2870-NODE-2870-length-14341-cov-3.696066_pt1 | contig 14341 bp, 15 predicted proteins | sample MGYA00375130_ERZ795046 | MGnify/ENA primary metagenome ERZ795046 (study PRJEB30175, sample SAMN05720202) | activated sludge metagenome | isolation source: anaerobic digester from wastewater treatment plant | place: Japan | collected 2015-05-15 ...
AACTGAGGGAGCAATAGATCCAAAAGAATTATTAGAAATATGTGGAGCCCAGGAACTTCAAGAGTATTTGTTAAATGAAGTCCAACTCGTATATAGAGCACAGGGAGTAGAAATCAATGATAAACATATAGAAATAATAGTTCGACAAATGATGCAAAAAGTAAAAATCACTGAACCAGGTGATACAATCTTTCTCCCGGGTGAGCAGGTGGATAAACAAACTTTCAACGAAGAAAACCAGAAAGTTATAGCAAAAGGCGGAGAACCCGCTATCGCTGAACCTATCCTGCTTGGAATAACAAAAGCCTCAATAGAAACTGAAAGCTGGATATCTGCAGCATCATTCCAGGATACTACAAAAGTACTAACTGATGCAGCAACTCTCGGTAAAATAGATCCATTGCGCGGTTTTAAGGAAAACGTTATTTCAGGACACCTTATACCAGCAGGAACAGGTGCAGAAAATATTATTAGTCTAAAAATCAAAAAACTTGGAAAAGAAATTACTCTTGAAGATTTTCCAAATCAAACAGAAAAAGAAGATATAAAATCAATAGAACAAGAAAAAAATATCAAAAAAGCAAGGGAATTTCTTTCTTTGTGAGTTTGATTTTTTCAGACTCAAAATTATATTATCGCCCCTTTAGTTTTTATAAAAAAGGAGAAAAAATAAAATGCCTACAATCAGTCAGCTTATAAGAAAAGGCAGAAAACAAAAACAAAAGAAAAATAAAGTAAAAGCATTGCAAGGCTGCCCACAGAGAAGAGGTGTATGCCTGCAGGTAACAACAAGAACTCCTAAAAAACCTAACTCAGCACAACGAAAAATCGCAAGAGTTAGATTAACCAATGGTGAGGAAGTCACCGCTTATATCGGTGGAGAAGGACATAACCTCCAGGAACACTCTGTCGTCCTCGTAAGAGGAGGAAGAGTCAGAGATTTACCTGGCGTGAGATACCATATCGTTCGCGGCGCTCTCGATACACTTGGCGTCGAAAAAAGAAAACAAGGCCGTTCCAAATATGGAAAAAAAGTTGAAAAAGCCGCGTCTAAGTAAAAAATAAGGGGAAAAATGAGAAGAAGAAGAGCAGAAAAAAGACAAATCGTCCCCGATGTAAAATATAATAGCGAACTCATCGGGAAAATGATAAATACCGTTATGCAAAGAGGAAAAAAATCTGTAGCTCAAAATATTGTATATGGAGCTCTTGATGCAGTTGCAAAAAAGAAAAAAGGAATGGAAGCTCTCGAAATCTTTATGCAAGCTCTCGAAAACGTAAAACCAAAACTCGAAGTAAAAAGCAGAAGAGTCGGTGGCGCAACATATCAGGTCCCGGTGGAAATAGAACCAGAAAGACAAACAGCAATAGCAATGAGGTGGCTCAGAGATTTCGCCGATGCAAGAAAAGGTATGTCTATGAAAGACGCTCTTGCTGCCGAAATACTCGATGCATTCGAAAATACAGGTTCAGCAGTGAAGAAAAGAGATGATACGCACAAAATGGCCCAGGCAAATAAAGCTTTTGCTCATTATAAATGGTAAGTTGAACTAAATTATTATAAAAATGACTCGAAATCAGGAAAAAATTTATCAGGACGCAAAAGATAGACCAGTCCCATTAACTAATGTCCGTAATATTGGTATCATGGCTCATATTGACGCCGGCAAAACCACTACAACGGAAAGAATACTCTACTACACCGGAGTAAATTATAAAATGGGTGAAGTGCATCATGGCACAGCCACAATGGACTGGATGATACAGGAACAAGAACGTGGTATTACCATCACCTCGGCCGCAACAACTTGTTTCTGGAAAAAACACAGAATAAATATTATCGACACTCCGGGACACGTAGATTTTACCGCCGAAGTTGAACGCTCTCTCAGAGTTCTCGATGGCGCTATTGCCCTTTTTTGTGCAGTTGGTGGCGTACAACCTCAATCAGAAACAGTTTGGCGTCAGTCGAAAAAATATAAAGTTCCAATTATAGCATTTGTCAATAAAATGGATAGAACTGGAGCAGATTATTATAAAGTCATAGATGATATAAAAAATAAACTTGGTGCAACAGTTCTCCCATTGCAAATCCCAGTAGGAAAAGAAGCTGATTTTAAAGGCGTAATCAATGTGTTATCAAAAAAAATGTATCTCTTTGACGAAAAAGATTATGGAATGAATTTTTCAGAAGAAGATGTCCCAGCCGAATATGAAGAAGAAGTAAAAAATTCATTTAAAAATATAGTCGAAATTCTCGCAGAAGTTGACGAGGAAATTATGGCGTATTTTCTCGAAGATAAAGTTCCACCAGTAGAACTAATAGAAAAAACAATTAGAAGCAAAACCATTTCAGGCCAGGTTGTCCCTGTACTCTGCGGAACAGCTTTCAAATATAAAGGTGTTCAACTACTCCTTGATGCCATAGTAAAATATCTTCCTTCTCCCGTTGATATATGGGAATTTCACGGAATCGATCCAGAAACAGAAAAAAAAATAACAAGGACCACTGGCGATGATAAGCCTTTCTGCGCTCTCGCATTCAAAATAATGAATGATCCATATGTCGGGAAATTAACATTTTTCAGAATCTACTCTGGATATGCACAACGCGGAATGCAAGTTTATAATCCAAGAACAAAAAAACTTGAAAGACTTGGAAGAGTCCTTCAGATGCACGCAAACCAGAGAGAAGAAAGGGAATTCATATATTGTGGTGATATAGCAGCTGCTGTTGGCCTTAAAAATGTTACAACAGGTGATACAATCTGTTCTGAGAAAGATCAAATAATTCTTGAAGCCCTCAATTTCCCGGAACCTGTCATATCTATGGCCATAGAACCTAAAAGTTCAGCAGAAAGAGATAAATTATACCATGCCCTTAATATCCTTTCTGAAGAAGCCCCAACATTCAGAGTTAAAAGCGATATAGAAACTGGACAAACAATCATATCAGGAATGGGTGAACTTCACCTGGATATCATAAGAGATAGAATGCTTAGAGAGTTTAAAGTTGAAGCAGATACCGGAAAACCTCAAGTTGCATATCGCGAAACCATCAATAAAAATTCCGATGCAAATGCAAAGTTTATAAGACAATCAGGAGGGAGAGGACAATACGGACATGTCATAATTGAAATGCAACCTAAACCAAGAGGTTATGGCTTCACAATCGAAAATAAAGTCGTTGGAGGCAATATACCAAAAGAGTATATAAAAGCTGTCGAAAATGGCCTCAGAGAAGCAGCCAATACAGGCGTACTCGCAGGGTACCCGGTGATAGACCTGAACATAGATATTATTGATGGCTCTCATCATCCAGTTGATTCATCTGAAATGGCATTTAAAATCGCAGCATCTATGGCTTTCAAGGAAGCCGCCAAAAAAGCAGGACTTACTCTCCTGGAACCCATAATGAAAGTCGAAATAGTTTTACCAGAAGAAAATCTCGGTGATATAATCGGTGATGTAACTGGAAGACGAGGACAAATCGTCGAACTCGATACTCAATCAAAAATGTCAAAAATACTCGCGCACATTCCATTATCCGAATTATTCGGATATTCAACGGCAATCAGATCCCTAACGAGAGGCCGCGCTTCTTATTGCAAGGAGCCCTCACACTTCAAAGAAGTTCCATCCGAATTACAAAAAAAAATAGTTGAAAAAATATGAGGTTATAAATTATGAGCGCAGCAAAAGCAAAAACAACTACAACTACAACGGAAAAACAAAAAATCAGAATAAAATTACAGTCCTTTGACCATAGAGTCTTAGATCAGTCCGTAGGCGAAATAGTTAAAACTGCAAAAAGAACAGGCGCATTAGTCGCAGGGCCCATACCATTGCCTACAAAAATATCAAGAGTTTGTGTACACAGATCCCCACACGTAGATAAAAAATCTATGGATCAGTTCGAATCAAGAACCCATAAAAGACTTATAGATATAATTAACCCAACAGCAAAAACCGTAGATGAATTAAAAAGAATCAATTTACCAGCTGGCGTTGATATATCATTAAAAATTGGTGTTTAAAAATACTAACAACTAAACTTAAAAAGGCACCTCTGTCTGATTAACATGTGCCAGGAGAAAAAATGAAAAAAGGTATAATCGCAAAAAAAATCGGCATGACTCAAATCTATGACGGTAAAGGGATTCTTAATCCCGTAACTGTATTATTAGCAGGTCCATGCACTGTACTCGAAGTAAAAAATTCCAAAAAACACGGTTACTCCTCCGTGCAAATTGGATTCGGAAAAGCTAAAGCTAAAAACGTAAGTAAACCCATTAAAGGACATTGCAAAGCTGCCGGATTACAGGACAATCCTCCAGCAAAAATCATGGAAATAAGACTCGACTCAGATCCTGAATTTAAACCGGGAGACCAGATAAAAACAGATATATTCTCCGCTGATGAATTCGTTGATGTAGTAGGTACCAGCAAAGGAAAAGGATTCCAGGGAGTAGTCAAAAGATGGAATTTCGGCGGTGGCAGAGCAAGTCATGGAGGCGCATGGACAAGAAGAACAGGTTCTATCGGATGTAAAGAAAGACCAGGCAATATTATAAAAGGAAAAAAAATGCACGGACATCTCGGAAATCAAAGAGTAACAGTCCAAAATCTTAAAGTAGTTCGCGTCGAACCAGAAGAAAATCTAATTTACATTAAAGGCGCAGTTCCGGGAGCAAATGGCTCTTTCGTCCTCATAAAAAACGCTATTAAAAAAACTAAAACGGAGGGCTCAAAGTAATGAATAACCAAATTATACTTGCTAATATTGATGGAACTAAAGCTGAATCTATGCAGATAGATCAATCTAAAATAGAATTAAAAAAAGGCGAACAAGCCGTTCACGACGCCATAACAGCTTATTTAGCTTCTTTGCATCGCCCAACAGCTTCCACAAAAACACGCTCAAATATTCGCGGCGGGGGATGTAAACCATTCAGACAAAAAGGACTCGGTAGAGCAAGAGCAGGAACCATCAGAAGTCCCCTCTGGAGGCATGGTGCCATAACATTCGGACCTCTACCAGAAAAAAATTATAAAAAATGCCTCAATAAAAAAGTCTTAAAACTCGCACTAAAAAGAGCTTTCAGCGAAAGACTCAATGAAAATTCTATCATCGCATGTGAGAAAATTGATATACAAAGCGGAAAAACAAAAGATGCTATGAATTTCCTTAATAAAATAGGTGCCGGGACAAACGTCTTGATAATATCAGATTCCCTTTCCGAAAATTCTCTTAGAGCTTTCAGAAATATCCCAGAACTCAACGTCCAATCTCCAAAAACAGTCAATACATATGATATCCTCTTGCACCAGAAAGTATTATTCGATAAAGATGCAATAGAACAATTTCTAAAACGAATTTGAATATAAGGACTCTACAATATGAAAAACTCATACAAAATCATAAAATCTGTTATCATATCAGAAAAAGCTACTGCTCTAAAAGACCAAAATAAATACATATTTAGAGTAGCTGAAGACTCAAATAAAATTGAAATTAAAAATGCAGTAGAAAAATTATATGACGTAAAAGTCAAATCAGTAAACATAATAAATCAAAAAGGCAAAGTAAAACGCTCCGGAAGAATGCTAAAAGCCGGTAAAAGAGCTGATACCAGAAAAGCTCTCATTACGCTTAAATCCGGAGAAATTAACTTCCTATGAAATGAGGTGATAAAATGGGACTTAAAACAATCAGACCACTAACTCCAGGCCAAAGAGGAACAATCCTCCCTGATTTCTCTGAAATTACAAAGGATTTTCCTGAAAAATCTCTCACCATTGCAAAAAGGTCAAAAGCAGGCAGAAATAATTATGGAAGAATAACATGTAGACATAAAGGTGGCGGACAAAAAAGAAGAATAAGAATAATAGACTTTAAAAGAGATAAATTCAATGTTCCAGCTACCGTGAAAGCCATCGAATACGATCCTAATAGAAGTGCTAATATCGCTCTACTATATTACGCTGACGGAGAAAAAAGATATATCATCGCACCCGTCGGACTTAAAGTAGGAGATACCGTAATGAGCGGACCAAATGCAGAAATAAAAATAGGCAATGCCCTCAAAATCAAAGATATTCCACCCGGGGTAGATATTCACAATATCGAGCTAAAACCTGGAAAAGGAGCTAAATTAGTGCGTTCCGCCGGGCAACTCGCTCAAATCCGATCGAAAGAAGGAGATTACGCCCAAATCAAATTGCCAAGTGGCGAAATTCGAAAAGTACTTGTTGAATGTATGGCAACAATAGGACAGGTCGGAAATCTCGACCATATGAATGTTAAACTCGGTAAAGCAGGCAGAAAAAGACATCTCGGAATCAGACCTACCGTAAGAGGTATGGCCATGAACCCAGTCGATCATCCTAATGGCGGTGGAGAAGGCAGAAGCAAAAGTGGCGGCGGTAGACAACATCTCCAGAGCCCATGGGGACACGTCAAAGGACAAAAAACAAGAAAAAGAAAAAATATTACTAATAGATTCATTATCGAACGGAGGAAAAAATAATGGCTAGATCCATAAAAAAAGGACCTTTCGTAGATCAACATTTGCTCGAAAAAATTGAAAAATTAAATAAAACTGGGCAGAAAAAACCCATCAAAACATGGTCCAGAAGGTCCATGATTATTCCTGAATTTGTTGGGCATACCTTCAACGTCCATAATGGAAAAACATTCATAAATGTCTATATCACAGAAAATATGGTAGGACATAGACTCGGTGAATTCGCTCCAACTCGTCAGTTCAGACAGCACGGGGTAATAAGCGGAAAAACAGTAATCTAAAAAGTATAGTTGCCCTTCAGAGAGAAATAATCCTGCAGGGCTTTTTTTTGTTCTTGGGGTAGGGGGGTTATTAAGTGCTCTCCATAGCATCACAAATACTTTGCGGATAAAACGCTTGAAATAGTTACTACAGTTGCATTTTGATGGCTTACTTGTAAAAATTACCTTCGTGAAAAATATCAGATTAACCCTGTTAAAATATTTATCCTATACGGTGCAGTTAGAGTTGTCACTACATCATAATGTCGCTATAAAAAAAGAGAGAAAGAAAAATCGCGCATTCACCAAATTGTTTTCTGAACTGGAACTTCTTCTATTCCGCGCAGTTAAGTCAAAAAGCCAGATGGGCGAAGATCCCTCCGCGAGTTTTCAGAAAATTCTACAGCAAAATGCGACATCCCCCAGCATCGGAGGGAAAACAGATGCCACTTCCGTTTTCAACCTAAATACCAATTTTTTTTAGGAAAAATAGTTATTTGTTATTTAAAAATTAGCCCGAGTTGCGCAGTTACAGGGGGGGTAAAAAGCCCTTTCCCCCTGAAGGGGGTATCTGAAAAAAACACTTTTCTCCATTACATTTTTATGTTTTTTGCTTTGTTCGGTAGTCTAATGGTTGCCTGGGGCTTTTGTCAAGTAGTTCCGAAAGGTGTTTTTACGGCGTTTCGACAAGTCTAAGCCTTGCTGGGTTTCTGTCCTTGACTTCGTCAAGAACATCACTCCTTTCATTTTATCTAAAAGTTTTCTGACGCAAGTTCCCAGTCCCTTCGAGTTCATCCACATTTCAAGTGCTCCCCACAAGGAGAGTGCAAGGAACTAGACGAATTGTGGGCTCGGACTCCTTCAGTTCTCTGGTGAAATATTAGTCTTATGCCAAAATCCATCTTGTAGGTTCGGAACGAGCTTTCACTCTGGTTCAGATGCATGTATATCTTTCATGCTTCTTTCGATTCGCATCTTGCCATACCAAGCGTGCGCAAGCTTCAGTTCGGAGAATCGTTTGTAGGCTTTCGATGACGAGAACGCATGCGAGATGCGAGAGTTTGTTGTACTCATCACGGCCATATTCGGCAATAGTGTCGAATATTTTCTCCACACGCAGAGAGCAATAAACACGTCCCCGAATCTTCTCATCCTTTCCACGCGGACGGAATGCAAGTCCACGAGAGCCAAGTCCGGCGTTTCAGCGTTAGCGGGCTCGAACATGTTCGGCATCTTGGCTCTTTCTATCCCGGAAAGGATCTCACCGATCCACAACCAGCCGATTTTTTCCTCGTCGTCTCTGCCAAAGAGTTTCCCTACGCTCGCGACGACTCGCTGGCGAGGACCATTGGTCGTCCTCACTGACTCCATACCGGATCCAGTAGTCGTAATCGATTCCGCCCAAAATCTTTCTGTTTATTTTTAAATACATACGATTAATTTGAGAATGGAGAAGAAAATTTCAATGGAGGCAAAGGGAGGCTTTTCTCCACTACACTCACTTTTGAAAACTTTTCAGAGGGAAGAATTTTTGCGAAATGAAATGCTCTATAGGGGAAGAAATTCTTCAGGAAAATCAAAACTACTCAAGATAGGTTAGCATAAAAACCAATATTGAATATCATTTATTGGCGTAACAAATATTGCGTTTGCAGGCATTCCTATTGCTATTGCTGGAGTATCACAAAGGATCCAACTGCCCTTTACGGGAATACCCACGAAAATAGAATCGTCATAATATTGATTTTTATTTTCTTTATAGGGATCAAGACAATTAAACACAGGAGGAGGAAATCCTAATAATGAGGAAGGAAAGAAAAGAAATATAATTACTATTGGGATCAAAATACTTTTTTATGATTAAATCCAACTGTTAATATTTGGAAATACTTTTATTCGATTGCTATAGCAAAGGTCAAGCTTGAAATTTTGTGAAATAGTCTATTTGCGGAGAGGGTGAAATTCTGCTTTTTTTATATGAGTTCCTCACGATTTTCTGAAAATCTTTCCAATCTGCCCTGAAAGTTGGGCAGGATGGCATTTCCCAAAGAAAATCCTGCATCTTTTCCATTTTTAACTTGACTTTTATTTCATACAATACGGCATTATGAAATTAAAAATTATTATCGGTTATATATATTTTTTTTTACATTCAAAGCCAAAGCAAGTAAAAAAAACAGAAAAAAATTTAAAAATATCATATTGATTATCAGTGAGTTAAGAAAAAAATATCAAAATTTCTTTTTGTTCACTTGACAAGCTATTATTTTGGTTATAATATAATAGGAATATAAAAGGACTTGTTATCATGTTTCAAGAATTTCGAGTTCAATCCAAGACGGAACAGGTCAGAAAATACATAAAAGATCTCATTGATAGCCAAATCTTAAAACCGGGAGATCAATTGATTCCGGAAGACCGGTTGGCACAAAAACTGGGTATAAGCTTGGTTACCGTCCGCAGGGGACTGGATTTGCTGGTCAAAGATAATCTGATTCATCGTATTCAGGGCAAAGGAACGTTCACCGGTCCCCAGAAAGTCACCCGGACCCTGAATATTAATTTAGTTTACCCCAATAGCCCTGACTCTAATCCTGAGGATCCTTTTTTCGGGCAGATTCTCAACGGGATTAACCAATATCTGGCCGGAAAATCGATCCGCCTGGGCCTCTCACCAATCTCGCAGACCGAGTCTTTTGCGAAAGTGCTACAGGACAATCAGTGGCGAAGTTTTCTTCAGGAAGGGGCCATATTCATGAATTACAAAATTACTGAACACGATTCCCGTCAGATCAAAAAATATGGTATTCCCCTAGTAAATATTGGGAATAGTCCGATGGATACCGGGTTATTTTCTGTGGATGTAGACCACGAGTTGGGTGGTTATCTGGCAACATCTCATCTGATAAAACACGGCCGCAAGCGTATCCTGGTTTTAAGCAATTCACAAAGGCATTTCTACACGGATAATGTGATTAACGGATATAAAAAAGCATTACAGGAAAATAATCTGAATCTGGATAAAAAGCTGCTTTATGATCAGGCTGAGAGTGAAGAAACCCCTGGCTACGAACTGATGGCAGAACTGCTAAATAAACTTGATTTTGATGCAGTAATGAATTTCGGATCATTGGCGACTATTGGTATCATAAACTGTCTGCATCAAAGAAAAAAACGTATTCCCGAAGACATCGCTTTTGTCTCTTACAACGATTTTCCAATCATCTCACAGTTTAATCATCCAACCTTAACCGCCGTCTCCCAGCCGATAAAAGACCTTGGATTCCACGCTGCAAAATTGTTATTGGATATCAAAGACGGTAAGATCTCCAAATCAACCGGCGGGAAAAAGATCCTGCTGAAACCTGAACTTATAATCAGAAGGAGTTGCGGATGCTCATGAAAAATAAAAAATTTACCCTCATCAAATTGTCTTTTATAACCAGGGTTAAGACAAAATTCATTTTCCACAAGTTTCAAGTTTTAAGTTTCAAGTATTCTCGAGCAAACAAAATCAAGTTTACCTTGATTGAATTGCTCGTGGTCATGGCTATCATCGCAATTCTTGCCGCCATGCTCTTTCCGGCACTGGCAAAAGCTAGAGAAGTAGCCAGACAAGCCATCTGTCTGAGTAATTTAAAACAAATGGGAACCATAACCATTCTTTATATGCAGGATTGGAACGGATGGACTTGGTATGAAGATGCAACCGCAGATAAATATATGATATATAAGAGTAGCAAAAATCTCTGGGAAGGCTGGAATAGCATCGGGGTCACCATGAGAAACGGCTATTTGAAGACCAGCCGGATTTTTGACTGTCCTTCCGCAAAACCACAAAATTCCCAATGGGGGACTCCTTTGCAATATGATCGGGATATTGATGTAGATAATCCTGCAGACACGCGTACTGATTATTTCTGGCGAATAACAAACGACAATTACGGTCCGTACCGTCTCAGTCAAGGGCCTGGACTTGGTATGGCGGCAGATAATCCTACATCAACGGTATGGAACAATGATCAATATATCAGAAGGTATCATAAACGGGGATATCAAGTTGTCTTCCTGGATGGTTCGGCCAGGATGATCACGAATATTCCTGGAGTAGCTGGATGGTCTGGCTCATGGTTCAGAACTTACGTAGATACTCAATATTAATTTTCCTCTAACCGGAGGGATCGATATGAATAAGACAATTCCCTTATGCCTTTGTCTGATAATCACGGTTTTTTTTAGTGGGTGCAGCAATAAAATTTCGTCACCCTCTCAAAGAAAACAGAAAACTAAAATGTCCACCAACCTCCCTACCCAAACCAAAATGGAGAAAAAAGTTGCTGAAATAATTCAACCCCTAATGGTTAAAGAGTCTGATTTTATTGATCACGACGGTAATATCATGAGGTTATGGGGGGTTAACTTGGTAGTCCTTTTCCCGGAGCATGACGTAGCCGAAAAGACCGCTGCAAATCTTGCAAGTCTGGGCATCAACTGCGTCCGCCACCACCATATGTTGCGCATCAGCAAAGATTGGAACCCGGACATGGTCAGCGGCTGCTTGGTTGATTATAAAAACGATTCCCTGACCTTCGACCCGCAAGCGCTAGACCGGTTTGATTACCTAAATTCGTGCCTGCGTAAAAAAGGTATTTACATGATGATTGCCATCGGCAACAGCAGACATTACCTCCCAGAAGACGTAAAAATCCTTGATCAAGGAGATAAGGACAATAAATCTTGGTCGGAAGCTGTAAAAGAACTTAACAGCTGGCATTGGCAAAAATCACACGATGTCAAGAAAATGCTGCCGATGGTCGATGAACGCGCCGCTAGGATCAATGAGGAATTTGCCAAGAAACTGCTGAATCATGTCAATCCCTACACCAAAACAAAATATGCTGCTGATCCGCAACTGCTGACTATTGAAGTCATCAATGAGTTTTCATTGGATTATGCCGTGATCTGCAACAACAAATTCCCCGAATACTGGCAAAAAATACTTAATGACAAATGGCAGAAATTCACCAAAGAGAAAGGGGTCAAGGAATGTGATCTTTTCCAGACAAAAACCACTTCCCAACGGAAATGCCGGGGCGAATTCTTTCGAAAACTCCAGGAAGATTATCTTAACCGCATAACTAAAGTCATCCGTGATACCGGGTTTAAGGGTCCGATTTCCTTTTCCAATCTTTGGCGCGGAGAAGCTGCCGCAAAATTTCACTGGGACACCGCCGGCTATATTGAAGATCACCTTTACTGTGAACCTCGTGTTGTAGAAAGCAAAGAAGATTTCCTGATTGCAACAAGCAAATCCCGACTGGCCGGAAAACCCTACATCCTAGGCGAAGTCAATTACTGTGAATGGGGAGATAAAACAGAGGAACAACGCCGGGAACGCGCCATGTTGCCACTGGCACTGGCTGCCTACGGAAGCTTCAATAATTGGTCCGGAATAATATGGTTTGCCTGGAACCACGGAGGACGCGTCGTCGGGAAAGACGGCTGGTCCAACAAACCTGATCGCCAGGCACATCTCGGTGATATGATCTCCGATGAGATGATGCTGGATCATTTTCGTACCTGCAGCGCCATTTTCCGACGAGGATTGGTCAAAAAGAGCGTTGTTCCGAAAAATCTCTACGTCTATGGAGATTATATTCCCGCTAGTTATTACGCATTGATCCAGGGGATAACCGAATATCAGCCAGGCTGGCAGAATATTCATGCTTTGCAGAAAGTATTCTCAAAACCGCCTGAAGGAGATAAAACCTGGGAACTACTGCATACCGTAACTCCGGATATATTGATTTCAGATACAAAAGAGATTATCAAAGATACGAACAAAAAACATCTGACCGTAAAAACTCCTTTTGCTGAAGCTTTTGCCGGTAATCTCAATACTCCGGATAAAATCACTCTTGACCACTTGCAGTTCAGCGAAACCGACTGTTTCGCCACCATCATCATGATCACTAATGACGGGAAGTCACTAAAAGACACAGAAGAAATTTTGATTAGCCGGACCACCCTGGATAAAAAGTGGCAGGATACCGATAAGGGAACTATCACAATCAAAGGACTGAAGACTGGTGGAAAAAAATGGCATGCGAAAATTACCCGCCCTCATAGGAATGCCGGTAACACAATCCCGCTAGAACAGCAAAACGATGGCGCAGTCATAATCCCGGTAAAAGACTGGTTTGAATGTAAAATTGAACTTAAATAAGATGGGAGTTTCCGCTCCATCTTTCTAACATTCACTTAAAACGCTGAAACTGAAATGACTTGGTGCCTTGGAAATATGTTTGTAATTCAAAAAAAAACAATTTTAACGAAAGATAAGGAAAAAATAAAATGAAAAAATCAACCATGTATGTAATCGCATTGCTTTTGGCGATTTTCGCCAATGCCGGAAATCAAGTGCACCAAAAGGTACAAGCTGAAAATCCAACAAACGAAAAAAACAAGATGGAAATCAAGGAAGTAAAGGGGGCAGAAGAAGGTAAAGTCGCCAGAGTCAAAGGATCAATGAACCAATGGGGATTTGTTTCCTACTGGTTGGGAATCCCGACTCCGGACGGCAAATCCACTATTCGTCTTCGGGTTTTTCATGACGGTAATTCTCCTGCAATATTCGCAGTCTATATCAATCTCGAAGGTCAGAAATTTATAAAAAAAATCGAAATACCGGAAGATGCTGAGAATAATACTTTTGTCAATATTGATATTCCCGTTGAAACCGATGCGGAATGGAGCGGAATATTCCTGAAGAAATTCGAGAAAAGTGACAAACCAAGTCCATGGATTGATTCCATCACTGTATTGCTCCCTGAAGAATAAACCAGAGTCATGAAAAATAAACAACATAAACGCTTCTTTTTTGATGGCAGTTTCTGAAATACTCCTATTCCGAACCAATATCGCTGAAAAGAAAAATCATTTCCTTGGAGTGATACCAGAACATCAAGCACTGCATATAAACATAAACGAATGGACCATCCCATATTTTACCGAAAGACTACTCCCTGATGTAAATTTATCCTATACGGTGCAGTTAGAATTGTCACTACATCATAATATCGCTATAAAAAAAGAGATATAGAAAATCGCGTATTCACCAAATTGTTTTCTGAACTGGAACTTTTTCTATTCCGCGCAGTTAAGTCAAAAAGCCAGATGGGTGAAGATCCCTCCGCGAGTTTTCAGAAAATTCTACAGCAAAATGCGACATCCCCCAGCATCGGAGGGAAAACAGATGCCATTTCCGTTTTTAACCTAAATACCAACTTTTTTAGGATAAATGGTTATTGGTTATTTAAAAATTAGAGGCAAACTCAATTCGATAGTACTACCTTTTTCACCTGTGCTAACAAGAGATAACTTACCTCTATGCAATTCTGCCACACATTTTACAAATGTAAGCCCTATTCCAAAACCTCTACTATGATAATTAATATCATATAGACCATTTTTTTTCAGAGCCATTGTATCAAAATCACGTGGAAAGCCAGTACCTGAATCCTTAATAATAAAATGAGCTGAACCATTTTCTTT
>ERZ795046.2880-NODE-2880-length-14301-cov-12.857012_pt1 | contig 14301 bp, 16 predicted proteins | sample MGYA00375130_ERZ795046 | MGnify/ENA primary metagenome ERZ795046 (study PRJEB30175, sample SAMN05720202) | activated sludge metagenome | isolation source: anaerobic digester from wastewater treatment plant | place: Japan | collected 2015-05-15 ...
AGCGGCCTTGAGTTGTCTGGCCATCTTCTCAATCAGGCCGCTCGGAACAAAGCCTAAAATCCTGTCCGCCAGGGCTTTCTTGCTGCTCAAGACGGATCTCCTGTATTCACCGACGAATTTGTCGCTTGCCTGCTTTTTAAGCTGTAAAGACATTGGACGGCTCCAATTTTGAATCCGGATTCAAAACTACGTTTTCGTCACCTGTTTCACCCACTCTGTCAGGGGGATACCCATAGCCTTCGCGGAGACGAAGCTCGTATCGTAAGGGCTGGCCGATGCACCAGATTGAGCGGCCCGCAGGATATTCTTCAGCTGATTGCCGCCCCACAAACGCGTGACCCAATTCGGGTCATACTCAAGATTCGCCGTCGCTCGTACCATGAACGGCTCGAACGGCGGCGGCTCACGATGAACTAGAACGGACGAGACGCCAAACTCTTTTAGCTCTCTCAACAGAGACGGCCGTATCTTTGTGCCTACTGTATAGTGTAAAACAGGTTGCTCTAAATACCAACCCTCCGCCTGCTCGACAGGCAGATTCTGGGCGCCTTTCCGAGGCTGCCAGCGCCTCTGCAGGTAGCTGAAAGGCACCGTGTCGCCGACGCTGAATCCGTCGAATGCCTCCGTGACGGTGACATGGTCGATGAGCCCGCGGGCCAGAAGCTCCACGTTCCTACGATGCACAGGCAGGCCGGCGTCCTTCATCGCCTTGACGAAGATATCGGTGAAGTACCGTCTTCCTTCGCCTGTTCCTTTATGCCGGACGATATCCGCCGGGTTCGGAAGCCCTTCCGTCAGCGTGTCCCCGGCCTCGACTCTATCGCCCTTCCGTACGAGCGGAGTGTAGCCCGGCGGGGCGACGAACTGCTTGTCCCCGATGGTTATGGTCCAGCCGCCGAGCTCGTCCTGCTTGACGTCGGAGACGATCCCGTCGACGTCGGTGTGCACAGCGCCGGCGCGGAACCGTTTCGGAATAGTCAGAAGCTGCTGAATGGCGGCGAAGCCGGACATCTTCGCTGCCCCGCCGGTGTGTTTGCTGCTGAGCGACGTCTGGGCCAGTCGTTCCCCTATGGCCTGCGCCGCCGTCAGGCCGGGCAGAGACCCGATGTCGGCCAGCCTTCCGTTCTCCCGGACGCCGACGTCGTAGACAGCCAGTCCGTCGTCCAGAGTCGATGTAACTGGGCTGCGGACCAGAATCTTCTTCAGCCCCATATTCTTCAGGTCGCCCAGAATCTTCTCCGTTATGACCGTGTTGGCTTTGTAGGGGCCGTAGTCCTGGGCCAGGCAGGCGCCGATATTGTCCGAGTCGTCGACGGACACCGGCAGCCCCACGTTTTTGGGGCGGTTCGGGTCGTCCTTGACTCGAACGATCAGCTTATGAGATACATGGTTGAGCAGCTTCTCCATGTAGCCGCTCTGACGCACGCCCAGCTTCGTGTCGACAAGACCCTTGCGGGCCCCGTAGGTGGCCGCCCAGTACTCCGCCAGAGGGGTTCCGGACGTAAACGGAGTCGTCGCCGGAAACGGAATCGGCTCGCCCTTATTGTTGTAGTAGGTGATGTCGCCCAAAATGAGCCGCTTCAGCTGGGCTTTATTGCCGCGGGCGCCGCTGGCTACATGTCGCCAAAAAGCGTTGTTCGACTGCTTTCCGATCTCGTAGGCGGTGTCGATCGCGGAGGCGGCCTCGCTTTCGAGCCATTTGCGGAATCGCTCGTCGGCGTCCGGACCGCCGCTGAGATAGATCTCCTCCGCCTTTTTCCAGACGCGCTTTCTTATGGCCTCTAGAGCGGGAGGCGGCTTGAGGTCCTCCAGGCGGAACGCAGCGACGTCTGACCCGAACAGACCATCTACGGCCAGCTTATTCAGCTGTTTGGTGATCTCGCCGTACCGTTCCGGGTAGCGGCGAGCGACCTCCTCGTAGAGCTTCGAGACGTTCGATCCCGTCAGCTCGTCCGGAAGCGGAATATCGGCTGGTATTACTTGCCGTAGAAGCCTTCGTCCGAGGCTTTCCATGTTGAGGTGTTCCGGCGCGCCATCTGTCTAAAATCGCTGAGAACATCCGACACATCGTCGCTGGACACATACAGGACTTTCGGTATCTTGGCCGCGATCCCGCTCTGCTGAACACAGACCGAGAAGTCCGGCTCCCAACACCGGACGACACGATAGGAATTGTCGAGCTGTACCCCGACAGCGATTGCGTTGTCCTGGTCGTCCAGGACTACAAACGAAGTGCAGGGCAGCTCGGCTCCTTTTGTGATGATCTTCATGCTAATCCGAGTCTCTTGGAGGCCATCCGACCGATGGCGAGCATCACCGCCTGTTTAATCAGGTCCTCAGCCGTCTTCTGGCCTAGCTCCGGCGGCGCTTCACCCCCGGCTCCAGCTCCTGCCCCAGTGACGCCTAGGAGGTCAGCGATACTCTGTTCCCCGCCGCCTGGAAGGGGAGGCACAGGCGGAGGCATCGCTTCCCCACCTTCACCTGCTCCGCCAGCCGTCTCGCCCCCACCGCCTTCTCCGCCAGTGGGCTTCTTCTGGCCAATAATCTGATCCTCGTCCTCCAGAACTTCCGGCGGAATGGGGAGATTGAGGGTCTTGAACAAGCCTAACAGGAGCTTTCTGACCTTGACAAGCTCCATGTAGAGAGTCTGGTTGCTGACACGCTTGACGGTCTCTGATCCCCCCTCACCGCCTTCGCTGCCTGTGTCGGACGGGGGAGGAGGAGGCGGAGGCGGCGGCACAGGAGCTCCACCCGGCGGAGCGCCTGCGCCGGGCATAGCACCCATATCAGGAGCGGGCATTCCGCCGAGAAGACCGGCCAGGTCCGCCCCACCCGGAGGCGCTTCGCCGGGAGCTCCGCCCGGAGGAGGCGGCGGTGCGGCGGGAGCGCCTCCGGCAGGCCCGCCTGGTCCCTGCCCCTGCTTGACCGCTTCGCCAGGAACAAAAGCCGTCTTCTGCATCGACTTCTGATCCATCTGCTTGATGCAGCTCACCCAAGCCTCAGCCAACTCTCTAGAAAACTCACTGCAAAAATCAAGATCTAACATTCGGTCTCTCCTCTTCTAGTACACGGATAGGTTGGTCTATAGTCAGTTCGCCTCTCCTGTAGGCCGCCAGAGCGTCTTTCAAGCTCTGGAAAACACGGACGGGCTTCCGCTTGTCGGACTGCGACGCTTTCCACAGGCCGTACAGGAAGTCTTGGCTCGGTTTGTAGACGGGGCCGGACAGTCTCGCCGCAGAGAACAGGTTCCTGCTCGGAAGCAGCTTCTCATAAGCCTCCTTCACCGCCTCCTCCGAAATCGGTACATGCAGCTGCATCGTGTCGCCGTCGAAGTCCGCGCCGAACGGGCTGGTCACAAGCGGCGAGATCTCCAACGTCTTATTCCTCGTCAGCACCGGCTTGAAAGCCATAATACCATATTTGTGCAGAATCGGCGCCCGGTTGACGATCACCGGCCTGGACCGGACCACTTCCTCCAAAACGGCCCTGGCCTTCCGGTCCCTCTTCTCCACCATCTCCATAGCTACCAGAAGGGGCGTCTTGGCCGTTGTTCCGCTGAGGGCTGCTGTCAAGCCCCGACGGACCAGCTCTCGCACAACGAACGGCTTGTAAATACGCCAGGCCATCTCCTCCGGCAGGCCGATCTCGTCGATGTCAAGGGACGAGTTGGGGCTGATAACAGCGCGGCCGGACAAAGTCGCTGTGCCTCCCAACAGCTTCCGCTGCACAATACCCTCTTTCGGGTTATTCCCTACCACGTGGGCCAGAATGCCTTTGACCTTCACGTGCTTTATCGGCGGGTCTTCGACCCCACAGACGCCCTTTAGGTTCCTCCAGATTGCTAGCCGCTCATCGGAGAGGTCGTCCACGTCGCTTTTCAGCTGCTCGAAGTTGTTTGAGACCTCCATGAGCTCTTTGTAGAGGTAGTTAGCGTCGTTGACTACAAGCGCGCCGTCCGACAGGGCGGAGATCGGACGGAACTTCGGCGGGAGCACAGGGCAGCGGTCCCAGAACAGGTCCCTGGGGTGGATTTTCAGTTTCTCCATGTTCCTCAAATAGGACAGCCGCTTAATCAGGGCGTCCGCCTTGGAGCCCCTGGCTGACTTCAGCTCGTCCTCACAGCGTTGTATCTCCTGGTCCAGACGGATATTGGAGGCCGCCTCGTAGAGCGCAGCAGGCCCGGTTCTCGCCTTCGCCATAAGGTGCTTGGGCAGCTCCTTCTTCCCAATAAGCACCAGCTCAAACTCAGAGAGCGGCATACCTAGGGCGGCGGCTAGGGGCGTCGCCATGACCGGGTTCGGGTACATCTCCGGCAACCGGATCGCCGACCAGAGCTGGCCGTTCAAACCCCCCGTAGTCTTCTCATCGAACAAACCGCCAGGGACGGGTTTGAACTGGTCCTCGACGACTTTGAGCGTATCCGAGTTTTCCAGAAACCTGTTACCGCAGAGCGTGTCCAGGTCCTGCTGACGCAGAGCCATGAGCTTAATTGCCCCGTTGCGCTCCTGAACCGGGTTAATACCTGCGCCTCGCAGCATGTTGAGGAACTTATCCCACATTTGAGGGGTTTTCGGAGGCGGCAGACTATGCCCGGACAAGAACCTTCGCCAGAGCTCCTCGTCCTTCTGGCCGCGGAAAAGCGAGGCGTCTGTAATGTTCGCGTAGGCCCCGTGCGAAAGCAAGGCGTTCAGCTCCATCCAGCCGACCCGTTTGGCCCTACCCTCTTTCCCCTCTCCAGGGGTATCCTCCGAGGTGTAAGCTACGTCAGACCCGACGCCTTGCAGCTTCTCCTCAGCCGTGTGGCACAGCTTCAGAATATACCCGTAGCCCGTAACAGCCTCTACGGTCCTGCCTGTTATCGGATCATAAATCTTCTCCGTCGGCTTAATGCCGTGTTTCTGTAGCTCAGACTCGACAAGTTCGTGTAATCTCTCAGCGTCCTTGAAGTCCTCGACGTAGAACGGTTTTCCGGCCTTTTTAGCTGCCTTTCCGAGCAGGGCCTCATAGACCTGCCCTATATTGGCCCGTGAGATCAGGAACGGGCTAGCCACGACATCCACGGGCTGTCCGTCCTCGCCACGGGGCATCTGGCTGTCCGGCTTTACGATCACAACGCCCTTATTCCCGTAGAGACCGGCAATCTTGTCGCCGTGCTCCATCGGCAAAACGGCCTTGACCAGCACGACGAGCTGGCCGTTCTTCTGCCGGACAGAGTCTACGACAACGCCTGGCTGGTCATGTTCCCAGAGCAGGGAGTTGTCCACGTAGGTTCGCTTCTTTACCCCTGTGGTAGTGATCGGAAGCGTCTGGGCCGACAGAATGACCGGATCGCCGCGGCCCAGGACCGTACCAGGCTTCGGCAGACCGTACTCGTTGTAATTGGCCAGTTTCTCACGGTCGTACTTGGTCGGAAAGAGCGAAATGAACGCCTTCTTACCGGATAGCTGCTTGTCCGGCTCGTGTTGATAAAGCAACGCATGTTCGCTGGACAACCTTCGGGCGAAGCTCTCTGATACCGTAAAAGCGTCCTCGTAGGTGTCGCCGGTGGCCATGTAGGCGATCTTGGCGTTTACACCCAAAGCCAAGCGGCCTTGGTCGTCCGTGTAGTTGCTCTTGGCGAGCAGCTGGCCCTGGGATACCTTATCTCCGGGCTTTACGAGCGGTTCGTTGTTGAGCACCGTCTGGCGGGCGTAGGGCACGTTCCGATAGAGCGAAATACGCCGTTCTTTGCGGGTCCTCTGGTCCTGAAGAACGATCTCCCTTTCGGAGACGGACTTCACTACCCCTTCTACGGGGGATCTGACGGCCCCAGCGAACTCCCCCAACTGCTCCACAAAAGGCTTACCTTCCGTGTTCAAAGACTGAACAAGCGGGGCTTCCCGTCGCACCAGCGGCAGGGCCTGGGACAGAAAGCGACTGCCCATAGCAATACGCTGTGGGAAGGTGGCTGACTTGAACGGGATAATGGACGACAGCGGGCCAAAGGCCAGCTGCGGCGCCGGCAGGACATACTGGACTTTGCTGGCCGGCATAAGCGTCTCTTTGCCCCGGTAGAAGCCGCGAACCATCTTCCTGCCACTCTCCAGCTCCCCCGGAAAAGTCACATAGGCGTTGTAAACGTCGTCAGGGGACAGAAGCTCCTGTTTCCCCGTCTTAATGTTCTTGAACGGCGAGTAGAGCTTGCCGTCGTCGCCCTTGACCGCTCCGATCGTAAGCCGGGTCTCCACACCGACTTTGAGGGATTCCGGGGTGGTCGTCGGGTCGATATACCCGAAATGGGTGGCATGGACGTCACGAGCGCTGTAGGGGATAGCCTCGACATTGCCTATACCGCCCTCCCCCATCCGGGTCAGACGGTGCAGATGGTCCAGGATCTCGATAGGGTTGTTCTCCGCCGGATTCATCGCCAGCCCGGAGGCTTGAAAGAGCTTCACGAGGCCGGACTGCAGAAGCCTGGGCGGTATCGCCTCCTTGGACGGCCTGCGAAATATCTTCCAGAGCGTCCGCTGGAGCTCTTTACGGCTGCCCGCGATGTACTCGGCGACGATGTCCTCCGGCCCCAAAATCTGCTGATTGATCAGGGCGTCTCGGTCGTCCTCGGAAGCCTGCCCCTGAAGGAGCGTCAGGGCTTTCCTGGTCGCAGCCAGGATGACGTCCGGGGTCAGGGCGTCCGTCTTGACCCCCAGGTTCCTCTCGACGACCCCGGGGTCGAGCTTCAGTCCGACGAGCTGCTTCCGAATATCCGCGTTCGGGTCGCCGAACAGCCGCTTGGCGAAGTTCTGGGCGTACTTCTGGTCCGCGTAGCGGCTGTTGGCCTGCCAGACCGTCTTGCCCCAGGTTTCCTGCAGACTCGCGTCGTCGATTCCGAGGGCCCTCAGCACGGGGTAGAGCGGGATCTTGGACTGCCCGAACTGGACGGAAAAGACCCGGTTGTTCGGGTCGTAGACGATCCGGTGCGTCCTCCCGGCGGCCAAGTTCACATAAGCCTCCGGCTCGCCGGTCTGCCGGAAATGCACGTAGACACCGGGCCGAAGCCGCTGCTGGTTCGCTATGACATACTCGATGCCGTCCAAAATGAACGTGCCGCGGTCGGTGAGATAGGGCACGTGCAGAAGGGTCGTTCTCTTCTTGATCGGCCCGGCGGGGCTCTGGACCATCACAGTGGCCCGGAGAGGCCGTACCAAGCTTTTGCCCTCCATAATGGCCATCTTGTAGTCTTCTGGCGCCGGGTCCTGACCGTCGTCGTAGTCGATGTCGTCCAGTTTGATAGAGTAGTCGCCCTGCTGGAGACTGCTAATAGAGCCGGCAGCCAGTTTGGCCCGGTCAAAAATAGCCTGTCGTATCGACTTCAGGTCAAGAAAACTTCTCATGTCGGATCAGGGCATGTCTTGCTTCGCACGGCCTACAGACGGATCGTACGCTCTTTTTTCTTCTTCTCAGGCTTTTTTACAAGCTCTTCCAGCTCGTCCGGATCGACCTGGACAGGCAAAGGACTGCCGGTCTGCGAATAAAGCCCACGGCTCTCAATCAGCAGCTTCTCGTCGATACCGCTCGGTTTGAACGCATGGTAGAAGAAGGGAATAGGCGCCAAGAACGCTAGTAGACTAAGCCCGGTGATGATATCTCTGACACCAGCCTCCTTCGTCATCGCCTCGTGCATCGCCTCTTTCTCTTCTGTCGGCAGGGACTGCAGGGCCTCTCGCCACTTCTGCTCAGCCTTCTGGCGGCGACGGTTGTATTTGATGTCGCCTGCCGTCTCGCCGAGCCAGTCTCCGACAGCCTTCCCGACGCTGCTGCCGAGATAGAGCAGGCCGGCGCCAATAGGCAGGGTGAAGAACAGGGACTGTAGAAGCGAATCTGGCCGAATAGACGGGAAAAGGTCCACCAAATAGTAAATCGCCTTCTCTGGCAGCGTAAGATCGGCCCAGGCCACGGCCCGCTTCTCCCCCACGCCCGGTATCGGCTCGCTCAGGTCGAGGTCCACGTCGCCGTACTGGGATCTGCTGATATCTTCCATTTTTTCTTTGATCTTGCGCTGCAGTTTGAGGTGCTTCATCAGCCGATTGATGGTTGTGTAGCTCAACCCGCTGAGCAGCAGCAAACCAAACAGCCTGGACGTCCAGGCTGTTGGGTCTTCCTTGTAACCGCTATCGGCTTCCTTTGTCTGGTAACTGAGCGTAAACCTGCGCCCATTCCATGTACACGTAAGGTTTCTTTTCTCTTTCATCCCAGTACCTCTCGATATGGATGAGCTGGAACCAGCCGTTGATGATCCTGTCCCAGACCCATTTGTAGACGAACCTGTCCTCTTTTCTGGCTAAATCGAACGTAGCTTGATGGCACTCTGAGACCAGCACTAACTCGTTCTGAATCTCCTCCTTGGTGAGGAGCGGTGTGGCCGAGCTTTTTGTCCTCAGCGGAAGACCGCCGACCTGGATTGTCCAATGTAGGTATCCACCATGCTGCTCGGACTGCTCACCTTCGAACGACGATACGATAGCGTTAGGCTGCGGCAAATTATAGGGTACGAGAGACATTGCATGACAGTTTACAACTGAATGGCTTGCGTGTCTGGGACGTTAGACGGTGCGGACGGCGCAAACTGAGGCTCCAATATCGACAGTTCCTGCTGTTTTCCTTTGCCCTTGCGAGCCGCCAGGCGCTGTAGCGTCTTAGCCTGACGCTCCAGTTCCTGCACGATGGACTCTTCAGATATATAATCCCTTACCGCCCCAATATCGGCGTGTTGGTGTCGCCGCAAGGCGGCAGCGAGCAGGGCGGCGGAGACCATACCGGATGCTAAAATAGCTATGAAACCGAGCCTGCCCATATTAGCTAAAAAAGAGCCTAGGGTGCCTAAACCCAAAGACCCAAGCCCCCAGCTGATCGGGGATGCGGCGCCGGCCTGACCCTGCTTCTCTAGCTTCTGGTCTAGGCTGTTTACGAATTTGCCGAGTTTGCCGCAGACGTCGATGAGTCGTTCTGACTCGGCTCGGTTGAGACCTCCGCTATGTTGTAGCCATAGGCTAATGTCTTCTCTATCTGGTCGCTTGGGAATTTTGGAACCAACACCCATTTCTTCTGTCCTTCTGGTCTACTACTGGTTGAGCCTGGTAGAATCAAACTTTTCCTCACACCCATCTCGTCAAGCATCCGCTTGACTTGTTCCCGAGTGTACTTGATCTTTAGCGGGTTGTCGTCCGGGGCGCGCCGGATCGCTTCCCTGGCGACGCGCTGAGCGTTCTCGAACGCCCGCAGAGCGGCGAGCCGGTCTTGAGGCGGCTGGCCTTCCGCGAAGGCGGCCAAGGCCATCGCGTTCTTCAAAAACTGCATCGGGTCCAAGGTCCTGTAGACGCTTGTCGTCTCTCCGTTCTCCGCCTTGACGTAGTCGAGAACGGCGACCCGACCCGGCTCGGCCCAGAACTCAATCGTTTTGAACCGAAAAACGCGCTTCTCTTGGAACAAAAAGGGCGATTCGAACATATTCTGTCTCCGACAGTCTCTTAACATTGTACTCGAAAATCGACGATTACTTGTCCAGGACCTCTTGAAAGGCAGGTATTTGTCGGAAGACGGACATCTCTGACCGGCTTATTTCTAGGCAGTCCATGAGTCTCTTAAGAATAGTTGGCCCTGGCAGCGAGATACCAGCCTCTATTCGGCTCAAGCCCTGTGGGCTAAGCCCGACGGTGTCGGCTACTTCTTTTTCCGTAAGGCGCTTCTCCACACGCCGTTTCAAAATGAAGTTGGCGAATTGCTGTCTAAGCCTCAATAGCTTGCCAGGATCCCCAGGCATAGGCGCTCTCCTTTTACCGTTACGAGTCTGGGATATAGTGCCAAGCCAAATCGCACAGCCGCCACAAGGCGTTCATCAGATGGTGGTCGACGGCGTCAGGGTTTATCTCCTTCAGTCCCTGACGCCGTCGCCACTGATCGTACAGGTCTTCCGGCGCCTCTAGCCGAGCTATAGAGCACTGCTCGGCCACAAGATGCGTGACGGAGCACCGTACCGCCTCTTCTAGTCCGGCCCACTCTGTCGGCGGCTCGACGCCTAGGGCGATATGCATAGCCCGCATCGCCTGCCACACGAACTGTGCTCGTTGCTCATCCTTACGCATAGCGAGCTGTGAAGTTTGAATCCGGATTCAAAATACCTGCCACTAACGGGTGGTCTGATCAGGCCCCTCGGCCTCATTCTCTGCGGTCCCTGCGCGGACGAACCGGATGACTTCCCGGCCTTTACGGTGTTGGATGCCTGTAGCCAGCCACCCGCAATGTCTGAAGAACAGCTGAACGGGCAGACTGTCCTCCGGCACATACGCGACGAACTTCTCGGTCTTGACGCCCTTAATCACCGATCTCATCAGCTTCGTGCCCAGGCCCTTACGTCTGTGCTCTGGCAGAATACCTATGTACTTGAGCAATGCTTTCTTCGTGCTCGTCGACTCGATCTTGTAGCAGACCTCACCGTCCTCCAGTATCTCCTTCGCCGCCGCATCGCGCCCCAGCTGCACTACGCATAACCCAACCGGGCCATACTCCGAATGGTATAACGAGTACCACACTTGGGGGGCCTTGAACATAGTCCAGAGAAAGGACTTCATCCCCTTCTTCGGATTTATCAGCCGCTTGTAGAGGTAGTAGTAGACCTCCAGGTCTTCCTCCTTTGGAACAACTACCATCGGCGTACCTCCTTCAGTCTTGGACCTAGACCCCAATTCGTGGGAATAACTTTTTTCCGGGCAGGGATTAGGGGAATAGCCTGGGGGCGGGCTTGGTGGTTCTCCTTGTGCTCCATCTCCTTGTACCGTCTCCCCTTGTGCTCCATCTCCCTGCATTCCCTTTCCTTGTGCTCCATCTCCCTGCATTCCCTTTCCTTGTGCTCCATCTCCCTGAATTCCCTTTCCTTGTGCCGCCTCTCCTTGTGCTCCCTTTCCTTGTACCGTCTCCCCTTGTGCTCCCTCTCTCCGAGATCCCTTTCCTTGTGCTCCATCTCCCTGAATTCCTTCTCTTTGGGCTTTTTCTCCTTGAGCTTTCCCTTCCTGGACCAGTCCTTGGGTTCCTTCCCTTTGGGTTAGTCTTTGAGATTTTCCTCCTCTGGCTAGTCCTTGAGGTAGTCCTTGGGATTTTCCTTCTTGGGCTCCTTTTCCCTGGGCTTTTACTCCTTGGGGCTCTCCCTGGGATAATCCTTGGATCCCTTTTTGGACTTTTTTGAATCCGGATTCAAAATCGCCCCCTCTTATAGGGATCATACCAGAATCACCCCCATATAGGGTAGGTACAGCCCCTGCCTTGCTGGCGTCGCCGCCGCTTCGGGTCGGTGTCGACGTAGGCCCGGCCCTTCTGCCCCACACGCTGTCGTAGGGGCCTGCCAGCTTGCCCCAAATAGACTCGTAGAGTCTCTCCAGCCTACAGCAGAGCGAGGTGTAAATGCCCCACAGCCATAAGAAGACGGCATCGCAAAAGAACTTCCACATAAGCCCTTTTCTCCGTTTTCCTCATTTTGCCTGCCTTGCCGCGCCTCAGACCCCTAATTGGCGATCTCCAAGGCCCTCTGAGCCACGGCATAGCAGGTGTCACGACAGTCTCGGTAAATGAAATGAATATGCCTAGAGAACCCGCTGTGCTCCTGAGAGATAGGCAGGAAACCACAACCGACGAACAAATAACGGGCCGGCCAGTTCTCCTTCGGAACACAAGCTATAACAGGATGGGATCCCGGCAGACCAGACACGATCTTCTCGATCGCGGCGGAAGCCAACCCCCTACGGCGGTACTCCGGGAGAACCCCCACGTAGAGGATATACAGAGCCGTCGGGAGGAGCACGGTCAACACCAACCCGACAGGCCGGTTCTCCTGGGCGTAAATAACCCCCCACGCGGTGAAGGGTGCGGTGAAAACCTCGTAGAACTTCTCTCTCGATACGGCGGAGTCGACAAGAGCCCGCCAAAGGCGATAACAAGCCTCAAAGTGATGCTGGTCGATCTCTTTCAAGACAAGCCTCCGATAGGACGACAGTCTCCACTTTCCAGCCTTTCAGACGAGACCCGCTGAAGAACTCTTCCAGCCTACGGACGTGCTCGGAAACGTCCTGCCCAGGCAGACAGAAGACGGAGACCAGAGGACTCCAGACTTTCTTGAAGCCGCCGCGGACGACCTTCAACTTACGCCAGACCCATAGCTCCGCCACACAGCGGGACTCGAGCCAGGTGGAGACGGCCTCGCGACAGTCCACCAACATACGCGTCTTGTGCTCTTTACGGGTCCCCGCCGTACAGGACTGCACGCCGATAACCCCCCAATCGGGGCTGTAGGCCAAAATATCGATCCAGCCGAACAGATCGCGACGGTTTCCGAACGGTTTCGAGAAGGCGTTCCAGCGCTCCGCAATATCGGCGCGCAGGCCACGACGACGGAGAAACTGCAACGTCCGTTGTGTAGCACTCATTGCAATTCCTTTCTACACGGATTTATAAGGGAAGAGCGCAGCGACTGCAAATTATAACTGAACAAACGGCATTTAGAAATGAGGACCGGCGGCTAAGGCCGCCAGACCTTGTCTTTTTTAGGTTACCTACAAAAAAAACAAGCCGGCCGCGGGCATTCAAGTTAGCTCTCTCTAGCGGCACAGGGGAGCAGGTAAGCAGAATCAGAAAGGGCGAAATATGGAACCCACAGTGTATCAGTACAACGACGGACGACTTCCAGGCGGACGACACCCCCGACTCTACCTTGCCAAGGGGGCCGAAGTCGTTAAGTTCAACGGGGCCGACATCCCGGGGTGGTGCATTATCCAAAAAGACGAGTATAGCCAGTGCGGCAAGTGGTCCAACCACGACTACGAGCTGCTACTGGCGCCCGGTGTCCGTCCGATCGAAATGGTGAGCCCGCTGCACGGACGCTACGGCCAGTGGTGGCGGACCTGGAGCGCAGCCGCGGAGGAGCTGCAGCTCCCAGTAGAGAAGGTGCAGGAGATTATCCGGAAGGAATACTGGGAGACCGCCGATAGGTTAGATAAGGTAGAAGCATTCATGGAGGAGATGCATAAAACGGACCAGGATATGGAAATAGTGCTAATCAGCTTCGGTTCTCCCACATGCCGGCAAATGCGTGAGGGCTGGTGGACCAGTCCCAAAGAGAGCCGCACGTCAACCGGGGTTAAGGTTGTGGTTGAGCCTGACCCCAACAAGGGGTGGTATGCCCCTAAAGCGGTAGAGCCAGAGGGAGCCAAGGTGGTCGGCCACCACCATCGGCCAGGCTACCACGGAGGACACTGGGTGATTGAAGTGGCTGTACCACTGACGCCCAAAGAAGAGTAACAGAGTAACTTCGTCTTCAATACCCGGCAGGCTTGGCGTGGTATGTTGCGCACCTTCCGCTGAGCTTGCCGGGTTTGGTTTCGGTTTTGTAGATCTGTTTGTTTTTAGTTCAGGAAGAGAAAGCGGTATGAAAGAGACATTGACCCCACAAGAAGCGCTAAGCAAACTACTGCAGGACAGAAACGCCGGCTGGTCCTACGCAGGAGCAAAAGCCCTCGTGGAATATTTAGAGGAGTTGGAGAGTGGTATCGGCGAAGAGATCGAGCTCGACGTAGTAGCGCTTCGATGCGAATTCACCGAATACAGCTCCGCCCTGGAGGCAGTGCAAGACTACGACTATGAACCTGACGAGAGCCTTTCAGAGGAAGAGCAGGAAGAAGCAGCCAGAGAATGGCTGGAGGAGCGGACGACGGTCATACCGTTCGCCGGCGGGATCATCGTTCAAGAGCTCTGAGTCGACATCCCCCGAAAGGAGCGTGGTATGTGGTGCGTCATTCATCAGTGGGACGGCAAGGACTACAAAAAAGCACATGAGAGGCCCATCGATGTAGAGGGCTCTATCGAAGAGGTCGTAGAGACCGTATGGGACTGGTATGACCTTTTGCCGAAATGGTTTGATGCGGTCGATGGGGTGATTGATGTTCGGGTTGACATTTATGAGGAAGATGGGATTGCCGAACAAGTGTACCTCCGCCGAGAGGTTGGGTTAGAGCAGATTCAGAAAATGCTCAAGAAAGCGGAGGAATATTGGAAAGGGCCGGAAGAGGAGTACTTGATCCACTACGATATCGGGGAGTGGGATCAATGGTATTACGCTCGCGGTCCCAGCGGGCCGAAAGCAATCACATACTCTAGGGCGGTGAAGATAGCCCGAGAGTGGGGTATAGCTGAGTTTCCGTTTCCTCCCGAAGAATAACCCCCTGCCCACCCCGGCAATGGCGTAACCGGGTATCGCAACCCGGGCCGGGGGCTTGTGGAATA
>ERZ795046.2881-NODE-2881-length-14300-cov-4.424008_pt1 | contig 14300 bp, 9 predicted proteins | sample MGYA00375130_ERZ795046 | MGnify/ENA primary metagenome ERZ795046 (study PRJEB30175, sample SAMN05720202) | activated sludge metagenome | isolation source: anaerobic digester from wastewater treatment plant | place: Japan | collected 2015-05-15 ...
TACCAAATGGAAAAGAGATCAATGAAGCTGATTTTAGAGGTGTTGTTTCGTATGGAATGCTGTGCTCATTAAAAGAATTAGGCTATGAAGATAATATTATACCCAAGGAAGCTAAAGATGGTATATTTATTATAGAAGATGATGTGAATATCGGGGTAGACATAGTTGAAGTTTTATCTTTGGATGATGAAGTAATCGAATTTGAAATAACACCTAATAGGCCGGATTGCCTCAGCATATATGGCATGGCAAGAGAGACCGCCGCAACATTTGATGCAGATTTAAAAGATATAAATGTTCAAATCAATAATCAAGTTGATGACATTAAGAACTTAATTTATGATATCAATGTAGCTACGGAAAAATGCCATAGATATTATGCAAAGGCTATAAAAGATGTGGAAATTAAACCATCACCATTATGGCTTAAGACAGCATTGATGAATGCTGGAGTAAGGCCAATAAACAATATTGTAGATGTCACTAACTATGTTATGCTTGAATTAGGAGAACCACTACATGCATTCGATGTCGATAAAATTGATGGCAGAAAGATAGTAATAAGGCAGGCGAAAGATAATGAAAAACTGACTACTTTAGATGGAGTGGAGAGAAAATTAACACGAGAAGACATCGTAATTGCAGATGAATATAAAGCGATTGGTATAGCTGGAGTCATGGGTGGAGCTAACACTGAAATAACCCAGTCAACAAAGTTGGTAGTTCTCGAAGGGGCAAATTTCGAACCTAAAAATGTTAGACTTACCGCTAAGAGGTTAGGTTTAAGAACAGAAGCTTCAACAAGGTTCGAAAAAGGGATTGACGAAAATTTATGCAAATTTGCAGTTGATAGAGCATGCCAACTTATTGAATTAATAGGTGCTGGTAAGATAGTAAATGACAGTTATGATATTTACAATATTACTCCAGAGAAGACAAAGATTGAGCTTAGACTAAGCAGAATAGAAAAACTATTAGGAGTAAAAATAGAAAAATCTGAAGTGGCAAATTATTTAAATAGGCTCAAATTCGAAATGAGCTCGTTAGATGAAGAGGTTTTAAAAGTAGTAGTACCTACATTTAGAAGAGATGTCAAAGTAGAAGCTGATTTAATTGAAGAAGTAGGGAGGCTTTATGGATTTCATAATATTGAACCAAAACCATTATTTGGAAAACTTACAAGAGGAAGCAGACCAGAAGACAAACAATTGCAAAATTATATAAAAGACATACTATGGGGACTTGGGTTTAATGAGGTAATGACTTATTCTTTTATTAGCCCAAGAGCGTTTGAGAAGTTGAATCTTCCTTCTAATCATGAACTAAGAAATTATATTCGCTTAATGAATCCCCTTGGAGAAGATTATAGTGTTATGAGAACTACGCTGATACCAAATATGCTCGACTTGTTAAATAAAAATGATAATAGAGGCATAGAGAGCATGAGAGTATATGAAATTGGAAATATATTCTTACCTAATTCTAATGCAGATTCGTTGCCAGAAGAGAAAGCTATGATATGTATGGGAATGTATGGAGACAAAGATTTCTATTTTCTCAAAGACGTGATTGAAACTTTATTAGAAAGACTTGGAATAAAAGATGTTAAGTATATCAGAGAATTAGAAAATCCAGTTTACCATCCAGGTAGAACTGCAAAAATGGTTAAAGACAATAAAGTATTAGGCGTATTTGGTGAGATACATCCTGATATAATGAAAAATTATGATTTTGATAAAAGAGTATATATTGGAGAATTAGATTTTAATAATATTTTTGAATTTACAAACTTGGATAGAAAATATACTGAATTGCCTAGATATCCATCAATAGTTAGAGATATAGCAATCGTAGTTGATGAAGATATTACAGTTAGCGATATTGAAGAAGTTATTAATACAAATGGAAAAGAGCTAATTGAGAAAATTGAATTATTTGATATCTACCGGGGCAATCAAATTGATCCAGGAAAGAAAAGCCTTGCTTTCTCAATTGTATATAGATCAAGTGAAAAGACATTGAAAGATGAAGAAGTAAATCAAATTCAGAAAAAAATTATAGATGACTTAGAAGAAAAATTCCAGGCAAAACTAAGGAGTTGACAGGGTAGAAAATTTCTACCCTGTTTTAATAAAATTTTAGGGGGATAGTTATGACAAATTATAAAAAAATAAATGTATTAATTGATGGTCGTAACTTTACAATTATTGGAACAGAAGATGATAGATATGTCAGAGAATTAGCAGAGTACGTTGATGTCAATATTAAAAAACTCTCAAATAGAAATGACAAATTAAGTCCTGCTATGGCAGCAACATTAGCAGCTTTGAACATTTCTGATGAATTGTTTAAAACAAAGAATGAGCTCAAAGATTTGCAGAAAAAATCCAAAGAACCTCTAGAAAAATATGAAGGATTAAAAAAAGAAATTGAAGAACATAAAAAAACAATTGAAGAACTTGAAAAGAAGAACCTCGAACATAAAGACGAAGTAATAAAAACAAAAATGAGCATGGAAGAATTATATAAGTCTTTAAATGCATTAAAAGAAGAGTTAGCAGAAAAGAACAATAAGATACAAGACTTACAAAAAGAAGTCGAAGAATATAAAGAGAAAAACTTCAAAGCACAAGTTGAGTTAGTAGAATTAAAAAAACAGTTGACTGAACTACAAAGCTTAAGTAAAAAGAAGTGAGGAATATAAAATGCAGGGAAATAAGTTAGAGTTACTAGCTCCGGCAGGAAGTATGATTGCTTTAAAAGCAGCCATCAACAATGGAGCTGATGCAGTATATATCGGTGGAAAAAGTTTTAGTGCACGAAAATTCGCTTCAAATTTTACTGATGAAGAAATAATTCAAGCTATTCAATATGTCCATTTAAGAAATAAAAAGATATATGTCACAGTAAATACATTGATTGATGAAAAAGAAATTTGGGAAGCTATTAACTTTATAAATTTTTTATATATAAATGGTGTGGATGCAGTAATAGTTCAAGATATAGGCTTATGTAAATTAATAGCAGAAAACTTTCCAGATTTAGCTATACATGCAAGTACTCAGATGACCATAAACAACTTAGAAGGATTCAAATTATTAGAAGATATGGGAGTCAAGAGAGTTGTAGTTGCCAGGGAAACGCCATTGAGTGAGATCAAGAGAATGAGGGATAATACTAATATTGAAATAGAAGCCTTCATTCACGGCGCACTTTGTTTTTCATATTCAGGGCAATGTCTAATGAGTAGTTTAATAGGTGGAAGAAGCGGAAACAGAGGAGCATGTGCCCAACCTTGTAGAAAAAAATATTGCATCTGTGAATCAGGGAAAAAAGTTGAGTCAGACGCAAAGTATTATTTAAGCACAAGAGACTTAAATACAATCGATTATCTAGAAGAGCTTATAAAGGCGGGAGTTACATCTTTTAAGATAGAGGGTAGGATGAAAAGGCCTGAGTATGTAGCTATTGCTTGTTCTGTTTATAGAAAAGGCTTGGATGGAGAATTAATAGATGATGATGATAAAAAGAACTTATATGAAATATTTAATAGGAAATTCACAAAAGGAATTATGCTAGGAGATTATGGTGCTAACCTGATGGCTATAGACAGACCTAATAATAGAGGAGTAGTCATAGGAAAGGTAATTGAATCAAATAATTATATGGCAAAAGTTAAATTATTGGATAAAATAAGTGCCGGAGATGGACTTGAATTTTTAAATATCAAACGAGAAACCGTGGGATTAACATCAAAATTTGAAGGTTGTGCGAATGATATAATAGAGTTTGATATAAAAAACATAAAAAATAAATCTAATGTAATCAGGACTTCTAATAAAAAACTAATTGATAAAGCTATTAAAAGCTATGAGGTAGAGAACAAAATTCCAATATCCTTGATTGTAAAACTTAAAAAAGGTAAAAAAGCAAAATTAGAATTAAACTTGGATGATCATAAGATTGAAGTAGTTTCTAAAGAAATGGTTGAAGAAGCAAAGAATATGCCATTAAATTATCAGTTGCTAAAAAAACAACTATCTAAACTTGGGAATACACCATTTTACTTAGAAAATTTAGAATGCGAAATAGATGAAGGCGCATTTTTAGATATTAAACTCATCAATGAAATGAGAAGAGAAGCTATTTCAAAAATTCTAAATAAAATTACTAATATACAAGATAGGAAAGAAATATATTTAAAAGAAACTTTAATGGAATCAAAGACACACACAAAAAAGAAATCCAAACCGAAATTAGAAGTAAAAATAAGTTCACAAAGACAATTTGATGAAATTGATTTTTCTAAAATCAATAGGATTATTTTTGATTTTAAAGAGAATATTGAGCAAAATCTGCTTAAAGCTAAAATGAACAATATAGAAACTTATCTTTCAACAGACGTCATAGTATACGAAAGAGAAATAAAGGATTTCAATTTTACAATAGAGGCACTTAATGATTCACTAGATGGGATTGCAGTTTCTAATTTAGGTATGCTTTACAATATTCTTCACAATTTTGATAAAAAGATATTAGCAGACATAGGATTAAACATTTTCAATTCTTACTCAGCTAATCTGTTGATCAATAAAGGAATAGATACTATAGTTCTCTCACCAGAACTAAATTTAAGCCAGATTAAAAACATGACAGATAAAATCAAAGGAGATGTAAGTTATGCCGTTTATGGCTATTTGCCAGCAATGGTAACTAGAAGCTGCCCATTTGCTACAGTTAAAGGATGTATTGATGAAAAGAACTGTTATAGTTGCAATTATAGAGGTGGTCATTATTTAAAAGATGAAAAGGGATATTTTTTCCGCGTTGAAAAGAAGACTGGCTATAGTGTTATTTATAATTCTATGCCTTTGATGATATTAGAAGAGATTAAAGAGATAAATAAAGCAGGAATAGATTGGTTTAGATTGAATTTTACATCTGAGCAAAGTATAGATGAGATTATAGATATTTATCATGAATTTTTAAATGAGAAAATCACAAAAAAAGAAGTTGGCGATTTTTTAGAAGATTTCAAAAGGAAACAGCAGATAACAAAAGGACATATAAACAGAGGTATATTGTAGGGGTGAATTGTTTGAATGATAAGAGCTTAAGAGTACTAGAGTATGAAAAAATAAAAAATAAATTAAAAGAAGAATGTATAACTTTTTTGGGTAAAAAATTATCTGATAATTTGTCGCCTAATAGCGACTTAATCAAAATCCAAAAAATGCTTAATGAAACTGAAGAAGCATATAAAATGATATTAAGAATAGGCAGACCTCCTTTGTCAGAAATTGAGCAAGTTGATGATTACTTAAAAAGGGCGATGATTGGCGGCTTGGTAACTCCTTATGGATTCATTCAAATATCTAGAGTGTTAAGAGTTTCAAGGGAGTTAAAAACATATATTCTGTCACAAAAAGAAAACCTTCAAACAGAATTCGCTATACTTGAAGAAATAGCAAATCAAATAACAGTGTTAAAGAGTCTTGAAGAAAAAATTGACAATGCAATATTGAGCGAGGACGAAATATCTGATAATGCGAGTGCTAAGCTTAGAGACATAAGAAAAAAAATCAGGGTAAAAAATGAAAATATAAAAGATAAACTTAACAGCATTCTTAATAGTCTCTCAAATAAAAAATATTTGCAAGATAATATCGTGACAATTAGGGATGGAAGATATGTTATACCTGTAAAAACAGAGAACAAATCAAGCGTTGCAGGAATTGTACATGATGTGTCTTCAAGCGGGGCAACTACTTTTATTGAGCCTTTAGCCGTTGTTGAGCTCAATAATGAAATAAGGGAGTTAGAAATCGAAGAACAAAAGGAAATTGAAAGAGTTTTAATGGAATTGTCTCAATTTGTATCACAAAGTGTAGATCCAATTAAAACAAATCAAGAGGCAATTGCATATTTAGATTTTGTATTCGCTAAGGCAAAACTCGCTATCGATTTAGATGCATCAAAACCAGAACTTAATAAAAATGGATATTTAAATTTTAAAAAGGCAAGACATCCTTTATTAGAAGGGAATGTAGTCCCTATTGATATATATATTGGAGAGGAGTTTAATACTTTAGTCATCACTGGACCGAATACCGGAGGAAAGACTGTGACTTTAAAAACTGTTGGCTTACTTACATTAATGGGACAATCAGGTCTTTTTATACCAGCATCAGACGGTTCAAATTTAGCAGTGTTTGATTATGTTGCTGCAGATATTGGAGATGAGCAAAGTATTGAACAGAACTTATCTACTTTTTCATCTCACATGAAAAACATAGTGCAAATATTAAATGAAGTAAATGATAATTCACTTGTTTTATTTGATGAGCTTGGTGCGGGGACAGATCCCGTTGAAGGAGCTGCTCTTGCAATGGCTATATTAAACGAATTAAGAAGCAAAGAAATTAGGACTATTGCAACTACACATTATAGTCAATTGAAGATATATGCATTAACTACAGAAAAGGTAAAAAATGCTTCTATGGAATTTGATATTGAAACTTTAAGTCCAACTTATAAACTTCTTATAGGACTACCAGGCAAATCAAATGCTTTTGAGATTTCTAAAAGGCTTGGACTACCTGATAATATTATTGAAAGTGCTAAAGAATTGATGTCAAAAGAAAACATAGAGTTTGAAGAAGTTTTAAAATCAATTGATCAGGATAGAAAGATGATTGAACTTGAAAAATTAGAAATTGAAAATTTGAAAAAAACTTTGAAAAAATTAGAAAAAGAGTTGGAATTAGAAAAAAAGAAGATGCTAGATGAAAAAGAAAATATAATCATAGAAGCTAAGCAAAATGCTTTGAAAATTTTAGATGATGCAAACAAACAAGTAGATGATTTAGTAAGACAAATAAGAGAAATTTTCTTTGAATTAGACAGAGAAAAGCAAAACAAAATTACAGAAGTAAAAAGAGATCTATCAGAAAAAATCAACAAGGTGGAACAACAAATAATTGAAGCGAACGAACAAGTGAAACGCACTAAATCAATAAAAAAAGTCAAAGTCGGACAAACGGTAAAAGTCAACAATATTAACCAGATAGGTACTGTTCTCACTCTCCCTGATGAAAAAGGGAATTTAGATGTACAAGTTGGGATCATGAAAATAAGTGTAAATATCTCGGAACTATCAAGTACTGATGATGAGATAATTAATGAACAAAAATTACAAAAAAGGCTGAGCAAAAAAACATTAACGAAATCTAGAAATATCAAAAAGGAATTAGACTTAAGAGGATATGACATAGAGAATGCTATTATGGAGATAGACAAATACTTAGATGATGCTTATTTGGCTGGTCTTGATGAAGTTTACATCATCCATGGAAAAGGGACGGGTGCCCTTAGAGAAGGGATAAGATCTTATTTAAATAAAAATAAGCATGTTGAGAGTATGAGATATGGAGAATATAATGAAGGTGGGGATGGAGTAACAGTAGTTAAGCTCAAATAATCATTGTAATTATAAAGATATTGATATATATTGATAATATAATTTTAGCACATACTAAAAGGAGGAGTTTACTTGATAGATTTTAAAGAAGAACTCATTAGTCTACTCAAGCAGCATATTGATAGCTTGACACACGAGGAAATAGAAAAACTAATTGAAATACCACCATCTTATGACATGGGAGATTTTGCCTTTCCTGTATTTAAACTTGCAAAAGAATACAAAAAAGCACCTAATATAATCGCAAAAGAATTAGAAAATAAGTTGGCTGACAGTGTAAAATTTGAAAAAATAGAAGCTGTGGGACCTTATTTAAACTTTTTTATTAATAAAGAGAAGCTAGCTTTTGAAGTCTTAAACGAGATTAGAGAAAAGAAAGAAAAATACGGGTCAACTGATATAGGGAAAGGGAGAAAAGTCATAGTAGAATTTTCATCTCCTAACATCGCAAAACCGTTTCACATTGGTCATATAAGATCAACTGTCATAGGGAATTCGCTATCTAAAATATACAAATTTTTAGGATTTGATGTCGTTACTATAAACCATTTAGGAGATTATGGCACACAGTTTGGCATGCTTATATCTGCATACAAAAGATGGGGTGACAAAGAAACTATTGAGAAAGATCCCATAAGAGAATTGTTGAAACTATATGTTAGATTTAACACAGAAGCAGAGAATAATCCCGAATTAATGGATGAAGCAAGACAGTGGTTTAAAAAACTTGAAGATAAAGATGAAGAGGCATTGAATCTTTGGCAATGGATAAGAGACATTAGCTTAAAAGAGTTTAATAAAGTATACGATCTATTAAATATTAAATTTGATTCATATGCAGGTGAAAGTTTTTACTCTGATAAAATGCCAGCAGTTGTTGAGGAAATGAAAGAAAAAGGTTTATTAAAAGAATCAGAAGGGGCACTCATTGTAGATTTAGAACCTTATGGAATGCCACCTGCCTTGATAATGAAAAAAGACGGTTCAACATTATATACTACTAGAGATATTGCTGCGGCTATATATAGAAAAGAACATTATGACTTTTATAAAAATATCTATGTAGTTGCATCACAACAAAATTTGCATTTTAAAGCATGGATTAAGATACTTGAGCTTATGGGATACGAATGGGCCAATGATTGTATACATGTTCCTTTTGGAATGGTGAGTTTAGAAGAAGGCACTTTATCAACTCGTAAAGGGAGAGTTGTATTTCTAGAAGATGTATTAAATACAGCTATTGAAAAGACAAAAGAGGTAATAGAAGAAAGAAACCCTAATCTTCCAAACAAAGAAGAAGTAGCCAAACAAGTAGGTATAGGAGCTGTTGTATTTCAAGAATTATTCAATCAAAGGATTAAAGATTATACTTTCAGCTGGGAAAGAACTTTAAGCTTTGAAGGTGAGACAGGGCCATATGTACAATATACTCATGCTAGAGCAAATTCTCTGTTAGAAAAAGGTGGATATGACGAATCATATGATATTTCATATGAGGATTTAACCAAAGAAGAAGAGACTAATATTTTAAGAAATCTATATGGATTTCCAGAAGTTATTATAGATTCAATGGAGAAAAACGAACCATATTTTATAACAAGACATATATTAGAATTAGCTAAATTATTTAATAAATATTATAATTCTACTTCTATTATTGTTGAGGATGAGAAGTTAAAGCAAACTAGATTATCGCTTGTCTATGCAGTAAAAACAGTCATTAAAACTGGGTTGTCATTACTAGGGATTGAAGCTCCAAATAAAATGTAGACCTTATCTAATTAGATAAGGTCTCTTCCATTAAATAATCTAAAAATTCTTGAGGACTTGATTCTGATAAGGTGGCTAGCTGATTTAATATATGATTCCTTAAACTTAAAAAATCTTGTATATGAGTGTTTTCTCCAGTATATTTTAGAGCTTCGAGAATTAATAGCATATCATCTTTGGAGATCTCCTGGATTGATATTTTGTCGAATTCAAATTGTTTCATTATTTGTCCCCTTTCATAGCTTTATATTAATTATATTATATCTTTTATCATAATTATTCAACATAAGAATATGGCTTAACAAATTATTAGAATATTTGAGGTGCAATATGTCAATATTATTAACAACACTTAATTCAAAATTTATTCATACGAATCTTGCAATAAGATATTTAAAGAAATATGTAGAAGATATTACAAAAGTTGATATTATTGAATTTACAATAAATCAAACAACTGAAGAAATAGCAAGGAAAATCTTCATATTAAATCCAGACATGGTAGGATTTTCAACATATATATGGAATCTAGAGCAAACACTTGATGTATGTAAACGATTAAAAATAGTAAATCCAAATATTAAAATATTATTAGGCGGACCAGAAGTATCATTTGATAGTAAACAATTATTAGAAGCCAATGCTTTTATTGACTATATCATATGTGAAGAAGGGGAAGAAACTTTTAAAGAACTATTACTCGGGCTTAATCCGTACAAAATAGAAGGATTAGTATTTAGAGATGAAGAAAAGATTATTGAAAACAAAAGAAGAAAACCAATTGAAAACCTTGATTCTATTCCATCTCCTTATATAGGCAGTGAAGAAGACTTTTCAGGGAAAATAGTTTATTACGAAGCTTCTAGGGGATGTCCCTTTACTTGTGATTTTTGCCTTTCTTCTGGGAAAAAAGTGAGATTTTTTTCAGTAGAAAGAGTTTTAGAAGATATAGATTATTTAGTAAAAAAAGACGTAAAACAGATAAAATTTGTTGACAGAACATTTAATGCTAATAAGAAATTTGCAAAAGACATAATAGATCATATTATTGAGTTAAATCCTGAAGATATTAATTTTCATTTTGAATTAACAGCAAGGCTGCTTGATTTTGAACAGATTGAATATTTAAAGAAAGTAAAAGAAGGCTTGTTTCAATTTGAAATTGGAGTACAATCTACAAATAAAAAAACATTAAAGGAAATCAGCAGAAATGAAGACTATGAGAAGGTAAAAAATGTTTCGCTATTGATAAAAGAGGCAGGCAATATTCATCAACATCTAGATTTGATTATTGGATTACCTTATGAAGACTATATGACTTTCTCGAAGTCATTTGATGATTTATATTATATGCAGCCTGACAAACTTCAACTTGGGTTTCTAAAATTGTTGAAAGGGTCAAAACTTAGATTGAATGAGAAAATGCATGGATATGTTTACTTGGATAAGCCACCCTATGAGATATTGTACAATAATTATATTTCGTATTCTGATATAGTAAAGTTAAAGTTCATTGAAGAAGTTGTAGAAAAATATTATAATGAAGGTTATTTTAGAAATTCCATTGATTACTTAGTAAAAATTGAGTTTTCTAGACCATTTGAGTTTTTTGAAGACTTTTCTAAATATTTGTTTTCGGTGGATTTTTTCAATATATCACATAGTAAAAAAACATTGTATAATTATTTGAATGAGTATTATAAACATAAAAACTTTGATAACTATGAGATGTTAATTGACATAATGAAATTTGATTATTTGTATTCAAAAGTAGATAATACTCTACCTGAATTTATGCAAACAACATCAAAAATTAAATCTAATGAATTTCATTCTATATTGAAAAACCCAAAGATCTTAAACAAAATGAAGTATCATGCTCCTGATTTACCAACTAAAGAAATTATTAAAGACATTAATATATGTAAGTTTCATTATGATATTTTAGAAATAATCAAAAATCCAAAGGGAGTATATGAACGTGACGAAAAAATTATTATTTTTGAGTATAATAAAAAAGGGGTAATAAATAAAGCGAATGTTTTAGATATAACAAAAGCATATGAGGAGATGTGTCAATGGAATTGATAAAAGACTTGATAAATGTAAATAAACAAACTTTCAGCAAAACTTTAAATTCAATTAAAAGTCACTGGGAAGCACTATTAATTGTTGTGGTATATGCATTAATCAGCCAGATAATAACCTTTTTGGTATCAAATATATTTAGCGGGGCATTAAGCATTCTTTCAGGGCTATTGATGGCTTTGATAGAATCCGCAATGATTTCAAGTTTTCTCTTTGTACTAAATAATGTCGTTCAGTATAATAGGTTTAGATGGAAAGATGTAATAGAAGGGTTAAACTACTATCTGTGGAAAGTTTATGGGATCTTATTTATATTTTTCATTATAAACTTAATTTTATCATCAACTCTTAATTTAGTTGGCAGTATTGGATATTTTCTTAATTTAATTTTCCAACTATTTATAATAATTATATTAAACCCTTTACCCGAAACTATATATTTAAAGACTTATGACTCTAGAGATTCAATTTTATATTGTATAGAATTTATCAAAGATAATTTTTTAAACTGGTTTGTTCCAAATCTAATATTTGGGATATGTTTATTCTTTATATTTAAGATTTCGAATACAACATTACTCACATTAAGTGTTTCAAGTCTTGTTCCTTTTATATTAGAAATATTATTACTAAGTGTATGTTTATCATTTGTTATGATTTACAGAGGGCATTTATTCAAACTTCTAAGCACATCTACTAGAAGAAAAAGGCAATTTATTAATAAATTCTAGGAGGGAATACTCATGAAAGAGATAGACGATTTATTGTTTAAATATGCGAAAGAAGTTTCATTTTTACAACTTAAAGAAGGGAAAAACATTGAAATTGCTGGATTTAACATAGACAATACCATACCTTTGCCAATAGTAACAGATAAGTTTATTGAAGAGATAAAAAATCAGGAATTGTTAGATGATATACCATTAGAGAAAATAATTGAAGGAATGGTATATACAATAGGAGCAGATACTAAATTTAGATTCAATGAATACTATATAAATATCTTAAAATCAGCATTTACTACTTCAACTAAATATATATTCACTAAAGGCATATCATATTATGACAATGGACAATATGAATTAAGTGCATTGTATTTTAAGACTTTATTAACTATTTCTCAAAAAAATGACTATAAATTCTATTATGCTTTAAGTATCGAAGCCATTGGGAAAGAATTTATTGAAAAAGATAACATAGAGAAAGGCAATCAATTTATAAACGAATCTAAAAGTATTTTAGAAGATTTAATATCAGAAGATAGTAGTTATTACCCAGCATATTATAAGTTGGGTTTCTATTATTTACACTTTAATGAATTAATCAAAGCTAAATTGACTTGGGAAAAAGCTCTTGTTTTAGAGGGCGATGAAAACAGCAAGGATGAAATTAGGGCTGAATTAGAAAAGATAGAAAAAGATTACTCTATAGAGATGGCACTATGGCAGATGAAGAACATGGACTATGAAAAAGCTATAGATGAACTAAATAAACTCACAGTGAAAGGTAAGGATGATTTTTACGTAGATTACTTATTAGGTGTAGCATACAGCGGACATGGCAATCTAGAAATAGCCAAACAATTTTTGGCATTAGCACTAGATAAAAACAAGAACTATTCTGATATTTATAATGAGCTAGGGATAATCTACTTTAATGAAGGCGACATTAAAAAAGCAATCGAAATTTTCACAGAGGGTATAAAAATAACTAACGATGATTATAGACTTTATTTTAATAGAGGCTTAGGGTATCTAAATATCGGAGAAATAATTAAAGGATATTATGATATAAAACTCGCAAATGAGCTTAATCCAACTGACGAAAACATACTAAACCAACTCAAAGCCATTGAAAATTTTGTATCAAATAATAATGGAGGGATAGATATTGATGAGAACCATTGATGAACTTTACAAACTAAAGGGTAAATCCAAGAAGATGGCAGTGGTGGCATGTCAGGATCGAGAAGTATTAGAAGCTGTTATAGAAAGTTACAGAATGGGTTTAACTATACCAATACTAATTGGGGACAAAGAAAGAACTTATGAGATTTCAAAACTTTATGGCTTAGATATATCAGAATTTCAATTTATTGAAGAACCTGATCTTCATAAAGCTAGTGAAATTGGAGTAAGGCTAGCACATGATGGCGAAGTTGATTTTCTAATGAAAGGTCTAGTAGACACATCGATATTATTAAAAGCAGTTTTAAATAAGGAATGGGGAATAAGAAAATTCAAATTACTAAGTCATGTTATGATTTACCAAGTAGATACATATCATAAACTCTTATTTTTAACAGATGGAGGTATGAATCTACAACCTAATTTAGAAGAAAAGATCAGCATTATAAACAATGCCGCAATAGTTGCGAGAGCATTAGACTTAAAAGAGATAAAGGTAGCTGTACTAGCGGCTAAAGAAAAGGTAGATCCTAAGATGCCGGCAACAATGGATGCAGCTAAATTAAGAGAAATGTATTTAGAAGGGAAATTCGATCAAGACATAATCATCGACGGACCATTTGCATTAGATTTAGCAATATCAAAATCTGCCTGTGAAATAAAGGGGATAAAGAGTGAAGTTGGTGGAGATGCTGATGTGCTGTTAGTGCCAAATATCGAGATGGGCAATGGAATTGGCAAGGCAATAACTTATTTAGCAAACGGAGAATCTGCAGGTATAATAGTTGGTGCAAAAGTGCCTATAGTGCTTACATCAAGAGCCGATGATAATAGAACCAAACTAAACTCAATCGCTTTAGGCAATGCAATTGCAATAAACACCATAAAAAAAGATGAATTTTAATAAATTTCTTATTTTTTTAAAGCTGATTATTCTTGACTTTGCTGCTCATAAGTGTTAATATATATAGAGTCAACAGCACAATTAAATGTTAATAAAGATTTTACAAAAACTTTAAAAAAATTTAAAAAAGGTATTGACACAAGACATT
>ERZ795046.2894-NODE-2894-length-14239-cov-4.409687_pt1 | contig 14239 bp, 10 predicted proteins | sample MGYA00375130_ERZ795046 | MGnify/ENA primary metagenome ERZ795046 (study PRJEB30175, sample SAMN05720202) | activated sludge metagenome | isolation source: anaerobic digester from wastewater treatment plant | place: Japan | collected 2015-05-15 ...
GCGATGATAGTGGTGGTATGGGAGCCGGTGTAGGGGGAACTGATGAACTTGATGATGTGATTGCAAATTTTGTTTCTTTTAATCAACCAGGGGCACTTTTTAAAATATATAAGAATAGAAATTTACTGCTTGTAAAAAACACAAGGGAAAATATAAGAATGGTTGAACAACTTTTAAAGGAGTTTGACACGGAAATTAAACAGGTTCTTATCGAGGCAAGATTTTTGACAATTTCACAACAGGATCTTGTTGAACTTGGAGTTAATCTTCAGACGATACAAAGACAAAATCCAAACAAACCAAAAGAACTCCAAACTATAACAAATAATTTGTTGCGTAATTTTCCAAATACCGGGAACTTGCAACTTGGAGGCGTTATTGATAATTGGGAATATGAACTTGTAATTCATGCAATTGACGAAAAAACATCAGCTCGAACTATAAGTTCTCCACGAGTAACCGTATTAAATAATCAGACAGCCATAATTAGACGTGGCCAAACGTTGCGCTATTTTGAGGAATATGAACTTGAAACTGTTCCTAATGAGGGAGGAGTTGCTGTTACTCAACCTGTCCCTACTGGCGATGTGCAAGAACTAGAACTCGGTATAAATTTAGAAGTGAAGCCTTCCATTGGATATGACGGTAAAAACGTAATCTTAGATCTAAAACCAAATATAAGAGAGTTCATTCAGTTCGATGAATATATCACAGCCAGACTTCCAAGAACAAGCGAAAGTGAAATTGAAACCAAAGCTGTCGTTAGGAGTGGACAAACAATAGTACTTGGCGGAATGATAACTGAAACGAGGCAATATGACGAAAATAGTATTCCATTTTTTGGGAGAATACCATTAATTAAGCAGTTGTTTGGAGAAAATAGTGTAAACAAGCAGCCTTTGCATCTTATAATTTTTGTTACCGCTACGATTATAGACAATGCAGGCAATACAGTGCTTATAAAAGACTGAATTTAAAATATAATTTTTCTACTTTTTTTTACTTAGATGAATTTCTTCAAAAAATCCAGAAATAGAGTAATAGGGCTTGATATAGGCTCAGGAAGTATTAAAGCACTCGAGTTAAAGGAAGAGCAAGACAATATCAGTATTTCAAGCCTCAGAAGGTTAAAATTGCGGGCAGAAGGTATTTTAGACGAAGAAGAATTAAGCCATAGTCTTTCAGCATGGTTAAATCAGGCTAACTGGAAAAATCTTGATGTGTGTATAGGTCTCCCACAGTATATTTCTACAGTACAGGTTAGAGATTTTCCTCCCGTTAATGAAGAAGCTTTAAAGGATATGATAGCATATGAAACGACTCAGCTTTCAGGTATATCAGAAGAAAGCTTTATTTATGATTACTATGTAATGCCGCCAAAACTCAGCAGGAAAAATCCTGTCTTGATTGGAATATCAAGGGAAAAACTTGTCTTTGAACGCTTAAAAATCCTTGACAGGGCTGGAGTGATACCGTCCGATGTTACAATGAACAGTACCGCTTTGGTGAATGCACTCTTTTTTTTACACCCTGAAATAAAAAATGTAGATAGTTTACAAATTATTCTTGATATAGGTGCAGAAAACTCAATAGTAATAATCTTTGCTGGCACACAGATATTATCAATAAATAGTCTTAGTTTTGGAGCTGAAAAGTTTACAAAAGCTATTGCTGAAACCAGAGGACTTGATATCACAAAATCTGAAGAGGAAAAAGCTAAACTAAAAATAGATTTTACAAAGAAAGATGATTCGATGACAAAAGTGGCGAACCTTCTACTCGCAGAGTTGAATAATGTGATTGAACAATGGCGCCAACATGAAAGTCCAGATTTTGCAGAGAAAGAAATCATGAAAATCTGGCTCAGTGGGGGGGGTGCTGAGATAGGAGGATTGCTTGATTTCATAAGGGTAAATTACAGGGGAGTGCAGGTTGAAATTTTTGGGATTGGAGATTCTCAGAAATCTATTCAGCCAGATTTAAATACGGCTCTGGGATTGGCTCTCCAATCTACCGGAAAAGCATCAGTCAAAATTTCTCTTGCTCCAGAGCATATAAGATGGACAGCACGTATTAAAAAAAATTTTCACTATCTCTCTGCAGCTCTTTTCTTTCTTAGCATATCTTTATTTTTCTTCTTATCAGCTCTTTACTTTACTTTTAAAGCAAAAGATAATGTAAACCGTATCACAATAATGAGATTGAATAAATGTGCTGAACTCATACCTCAAATTGATAAAATTTCTGAAGACATTCTACATCATGAAAAAATGTTGCTTCCTGTCGTTTCAAAGGCAAATAATTCAGCTAAAATTTTAGCAGCGCTCAATGAAATATCTTCTGCAAAAGAAGAAAATCTTTTCCCTATATTTATTTGTGATGAAGATACGTATAATTCTGTGAGCAAACAACAAGAAGGTAATCAGACAAATTCGATTAAAAAAGCTTCTTTTATTTTTATGGACACAAAACAAGATTCGTCATCCAGCGAAAGTGCAGCCAATCAGTCTCTTCAGCTTAATGTTACTCAAGTAAAGGAGATAAAATCAATAATACTTTTTGGTCTCACTCTTAGTTCAGGAAAAAACGAACATTATGAAATGGTGAGAAGGTTTCAACTTCAACTTTCTAAATCAAATCTTTTCGGGGGTAATGGAAAGGAACTTGATATTTTGCCTGAAACCAATTTCTCCCAAAAAGAAGCTATAATCTCAGAATGGAATAATAGAATAATAAATAACAGAGAAGTATATTCTGTTATTGGAAAAATGCGTTTTAGAGACTTTACAATGAAAATTCCATTTAAAGAAACATGTATTAATTCTTCAGTTCTTTCCAATACAACAGAGAAACAAAAAAAATGAAAAAGATACCTCCACAACATAAAAGATTAATATTTGCAACATTTGTTCTTATGTTAATTTTCATTGCAGCTTTCTTTTTACTTATAAATCCTCTCAGAAAAAAGGTTGTCGAAGATGAAAAATATATAGAAAATACAACAAGAGAACTTCATAAAAGCGGTTTTCCACTCGATCCAGGAAGGCTTGCAGCAACTCTTCAAAATAAAAAGAATGAACTCGATGGATATGGAAATTCTGAAAAAAATTCCGGAATCAGATATAAAACCTATTCCGCCATCAAATTCGCTTGCACTCCTCTGCAAAATAGAGCTAAAAAACTCTTTGACAATCCGGCAGATTTTGCACGAGATGTTGGACGACTTGATTATCAAGAGGAGTATAATCAACTTGAGCAAAAACTTGCTTCTCGGGGGATATTTCTTTCCGATAAAATACTGAAACTCGGTGAAAAAAGCAATGCAAAAGACATTTACCTCTTACTCCTTCAGGTTTGGATGCTAGATAAAATAAGTTCTATTGCAATTGAATCAGGACTTAGAATTCAATCTGAATTCTCTGTCGTTGCTCAGGATGAGGCAGGAAGAAAAAGAATGGCTGCCAAAATGCAATTTCAACCTGTAATAGAATATAAAATATATGAAAGCGATGCAAATACATATCTGATCGAAATCCCCTTAAAAGTTGCTTTTTATGGAGATACAAGAAAATTTATCGCCTTTTTATCAAAAATTCAGGAACAATCAAATTTTTTCGTTATAAGAGCATTCCAGCTTTCTCTGTTACCGCAAATTCGGAAGACAGAAACTGAGATATCCCTTGTAAGTGAGAACTTATCAATAGAACTTGAATGTTCAGGTTTTTTTTCTCCTAAAGAAATCTCTGAAACAAAAAAGCCAACACCAGTAAAGATTATACCACCTGGAGCCTGATAATATGAATCAGTTGTTAAAAAAGATAAAAAATGAATGGGAAAAATTTTTCTGCTGCATATCTGTTGTTTTAGCAGTATTTTCTTTAATTTTTCTGGTAATAAAAGTAATGTATTATGAAAAACCAGCTGTTATTAATTCTCCATCTGTTCCACAAGTTCCATCATTATTAAATCGTTCGGCGTTTGCATTCCTTGGGGAAACGTATGAATCATCCAAAATCTCTGATCCTTTCTTCATAAGAAAAATTCTGGCAAAATATCAACCAAAACCTCAAAATAATAATCAGCCTCCTAAAAACCAACCTTTACCACAGAAAAAACCAGAAAAATTCCTCAGTGTCTCTTATTCAGGGTGGCTCGATAGTTCATCAGGCGAAAAAGTTGTATTCATTTCGGTTATAGACGAAACTTCAAAGCAAAAAAAAACATATACTCTTTCAGAAGGAGCAAAAATACCGCCACTGTCCCTTTTAAAAATAGAAAATGAGTATATAATTATATCGGATGAAAATAATAATGAACATAAAATTAAATTGCGCTCGAGTAAAAAAATCAAAATAGAATGAATCAAGAAGAAAAAAAAGATAATTCCCAACAACAAAAAGACCTTTTCCAGATCCTCGAAGAAAAAAAGATTATCTCATTCCAGCAAGCCGATATAGCAAGACGACGAATGAAAAGAGAGGGAATTGCGGCTCATCAAGCATTGCTCGAGTTAAATTTCTGCAGACCAGATGAAATATATTCAGCATTGAGTCAATTTTCAGGACTTGAGTTAGTAGATCTCTCTAAAATAGCAATTTCTGAAGATGCGAAAAAATCTGTTCCCGCAAAAGCTGCCCATCACTTCAAATTTGTCCCTATAAATATTCATAGAGGAGTCCTTACAGCTGCCTTTGCTAATCCACCTACCCTTAGAGATCTTGAAAATCTCAGATTATTGCTTGGCAAAAGAGTCGAACCCAAACTTGCAATGGCAGATGATGTATCAAATACCTTAAAGACAATTTATGGACTTGGAGCAGAAACTGTTATAAAAATCAGAGAATCAAGACTTGCAGAGAGACTTTCTAACAAAGAAATTAGATATCAAACTGCTGATGGAGAAAAAGATATAACCATAGACGAAGATTCCGCTCCAATAATTAATCTGGTAAATCAAATACTGGTTGATGCTCTTTCTATGAATGCCACAGATATCCACATAGAACCATTTCACAACTCGGTAAAACTAAGATACAGAATTGATGGAATGTTGCAGGATATTCCTGTTCCTGAAGGAGTCAGAAGCTTTCATGAAGCCATTACATCCAGACTAAAAATTATGGCAGATCTGAATATTGCCGAAAGAAGACTTCCACACGATGGTAGAATCAGAGTTCGAGCCGGTTCTGAAGAATTCGATCTTCGTGTTTCAATTATGCCGACACGGTTTGGAGAAACGATATGCTTAAGAATACTCAACAGAAAAAATGTTTTTCTTGGACTTCAGGAACTCGGATTGGAAGATTCAGACTATAAAATTTTCCTTAAACTAATCGAATTACCTCATGGCATTATACTTGTGACTGGTCCAACAGGCAGCGGAAAAACTACAACGCTTTATGCGGCTCTTGCGAAAATCGCAGAAACAAGAAAAGATAGAAAGATTATCACAGTTGAGGATCCGGTTGAATATGAAATGCCAGGCATAACCCAAATGCAAATTCATAGTCAGATAGGCTTGACTTTTGCAAGTGGTTTGCGTTCGATACTCAGACATGATCCTGATATCATTCTTGTTGGTGAAATACGTGATGCTGAAACTGCGGAAATTGCTATAAGAGCCTCGTTAACAGGGCATCTTGTCTTTAGTACACTTCATACAAATGATTCTGTAGGAGCTGTTAACAGGCTGATTGACATAGGTATTGAGCCTTATCTAGTTGCATCTTCACTGGTTGCATGTCTTGCTCAAAGATTGGTGAGAAGAATATGCCCTCATTGTAAAATACCTGATGAACATATAACTCCCCATATAAGAGCTGAAATAGCAAGATTTCTTAAGATAAAAACTGAAGATGTAAGAGCCTTTAAAGGAGAGGGGTGTTCAAAATGTAATTTTACCGGGTATAAAGGTAGAATTGCTATATATGAATTTTTTCTTCTTGACGAAGAATTGCAGGATATGACTGCCGCTCATGCATCTTCAAGCGAATTGCGTAAAACTGCAAAAAATAAAGGAATGAAAACACTTCGTGAAGATGGATGGATAAAACTCAGTAGAGGATTGACGAGCATAGAAGAAGTCAGTCGAATTACAGGTAACTTCATTATTGGTTATGATATGGGAGAATTATGAATAAATGAAGATAAAAACGGCCTTGCAGTTTGGTCTCTGTTGCATTTTCCTCTCCCATCCTATTAAATTTAGAATCGTATATGCTAATAATATTAAAAATCTAAATAAAAAAGAGCGCCTACGAAAAATATCAGAACTGTGTTTGTCCAATTCAGTAAATTTGCTTGATGGACTCAAAATACTTCAAAGACTCAACATTAAATCATTTCGCATAAATTCTAAATTTTTCCCCCTTTATACTCATCCAGATTTTTCCTATAAGTTAACTGATTTGACAGATTACGAAGAAATTATTAAAACGCTTAGCAAAGTAAAAAAATATGCTAAGGATAATCAAATTAGATTGAGTTTCCATCCAGATCAGTTCATAATCATTTCATCTCCACATCAAAAAGTCATAGAAAATTCTATTGCTGAACTTGAATATCATACACTTCTTGCTGGACTTGTGGGCGCAGAAGTTATAAATATTCACATTGGCGGAAAATATGAAAGTAAAAGCGAAACCATTAAACGGTTCAGCAAAAATTTTAAAAAGTTATCTCCTCAAACTCAAAAAATTTTAACTGTTGAAAATGATGATGTAATTTATACTCCTGCAGATGTGAATGAACTTTCATCTATTATAGGCATTCCTTTTGTTTATGATATTCACCACCATAGATGTAATCCTGATAATCTAACAGAGGAAAAAGCTACTGAGCTTTGTTTACAAAGCTGGCAAAAGTTTCGTCCGCATCAAAAACCTTATTTTCATATCTCGTCATCTAAAAATGGAGCAAGAGCTCATGCAGATTACATCAATCCAGATGACATACCTGAATTCTGGCATCAAATACAAGCCACGGTTGACGTTGAAGCTAAAGCAAAGGAGCTTGCTGTAATAAAATTGATGAAAAACTTCGATTAGAAAAAATTTTTATTATATTATATTATATTATATTATACGAAATGAAAAAAAATAAAATGAGGAAAAATATGAAAAAACAAAATTATGTTATTGGAGTGGATTTCGGAACAGATTCTGCGAGAGCAATTGTTATTGATGCCTCTAATGGCGATGAATTGGCTTCTGCCGTACATAATTACAATCGTTGGAATGATGGCAAATTTTCTTCGCCAAAGGATAATATTTTTAGACAACACCCTCTCGACTATATTGAAGCACTGGAAAATACCATAAAAACGGCGTTAAAAAAATCTGGGAAATCTGTTTCAGCAAATATCTCTGGAATTGCTGTAGATACAACTGGTTCAACTCCAGTAGCAGTTGATTCTTCAGGTTCTCCACTTTCTTTACATAAAGAATTTGAAAGGGAGCCTGATGCTATGTTTATTTTATGGAAAGATCACAGTTCTATTAATGAAGCGCAGGAAATTAATCAACTTGCCCATAGTGGAAAATTTGAAGATTATACAAAGTTCTCTGGTGGTATTTATTCTTCTGAATGGTTCTGGGCTAAAATTCTTCATACTATTAGAAGAAATAAAAAAGTTGCAAAAACTGCATATTCGTGGCTCGAACATTGTGATTGGATTCCAGCCTTGTTATGCGGAATAAAAAAAATAGAACAAATAAAAAGAAGCCGTTGTGCGGCAGGTCACAAAGCTATGTGGCATCAGGATTTTGGCGGACTCCCATCTTACGATTTCTTAAAAGCGCTTGACCCTCGTCTTGCCGAATTTAGAGATAAACTCTATTCTGAAACATATCCTTCAGATCAAAGTGCTGGTTTTCTTTCAAGGGAATGGGCAGAAAGACTTGGAATAAAAAGTGAAAAAACTGCCGTAGCTGTGGGCGCTTTTGATGCTCACATGGGAGCAGTGGGAGGAGAAATTAAACCAGGTATTCTCGTAAAGATTATTGGGACATCTACCTGCGATATGTTAGTTTCACCTCTCTATGGAAAGGAGAAACTTATCAGGGGAATATGTGGACAAGTGGATGGTTCTATTATTCCAGGGATGCTCGGGCTTGAAGCAGGACAATCAGCATTTGGCGATTTTTATGCATGGTTCAGAAACCTTCTTCTCTGGCCTATATCCGAAAGCAAAAATCATAAAATTGCGAAATTCGCAAGTACTCTAAAACATGAGATTTTAGGAGAACTGAATATAGCCGCTTCAAAAATAAAAATAGAAGAAGATATTCCTGTATTTACTGATTGGATTAATGGTCGTAGAACACCATTTGCGGATCAGAGCTTGAAAGCATCTGCCATTGGTTTTGATATGGGGACAAATGCTCCTATGATTTTTCGTTCTATAGTTGAAGCTACAGCTTTTGGAGCAAAAAAAATTAATGAGTGTTTTACTTCACAAGGAGTTCAAATAAAAGAAATCATAGCTCTGGGCGGAATTGCAAAAAAACCTCCATTTGTAATGCAAACTCTATCGGATGTTCTTGAAATGCCAGTAAAAGTGGTTCGTTCAGAACAGGCGTGTGCTCTCGGTGCGGCAATGTTCGCTGCTGTGGTTGGAGGAATCTATCAAAAGGTAGAAGATGCTCAGGACGCTATGGGTTCTGGTTTTGAAAAAAATTATAAACCAAATAAAAAATTATTTCCTGTTTATAGAGAAAGATACAAAAAATATCTTCAATTGGCAAATGCAACAGAAAAAGATTTGAAAATCTAAAAAAAATAATAAAAAAAACATGAAATTTAAAACTTTAAAAGAAGAAGCTTATATCGCAAATATGGAACTTTACAAAAGAGGACTTGCCCTATACACTTTTGGAAATGCAAGTGCCTTTGACCACAATAAAGCAGTTTTCGCAATTAAACCAAGTGGCGTTCCATATGAAAAGATGAAACCTGATGACATGGTAGTAGTTGATCTTGAAAATAATGTGGTTGAAGGTTCTCTCCGTCCATCTTCAGATACAAAAACTCATTCCAGACTTTATCGTTCTTTTCCAGATATCTGTGGAGTCTGCCACACTCATTCAACCTATGCTACAGCGTGGGCGCAGGCTAAGAAAGAAATTCTAATACTGGGAACCACTCATGCAGATCACCTTCCTTGTTCTGTCCCATGTACTGAAGAATTATCTGAAGAAATGATTAATGGAGACTATGAGGACAATACTGGAATTGCAATTTCAAATCTTTTTAAAAAGTTAAAACTTAATCCATCCCACGTACCCATGGTGATTGTAGCCTCACATGGTCCATTTACATGGGGAGAGAATGCTCAAAAAGCCGTTTATAATGCTGTGATCCTTGAGGAAATTGCGAAAATCGCATTCCTTTCAGTATCTCTAAATCCTTCATTGGAAATGATTTCAGACTGTTTAATAAAAAAACATTTTGAAAGAAAACACGGCAAAAATGCTTATTATGGTCAGAAATAGATTTCTGAAAAAATTAAACTAAATTTTGCGGTTCAATCAGCCAACAGGAGTTTTAGCTGTTGATAATTAAATATGGAGAGAAAAGTATTTGCAGTTAAGGAAATTATTCATTTTGTATTGATCCCGCAAGGGTTTGGTCATTACGGCATATCTGCTTCGTCATTATTGGCTCTGAGTAGTTATTGCACCGCCGGTTGCCTTGATTCCTTGCAGTTGTGCTACTGGACGAACGCAAAATATTAATAAATATCTATTTTTATTGTTTTTTTTTCACAAAATGGGATTAAATTTATAATAAAAATAAGAAACTCTATTTTGTAATATGCCTATAGTCTCATACACATGTTCAAAATGCAATGCCTTGAATCAAACTGATGATTCTCTCTGCGGAGAGGTGAGAAAATGTCCTTTTTGCGGTGAAGAAATTCTTGTTCCTATTCCCGGTATTTATCCAGGAATGAAGCTTGGGGATTTTATCGTTGAGAAACAACTCGGTGTTGGTGGAATGGGAGAAGTTTGGCTGGCAAAGCAGGAAAAATTAGATCGTCATGTTGCCCTGAAAATACTATCTCCTAAATATACGTCTAATCGTGATTTTGTAGAAAGATTTTTAAATGAAGTTCGAAATACGGCAAAATTAGAGCATCCAAATATTGTTACGGCTTTTCATGCAGGTGTTGAAAATAACATTTATTATATGGCAATTTCGTATATTCGCGGTGAAACAGTTTTTGATAAGATAAAAGATGGAATTCCCTTATCTGAAAAAGATTCTCTTGAAATAATAAAGTCTATTGCATCGGCTCTCGATTATGCGTGGAATGAATATAGAATTCTTCATCGCGATATAAAACCGTCTAATATAATGATTGATAAAAATTTTACCGCTAAATTAATGGATATGGGAATCTCCAAAAAACTCGATGAGGAAAGCTCTCTTACAATGGCAGGAATGATGATTGGTACACCTTATTATGTAAGTCCGGAGCAGGCTCTGGGAGTAAAAGATCTTGACTTTAGATCCGATATTTATTCATTAGGAGCTACATTATATCACATGGTTACAGGGACAGTGCCATATGATGCTGATACTGCTATGGGAATAGTAACTAAACACCTTTCAGAGCCTTTACCTGATCCGAAAAGTTATAATCCTCTCATTAGTGAACAGACAGTATCACTTATAAAAATTATGATGGCTAAAGATAAAAATGACCGTCCTGCAAGTTGGAAAGCTTTGATTGTAGATATAGAAAGAGTTTTAGATGGACAGTTTCCTCTAACTCCATTGCCATGTGTAGGAAAAACAAATATTGCTATCAGTCCTTCAAATGCAGTAACAGAGGCTATTTCTCCACAAATAAAAAAAGAAGTTTCTGCAGATAAAAAAAATATCTCAAAAGAAGATTCTGCCGATTATTTAACTGTCCCAAAAAAAACTGAAAAGAGAAAAAATCATATCTTGCTATGGATATTTTTAGCTTTTTTCTTTTCTTTTCTATGTTTTGTTTTGATTGGAGCAATTTTTATAGGATATAGATATTTCAAGACAGAAAGTCAAAAACGCAAAGATTTATTACCTACTGAAATTTTGCCTAAACATAAAGATTTAAAGCTCTCTATTGAAGCAAAAGATGATGAAGGAGGCAGTTCGGAAGAAAATTTGCCAGTAAAAACTACTGAAATGAAATCTGAGGAGAAAATTTCTGTAACTAAAGAAAAATCTTTTGAGGAAACTCCAGGGCAGAAACAAGATTTAACTTTATCTGTGGAAAACCAGGAAAAAGGTACCGAAAGCAAAAAAAGCCCATCCACTGAAGAGCGCAGTAGACCTAATTGGTAAATTTTCGCAATGAAATATTCTAGTATAATTCTTTTATGGTTGGTAATTGTTATTATGGCCTCTTCTGCTTCAATATTGACAAGGTTTTGTAAAATTCCTGCTGTTGATATTGGTTTTTGGAGGGTTTTTGGTGCGGCGATTATTTTGTCTCCTATTGCTTTGAAGAGTCTTAAGAAAGATTCAATTATGAAGTTATTCTCAAAAGGAGCTATTATTTGTGGACTTTTACTTGGACTTCATTTTTCAACTTGGTGTTGGGCAATACAGAATACTACGATTGCAAATGCTACATTATTTATTGGTCTTCAACCACTTATGGTTCCATTTTTAGCCCATTGGATTATTCAGGAGAGGATAAATAAATGGGAAATTTTTGGTCTGATTCTGGCTTTTCTTGGTACTCTCTGGTTAAGTATCAGGCAAATAGAGCTTGCCCCATCTCAATTTTATGGATCTGCTGTAGCCTTATTTTCGGCATTTTTATGTGGAAGTTATATTGTTTTCGGTCGGAGATATAGAAAAGATAAAAATGCCTTTGTTTTCAGTACTGGTGTTTTTGCTATTGCTGCTTTAGTTCAAGGGATTTTCTCGATTATCTTACATGGGAAAATTTCTGTAGGAGACATAAGAACTATTGTATCACTTTGTTGCCTTATTGTATTTCCAACTATTGGTGGGCACGCTCTAATGATGTTTTTATTGCGCTATGCGAAGAGCCAGTTGATGGCTCTTACTGTGCCTGCTCAATTTATTCTTGCGACTCTGGTTTCATATCCGATTTTTGCAGAAAAGCCACAACTTTGGTTTTATCCTGGAGCTATAATGATAATGACGGGAATTGTTATAGCTGTGTGGAAAGCTGATTCGGGAGATGAGAAATAATAAAGTCAAAGATGAAGGATATTTTTACGATTTTTTTCTAACTGTGATAAAATCATACATTCGTTGCAATGATAAGAACAAGCATAACAAAATTTTTCTAAAAGAAATATTGCTCCATGAGCAGATGCAGCATTAGTAATTATATAATTTCCTCTTGATGGTGGTGTAAACCATTTATTTATAGCGATTTTCAATTTTATATTATCCTGAATAAGAGGAGATACACGAAATGTTTCTATGCAAAAATCCATAATATTCTGGTCCTTATCTATTGCGAATTTCGCAAATAAGAAAGGTAAAATCACAGTTGTTACGATGTCAATAGAACGCATTTTTCCTATTATTGAGGCCCTTAGCTTTCTTTTATTTCGGAAATTTGTCCAGTTATCCCAAATTTCATCTTTTACAGTGAAAAATTCTATAAGTTTTGATGAGAAAATCGAAGGAGTTTGGGAATTTTTCATCAATTTTAATATTTCGCATAATATTTTTGCATTTGTTTTTGATATTATGCTACAAAGTCCAGCGATACGTCTTTCCGGAGAGTTAAGTGGTCTTACGCCAGCTTTTATCCATTTTATTGGTTTTTCATTATGAAGTCTATATTTCCACCATATATTCCAGAGTTTGGAAGTATATTCTTTCATCTCTCTGTGAACGTCTTTTGTTGTTGGATCTGGAAGCAGTCCCGATTCTCCCCAGATAAGAGCTGGAAGAATTTCTGGATTTTTATATTCGGGGTGACATAGTATTCGTTTAAATAGTTCAACGAAATTTTCTTTATTTTTTTTATATCCAGCGGCCTCAAAAATTTTTTTTAGGACTGCTTTATCAAAGCCATCTTTTATTATTTCTGCAGTTGCTGCAGAAGCTTTTTCTTTAAATCTTTCAATCCCTGCTTCACTCAAAAAATCATTAAGGATAATCTCATCCAATGTTGAGAAATAATTTTGGCATTTACCTGAACCAAACTTTAGATTTTTTTCAACAGGAGTTTTCGGCAAGCTCAACTTTTCTGGAAGAATTATTGTTATTTTATCCATTACAGTCTTGTCATTTTTGAAGACAACATGAAGTTTTACATTTTTATAATTAGAATCATTATTGTGATTATGCAGGAACCAATCAGAAGACTTTAGATGTATTTCTACATCACCGGAGTCTGTAATTCCATCAATTTCAAATTTTGCATTTTGAAAGTCAGGTCCCTCTTCGAAATTCCAATTTCCGGGAGAAAGTATTTTAATATCTTTTCCATCGGAGGTTTTTAAGATTGTTCCAGTTTTTATCTTTTTCCAGAATATCTGCAATTTTTTTTCAGTAATTCTCATTGTATATTTTTTATTTTTAAGTAAATTAGTTTTTCTTAAAAAAAGTTCCATCGCCTTAACATCTTTTTTAGAAAATTTATATTTCTTAAGATATATTACAGAAAAATAAAATCATGCAATTAAATTGTAGAAATTATAAAATGAAAAGAAAAATTGTATTGTTTTTCCTGTTCTTAAATTGTTTTTTACTCTTTGCTGAAGAACGTCGCAACGAAGTTGTTAAAGCTGTTGAAAAGGTACTACCTTCCGTGGTGAACATTGGGACTGAAACTATTGTAAGTTCTTCTCACTCGCCATGGGGTATAGACCCGTTTGAAGGTTTTTTTAAAGACTTTTTTGGGCATGATTTACAGAGTAGGACAAACTCACTTGGAAGTGGAGTAATAATTGATCCTGCTGGGTTGATAATTACAAATGCTCATGTTGTTTACAGGGCAACTGAAATAAATATTGTCTTCTATGATGGAAAGGTAGCTAAAGCTGTTGAAATCGCCTCAGATGAGTTAAATGATATTGCATTGCTTGCATTGATAACACCTGTTCCTGACACCTTAAAACCTATTTCAATTGCCCCTCCTGATGAATTATATCTGGGGGAAACTGTTATTGCAGTGGGAAATCCTTATGGTCTGGGTAGTAGCATATCAAGAGGTATTCTTAGCGCTTTAAATAGAGAAGCTATTTATCAGGGG
>ERZ795046.2895-NODE-2895-length-14235-cov-4.981241_pt1 | contig 14235 bp, 3 predicted proteins | sample MGYA00375130_ERZ795046 | MGnify/ENA primary metagenome ERZ795046 (study PRJEB30175, sample SAMN05720202) | activated sludge metagenome | isolation source: anaerobic digester from wastewater treatment plant | place: Japan | collected 2015-05-15 ...
TTATTATCCCTATTTCACTTATATTCTCCTTAACATAACTATCAAAACATTTTAAATGAGAAACAGGTTGCCAGAAAGATGTATTTTCTCTAAAATCAAGGATTACCTTTTTTTCCTCTCCCCTTTTTATCTTGAATTTTTCTGTTTCAAACCAGTTATATTCATCATCTTTAATATAAACAATAAATTCACCATCTACTCCATCTTCTTCGGGAATATAAATTTTAAAAGAAAGATAATCAAAATACTTAAAATTTAAATTACCCTGATAAAAAATTCTTACATTTCCTGAATTCTTAATTTCTGAACATAAAGAAAATTCTCCAGTATTTGAATATCTTTCCGATGAATAAATTTTAAAAGTTTCAGGATAAATTTTCCAGTTGTTTGTAGTTCCTTCAAAGTCAAAAATCATTTCACAGAAAACAGGAAAGACAAAAATAAAGAACAAAAAGAATATTTTTTTCATCTTCTGAATATCCTCTCCTTAAAGTTGTAAATTTTAATATTTTCCTCTATTATCTTTATATTTTCAGGTATAAAATTATCAATTTCAATTTCAAAATTTTCAATATCAAAACCTTTTCTTTTTCCTACAATCACTCTTTCCTGTACATTTTTCTTTTTTATCTCTATTTCAGGAAAATAAAAAACAATATTTTTATTTTCAGGATATTCAATTCTTATTTTAAAGTTTTTATTATCCACATTCCAGAAAAGAATATTTCCTTCTTCTCTAACTGGTTGCGGTTCAATTTTCAATGGTTTTTCATAACTTCTTATATTCCTCATACTTATTTCCCAGTTTAAATCTGAAAAAGTAAAATCAAAATTTAAAACAAATTTGTTTTCAACTGACTCATTTTTATACTTCAAATCAAAGTCCTTTGGTATAATTTCTTTAACAGGATAAATTATTTTATAAAGATTTTTCTTTTTCCAGTCATTTTTATCAATGGAAATTTCACCTTCCCATTTTAAAAAGAAGCCATTTTCATCCTTATCAATCAAAACATATGGTTCAGAAGAAAACTCTGTTCCATCTATCTTACACTTTAAATAAAAATTTGTTTTTCTTTCATTACTTGAATAAGGATAAAATTCTATTTCTTTTGTAATCTGATTCAAAAAAACAGTCCTCTCTTCTGGAATTAATCTTGTAGAGTTTGAATCTGTTTTTCTTAAAATAATATAAAGGTAGTTGTCAGATTTTTCTTTCATTTCAAAAAAATTATTTTTTAAATTTTCTATTTCTCTCTGTATACTTCTATTTTTTGTACTTGTTTCAATATCTTTTAAAACTTCAAAACCTTTTTTAATTTCACCCTTTTCAATATATATCTTCACAAGTAATAGTTTCGCATTTTCATTATCTCTATTTTTATTTAAAAAATTTTCAACTGTTTTCTCCGCCTCATCTAAATTGCCTTCTTTAAAATAACTTTCTGCAATTTGAAAATAATAATTTTCTTTTCCAAACAACTCTATAATCTTTCTGTAGTTTTCTCTTGCTTTCTCATACTCTTCTATCCTCATATACTGGTCTGCTATTCTTCTCATTATTTCCTCTCTATATCTATCTTCATCTATCCTTTCAAGAAATTTTTCATACATATTTATCTTTTCTAGATAATCATCATAAGTTGAAAGCCGTCTATCAAATCTCCTTTCTATTGTATTCATTACAAGGTCAACAACTGTCTTTTTATTTTTTTCGTCTTTTAACAGACCTTCAAATAAATCCCACAGATAACCTTCAAGAATTTTTCTATCATTCTCCTCAATAATTGTATTGAATAAACTATTTATAATCCCCTGATTTCTTGAAGAGTTTGGATATAATTTTATAAATTCCATATAAACCCTGCTTGATTTTAAATCATATGGGAAAATTTTATTTATTATATTTAAAGTTATATCTCCATTTGTCTTTCTCTTTTCTTCCTCATCCTTTAGAATTTCAAAACCATCTTTAATTTTTTCTGCTTCAAAGTCCAAAAAACTTTTAAATATTTTATATGAAAGTGAATCTTCAGGAATGGATTTTAAAATTAATAATCTTTCTTCTTTACTTGAAATTTCACTATAAAAAGAAACAGAAAGAAACAATATGTACCAGTTATTTTTTTCATTTTTAATCACTTCTAAAAACTGCTCTTTACTTTTCTCATATTCTCCGATATTATAATATGCCTCACCAAGTCGTTCCCTTATATAATAATCCTGTGGATTATAGTTTAAAGATTGAATATAATTTTCTATTGCTTTTTGATAATTTTTTCGCCAGAAAAAATCATTTCCTGTTTCATTATATGCTCTTGTAAGATTATATTTTATACTCTGTAAAACATAAGAAAATTGAGGTTTATTCTGAAATTTATTAAATGAATAATTCCCCAGTTTTATCACATCTTCTATTTTTTTATCCTTCCAGTAAATTTCAAAAAGAATCCTTAAACTTTCATGTATAATATTGGGATTTTCAAAAGATGTTTTATAAATTAAATTTTCAAGACATGTTTTTGCCTTTTCATTATTTTTAAGATTATAGTATGATGCTCCGATGTAATAATTTAATTCAGGGTTTTCCTCAAATCTATCTTTCTCTTTTTCTAAAATATTTATAACATTTTCATAATTTTTCCTGTTGAATTCATTTTTCACTTTTTCAATAACATTTTCTTCACCATTTAATTTCAGAAAAGGAAAAAATAATAAAGAAATGTAAAAATAAATTAATTTCTTCTTCATTTGTCCTTTTTATCTATTAAGACGGTAGGTAAAAAGTACCGGTTTATTATTTCTCAAAACTTCCACTGTTACAATCTGGGTATTTGAATTTTTTATCTGATTATAAACATTGAAGGCAGTACTTATACTATCTATAAGAACTCCATTTACTCTTCTTACTATATCTCCATTTCTCAATCCATATTGATAGGGAATACTATTTTCCGGCAAATTTAAAACTCTGAAACCTTCAACTTTTCCTTCATTTACATTTGGAATTACATTTAAATTTTCAATTAACTTTCTATCATTGACAAGAGTATTTATTGTATTATTAAAATCCACATCCATTGTTACAACATCTTCCGGAATTTTTGGTGTCTCCGGTAATTTAGGAGATACAGAAATCTTTGTTGTCTCTTCCCTTGAAACAACAAGTGGAACTCCACTGGATTTATTTTCAAGATTTAAAGAAACATTTTTACCGTCATATTCAAAAATAACTTTATCCTTCATTATTTTAATAATCTTACTTTCACCAATTCTTTCACCCTCTTTTAAAATATTCTCTATATTTGTTTTTTTATCCTTTATTATTACAAAAGAAGTGCCTTCTGGAAAATAAACAATCCCGAGTATCTCTATCAGTGTTTCAAGTGAAGGTAAAGGCGCTGGTTTTAAAATACTTGTTGTCTCAACTTTTGGTGGTGGCGGAGGTGGAGGTGCAGTAAAAACATTCCTTTTTAAAATTATAGATTCTTTACCAAATAATATACTGTAAATACACCCCAAAATTATAAAAACTGTTTTTTTCATACCCCAATTAATATTTTATCTTTTTAATTAACAAAATTAAACTTCCAGAAAACAAAAGATAAGGGAAAATGCCACTTAAAATAAGAAAGACAAAAATTAAAATAAAATAGAGAAAGATTTTAACAGGGATTATTAAAAATCTGTGGTTTCTCAGAAATTCAGCAAAAGCAGGAGAATGTCTGTAATAAAATTTAACAAATTCCCTGCCTAAAATATTCTTAACTAAATATTTGTCCCTGAATTCTTTAAATAATTTTACCTGCCAGTTATTCTCTCCAAAACATACACTTGCAACAAAACAACCTCCTCCTGTCTGTTCTGAAGGAATTCCTGCTGTATCAATCCATATATAAAAATATTTCGTTGACTGGTCATAATTCAAACCAGAAGGAATTGTTTCTTTATTTGGGAAAGAACCATCAGGCCTTGCATACCATGAATATCCAAGCAAAGCATTTCTATGTAAAGCCCTGACTCTTATATACCATCTTGCATTTTCCCATAAAATATGAGTATCGTAAATAATAACTTCACAAAGTCCTGTTTGATAATTATAAACATTATCTGCAATTACCTGTAATACTGAATCAGGGCTTGTTACATCATCTGGCTTTCTATTTTTCCAGAACTCTACATAATAATAACTTTCACTCTGTGTATTATCACTCCATTTAATTACCATGTTATTCCAGCCACCATATGCCTGTAAATTTGTAGGATTTTCATTAAAAGGAAATGCAGTTGGAATTGCCCATGCAGGATTTGAATCTCCACTTACCTCTCCTGTCTGCTGGTTAACCGCTTTTATGACATAATAATATGGTCTGCTGTCTGAATATATGGGCGAGTCAACACATGTAGTTGAATCTGCCGGAACTGTTTTAATCAGAGAATAAGATGGATTTGGATTCCCTATTGTGGGATGTTTACTGTATATCTCAAAACAGGTAGCGGTTGATGGTGGTAACTGGTCCCATCTTAAATCAACCTCTCTTTCTCCGCCTATTGCAGTAAGTCCTGTTGGTGTAAGTAATAATGTTGTGAAATATGTTGGCTCACTCCATTCAGAATAAATTCCATCTGAGTCCTGATATCTTACCTGCCAATAATATGTTTTTCCTTCTTGAAGTTGTGTAGTTACTGATATTGAAATTACTGCTCCTGCATTTAAATTCTGCCAGTAAGGATTTGATGAAGAACCACCGCTTTCCCATAATCTCCACTGTGAATTAATTTGTGTATCTCCATCAGGGTCAACAAAATTAGAACCAGTTAAAGTTGGAGTTAAAGTAATACCTGTTGCTCCATTTATTGGTGATTGACAAGAAGGTGTATTTGGAGGACTATTTGTTCTTGTTGTAAAATATGTTTCATCACTCCAATCAGACCATCCACCATTTGAGTCCTTATATCTAACATGCCAGTAATATTTAGTTCCAAAACTTAATTTGCCAGAAGGAACCTGATGAGAAGTAACAGCACCTATTTCTCCACTATCATAAACAGGACTTAAGTAATTCTGGTCTTGTTCTAACCTTATCTGCCATTGAGAAGAAGCAAAAGAAACTCCAGAAGGATGAGAATAATCTGATGCCTGTAAAGTAGGAGTGATAGATACATTTGTAGAACCAGGTGAAGGTAAAATGTTTGTCGGTTTATCTGGTCTTGTAGTTGTTACACTTACTGTATTTGAATAACTTGAATATTCTGTTCCTGATGCAGTTTGTCTGTATGCTCTTACTCTGTAAATATATGTTTTATTTTCAGTTAAACCCAGTCCATTATTATCATCTATATATGTTGTTATATCCTGACCTGCTTCACCAATCTTATTAAACCCATTTCCATCATCCCTTTCTATTTCAAAACCATCTTCATTTGGATTTGATGAATTATCTACCCAGTTTAAAATAATCCGCCATTTCCCATTAACATATTCAGCAGAACCAGTTAAATTTGATGGTGGTTGTAAAACACCGGTACTTGTTGTTACACTTACTATATTTGACCAGGCAGAATAAGTTGGTGGAGTTGTAATAAATGCCCTTATCCTATAATAATATGTTGTATCAGGAGTAAGTCCTGCTCCATTATTATCATCTGTATATGTTGTTATATCCTGTCCTGCCTGTCCAATTGTTTGCCATGTTCCAGTTGTTCCTATTCTCCTCTGTATTTCAAAACCATCTTCATTTGGATTTGATGAATTATCAATCCAATTCAAAACAACCTGCCATTTACCATTCACAAATTGGGCATTTGCTGAAATAATCTGTGGTGCATTTAATATTATTGGTATTTGAATTGAATTTGTTCCTACAATATATTCTCCACTTGTCCCTATATCAAACTTAATTCTATCTCCAACAAGTCCAATAGGCAAAGATAAATCATTTCTTATTTCAATTTCAAAAGTATCACCTGTTCTTGCATTTTCAGAAGTCCTTAAAACAATATAAAAATCATCTCCTGAATTTGTACCTGCATCATCATCAGGAACAGGATAAATATTATCTGGAAGAGTTAAAATTACTTTATTTCCAGAAAAACTTATTGATTTTAAATTAATTGGTATATCCTCTGCATCCCATCCAGAATTAATACCACTTTCTTTATATAAAGCTAGCCCACTTCTACTTCCATCAGTTGTTCTACTTGCAAGATTACTCAAATTTCCATTATAATAAACAACAATTTCTTTTAAATATCTTTCACCATCTGTTTCATCCCTTTTCCCATCAAAAAGATTTATTCCAATTGCAGGACAGTCATATGTTGGAGGAACAACATAATTATTACTTGGAATAAGGTCTGTAAGTTTTAAATTTACATTACCTGTTATATTATTTGTTGTTAAATTTATATTTGCAAATGAATAGCCAGATGTAAAAACTAAACAATTTGAAGGCAAAGATACAGAAAAAATATCCTGATAAAGCAAATTATCACTTGTCCTTATAACTACAAAAAATTCATTTCCAGTATTGGTTTGTGGTAAATTTACATTTGATAAAATACCTTCAGCATACCAACCAAGACACCTTCTTCCCCTTCCTACAAAATAAATATCATCTCCATCTGTATATTTTCCATCTTGGTCCTCATCATAATAAACAAAACCAAATGTGCCTTCATGAAGTTTTTCACCAAATGTTCCTGTAGGAGGTATTGGTCCAACTATAATTTTATCTGTTTGAGGATTAAATATTCCATCTTCATCTTCATCAATCCACAGGCAATCTTCAGAACTCCATATACTATCATTATTTGCATCATACCAGTAAACTTTGTCATCCCATGAAAAATAAGAAAGAATTTTACCCTGCCAGTTTTGTATATCTGTTTTATATCCAGGGCCTGGGTCAGAAGTTCCATCTCCATCTACAAATCCATCTGCATAATCTGATTTCCAACTTGACCAGTTAGTAGGTAAAATTGTATCTTGTCTCCAGTTAAAAATATTGTCATTTGTTGTATCTCTCCATATTGAAATACCACTTGTAATATCATTAGTTAAATTTGCAATAATTGTAGGAAAAGGTGTATCATCAGGGAAAAGCCCTTCTTTTGGATTGAAATAAACCCTTATTTTTTGTAATTGATTTGTTCCTGTTGGGTCCCATGCACTTATTCCAATAACTCCAACTGGATCACTTGAAGCATCTATTGTTTGTCCTGAAGTTGTAAGGTCTGTAAAAATTGTTGATGTAACTGTTGTATTTGTTAATGTATATGTCCTTACTCTTTTATATGTTATACCCCATGCATCTCCTGTAAAATTTAAAGTGGACTCTCCAACCAAGTCGCTTCCCCAGAGTAATATATGAAATCTATCCCCAGGGTCCATATTCTCGTTTGGTTGTATTACAAGAAAATAATCAGGTCCAGCATTTTGTCCAGTATCATCAGTGGGTATATATCCAACAGATGTATAATTTTCATAACCTTGTGGCGGGTCTCCAAATTCCATTCTTATCCTAAACCTTCCTTGTGGGTCATCTGCTGCTCTCGGTAATAAATAAGGCAGTTTTGTCATCCATACCCTTTTATCAAGAGGGTCAAAAATACCATTTTTATTTGTATCCTTATATAAAGCAATTCCACATCCACCATCAGGGTCATTAGGATCAGAATTTGGCTTTACAAGTTCTGGAAAAGCAAGTGTTGGAGGGTTATTATCATCAATTATTATCAAACTCATAAAATCAAAAGATATATTTTTCCCTGGTGGAGCAACAAGATTTATTCCAATTATAGGTGTTTTTGTAAATTTGTTAATTGATTGATTTGGATATGTTAAATTTGTAAAGAAAGTCGGAACAGTTGCAGGATAAGAAATCGCTTCTATTGGCTCATAAATTCCATCTCTATTTTCATCAGGAAAAATCCTTGCCCATTCGCCATTTGTAAACATTATATCTTCCCATGGATTGTTATTTATAATTGAAGGTCTATCATTATTTTTTGTAAGTCCTATTGCTGCATAAACCCTCATCCCATAATCAATTCCTCTTTCATAAGGACTGCTTGACTTATATCCTGTTTCAGGAACACTTATTCCTCTTGGTTTAATACAGATAAATAAATCATGTCCTATATTTGACTGCATCCCTGGATAATCATTTCCTTGAATAAAATCATCATTTGGTAAAGGAATTGGATTTTTTGGCTTTAAATCAACAAAATATCTTTTATCATCATCATTTGGATTTGCTGGGTCATCGTTTGTTGGAGACCATTTTGTTCCATCTGAATTATACCATTCAAGTGAAGAAGTATCAAGAGGAACAAAAGTATCCGCAATTGTAACTCTGTGAGTACTATAAAGCATATCATTTTCAGTAATTGTTCTACTATCTGGAAGTCCAATAGTTCCACCTGTCTTACTATCAAGCCATAAACTTACTCCAGAGTCCTCATTATCACTTAAAGGCATAAGTTTGTTTGGTTTAAATCCACCTATTCCCTTAAACCATACCCTTATCCATTGAAGTGCCTCATCACGTGCAAATGGTCCCCAACTATCTGTCATATTTATATAAAATATTGGCATTGGAACTCCATCTGCCTCAATAGGTCCATCAAAAAAATTTGGTTTTATATCAAGAGCAATTCTTACATCTTTTACATTATCCCTTGTTCTTATCAAAGTTTGTGAAAGATACATACTTGGGTCAGGACTTTCTCCAATAGGTCTTGTTACAACAATTCCATCATCAAAAACAGAAGGGTCTATATAAATTTTAAAATCAGAACCATACCAAGGCCTATTTGTAACCCATCCATGGCTTGGGTCAGTAGCAATAACAACAAAATAATCAATATTTCCATCTGCAACTTTATCAAGAGTATCATTATGTTCAAATGTAACCCGCCATCTTCTATTTCCTTCAGGAGACGATGGAAGAGAAAAAAACTCCATATGAGGGGTTCCCGGTATTACATTTGCTGCAATTAATCTTGTATCTGATGCAGGGTCAAAATTTCCATCTCCATTATCTCTATAAATTGCTATATTTGAAATTGCTATATTTGAATAAGGAGAAGGCAGATGAGAAGCAAGCATACTTACATCAAAATTATTTGAAATACTACCTGTATCTTCACCTGTATCTTCAATAATTAAAGTTACTCTTGAAAGCACCTCATTGTCATTTGTTGAATAAGTACTTCTTCCTTTCAATGAAAAACCCAAAACTCTATAAGGAACACATAATCCACATAATTCAGGAACAGCCAATGCATCATCAATTCTTTTTGCCACTCCATCAAGTGGATGGTCCTGAGCATATGCCCTGTATAAATAAAGGGGCCCATAAAGATATTTATTAAAAACAGGAGGATTTCCACTTATTGTAGGATATCCATTTATTTCTAATGGACTGCTCGGGTCATAAGTATCACTTCTCATAGGAACCAAATCAACAACTCTTGAATCACATATAATTGTATTTGTCTCTATTATTCCTGCAAGTGGAAAACCAACCCTTACTTCAAACATATTTCTTGCATCATAACCACCTGGCATATCTCCTGAAATTTTATCTGAAGTAAAAATAACAACCCATAAATCTGGTCCCTGAGTTCCATTTTGTGCATCATCAGAATCGGGAATTAAAAAATCTATTGGAATATTAAAGGATAAACTACCTAATTGCCTCGGGTCAACAGAACCAATTTCAAAATCAGAAGGGTCAAAACTTCCTTTTGTTCCAATATCCCTATAAATTGCAACTTTTCTAAAGTCCTCTGGTTCTACTGAATGATTTGAATTAGCATTTATAATTACTACACTTACATAATTAAGTGTATTATTAAAAATTCCATTATTTGGGTCAAGTTGTGGCCAGCCAGGACTTGCATTACAGGAAAGATTAAGTCCAATAACAGCAGTAGGTCCACTCATTGGTAAAATTGCCTGATTTGCAATTGTAAGGTCTACACCTGAACGAACAGCCCAGGCACCAAATGAATAATTGGAAATAGAAACAAAAATAAACAAGAGAAACTTAACATAAATCCATAATACTCTTTTAAATTTCATATTTCCTCCTATTTATTATTTAGACATCTTTTTTAAGTTTAGAGTTTAGCAGTTTTCCTCCAGTATAAAATAAAGAATAAAACTGAAATTAAACAAACAAAGACAAAATAATGAAGGATAAAGTAAGCAAATAAAATAAAAGGATAAAGAGCAATTTTCACAAATGTCTTAAGAATGACTTTATCCTTTATATATTCCTTCACATAAGGAGAATGCTTATAATAGAACTTCACAAACTTTTTACCCATTTCTGATTTAAGAAGAACTTTATCCCTGAATTCTTTTAATAACTTTACCTGCCAACTATTTTCTCCAAAACAGGCAGTTGCTATGAAACAACCTCCTCCCTCTTCTTGAGGAACTGTCTCTCTGTATTCAATAAGGTAACTTGCCGGATTTATACAGTCAACCTCTCCATAATCATTAAATGCACTTACTTTATAATACCACATACCAACTGAAGGAGGAGTATCTGTTGCTGTTCTTGCATTCGGGTCATTGATTATCTGTACGGGACTGCCCCAGTTAGAAGGTGTTGTACTTCTGTAAATCTTAAATCCAGTTAATGTACCTGTACCTGGTACATAATTCCAGTAAATATAGATACTGTTTACTCCAAGTTCACATCTTAAGTTTGTCGGAGCATTTGGTAAATCAAGTGTTGTTGTTGGTCTTAAAATATATGTTTTAGTTGGTGATGTAACAATAATCTCTATTATTCCATCATTATTAACATCTGAAACAATGACTTTCTTTATATTATCATTTAGATTGTAAGACATAATTTCATTCAAGTTAGAGTCAAGAACTTTTACATAGGTTCCATAAGATACAATTATTTCCTTTCCTGTCTTTCCATCAAAATCAACACATGCCCATACCTTTCCAATACCCTGTTTTTCAAGAACAAACTGTGTCATATCAATTAAATAAAGGTTTTCATTTGAATCAGAAATTAAAAGTTCTTTAACTCCATCATTATCTATATCACTTAAAGCATATTTAATATCATAAGTATAAGCACCAATAGAAGATTGAGTAAGGATATTGCCTGTTTTAGAGTCAAATCTATAGATTGTAAGTGGAACCTGATTTGCCTGTGTTGAAGTCCTAATCCCTATTATATCCTGTGAACTCCCACCATAAACAGAAGAAACAAGTGTAATAATTCTACCCTTTTGATTTGTGAGTGTTTTTGTCCATAATAAATTACCTTTGAGTAAATCTAAGGCATAGACATTCAAATCAGATGTATCATTTACTCCACCAAAAACAGCTATAAGTTTATAATCATCCCTTATACATAAATTAAGTTTATCTACCTCTATTTTTTGAGGAACATCTTTTGTCCATTCTACTTCATTTTCTTCATAATCATAAAGCATAATATTTGTGTAAATTGAACCATCTAAATTTATCCCATATCCTGCAAAAAGTATCTTGTTTTCAGCAAATCTTACTCCCCATGTAGTATTATCAGGTGGCAAAGGTGTTCCGCTATATGAAAATGAACCTATTTTATTCATGTCTTTATCATATATTTCAAGTAAGTTCTGGCCAATTCCTGTTAAAATAATTTCAAGTTGTGTATCAATGTCAATACTATCAATTAATCCGAGATTATAATTTGTTGAAATTGTCCCTTTTTGAGTGTATCCTGTATTCTTATTGTAATTATAAACAACTCCTGTATAATCCTTTTTTATAATAAGTTCAAGTTTTCCATCATAATCAAGGTCTCCTGTTAAAATATTTCCTCCAATCCCAGTTGACCAGTCAAGAATAAGTTGAGAATAGGATGGTAGAATAGTACTTGATTTAAAGTAATAATCATTTGAATTTCCCATATCATACTCTTTAAATCTCCATCCATTTGTAATAATAAAGTTCTGGTCTGTTATATCTGAACTTGCTGTCCCATCATATGCCCTTATTTGTGGAAGTGCAACATGAACAGCAGGAATAATATAATAAATACCTATTGAACTTAAATCACTAAATTCATAATAACCATATAAATCCGTAGTTGTTGTTCTGTTTGCCTCTCCTGTTAATACCACTGTTACATTCTTTACTGGATTTCCACTATAGTCCTTAACATATCCACTTATCTTAATCTGTTTTATATCATGTATCTTATAACTTTCAACATTTCCAGCAAAATCTTCAGCCCAGTATTTTATCTGTTTTGTCTCAACAGGTGTATCTATCTCTTCTGTCTCTACACTTAAAGAAGAACTTGTAAAATCAAATGAAGAAGGTGTATTATTGTCAAATTGATACCAAATCTTTTTAATTCCTGAAACATTATCAGAGGAAGTTATCTTAAACTTCCTTCCAGAAAGTATTTGTATTGATGAAACAGGTCTTGTTATATCTACATTGATAGTTGTTAAGTTTACAATAGTTGTTCTTGTATTCCCTAAATTGTCAGCAGCACTAATATATAAAGTCAGATTTAAATCCTTTCCTTCTGAAACAGAAATTGGATTTGTATATTTTGTATAATTTACACCATCAAAGGAATATTTAACTTCATAAATACCAGAACCATCATCAGAGGACTCAATAACAATATTCGGTTTTCCAGTATTTGAATTATACCAGTTATTTGTATCTGGACCTTTATCAAAGTCAACTTTTGTAATTTCAGGTGCATTATCATCAACAACAAAATTCAAAGAAACAGTATTCCCTGTATTCCCAGCACCATCAATAGCATATGCCTCAATCTTTCCATCTGAAGAACTAACATTAAATTGTCCTGAATAAGTTGTCCATTCAGTTAAACTATTTTCTATCCTATATTTTGGAAATCCACTGGATACACCTGATGCAAAATTATTAACTTTCGGGTCTATTGAAGATATAGTAAATGCTGTCTTTCCAATTGTTGAAGCAGTATTATCTCCAGAAGTTACATAAAGAGTTGTTCCAGATAAATAATATGGTTGAGAATATGTTATGGTTGTTATAGGCGGAGTTGTGTCAAAAGTAGAAATATTGTAAATTCCATGGTCACTCTCATTTCCAGCATAATCAATAGCCCAGCACTCAATTTTATTTATTCCATTAGGTGTTGTAAATGTAGCAGAAGAACCAGTCATTTCATTCAGAATTTCAGTGTTATCATAAAGTATAAATTTATAATAAACTTTTTCAACTCCTGAACCAGCATCAGAAGCATTTAAATTAAATATTCCATTTGATAAGGTTAAACTTACATTTGGCTTTGTTCCATCAACTTTTAAACTTGAACTTATAAGTGAGGTATTTCCTATATTATCTACTGCCCTGCAAAATACATAATAAGTACCTTCAACACTTATATTTATTTTTGTCCCAAGATTATAATCATTATATTCTGATTCATTAGGGGTAGTTGGACTTGGCTTTATAACATACTGAAACTTCTTAAATCCACTTCCTATTTCTCCTGTTGGTAATGGGTCATTGTAATTATTTGGTTCATTATATTTAAACTCAATTGAAACACCTGATTTATACCATCCATTATTTCCATCAGGGCTTGAAGGTGTTATTTCTATATCTGGGTCTGGTACATTATCATCTGTCCTTAAATTTCCACTTCCTATTTCTTGTTGTGAGTTTTCTGGATGATATTCTTCTCTTTCAACAATCTTATGTTCTTCTTTATTCTCAAGATTATCCTGTGCATAATACCAAATTGAAGTTGTCCCTGAAGGTAATGTAAACTCATAGATTGTCTCAGAATATTCATAATAACCATCTCCATCTTTGTCTTGATAATTAATAGTTGGATTTAACCAGGAACCCCATTTATCTTCTGAATCAAGAACTTCTAAACTCGTACTTATTCTATAATTTGGGATACTTCCTAAAATATTTAATCCACAACTTGCTTTTCCATCACTTGTCTCTGAACTTGGTGGTGTATCATCTGCTATCAACCTAAATTTTGTACCTCCATTTGAATTTGAACTTGAATTGATAAATATGTAATCAATCCATTCCTGTGGATATGCTCCTGGTGGAAGCAGTAATGTTTCTGGTAATGGCAATTCTGGATTATCAAGGTCAGTATTTGCTGGTGGAATAGGTGGCCAGATTTTTCCATTTGTTATCTTAATTGTAACTTTTGGCGCATAGGTATCTACATATAT
>ERZ795046.2904-NODE-2904-length-14186-cov-132.478735_pt1 | contig 14186 bp, 10 predicted proteins | sample MGYA00375130_ERZ795046 | MGnify/ENA primary metagenome ERZ795046 (study PRJEB30175, sample SAMN05720202) | activated sludge metagenome | isolation source: anaerobic digester from wastewater treatment plant | place: Japan | collected 2015-05-15 ...
TATTGTAGTTCGTCCCTGCGCAAATCTCTGGGAAAGCGGTCGCGGTATTTTTCTATAATCTCCTCAGGCAGCTCCCAAGTATCACCTACCGTGTAATTTTCGTCTGGTTCTAGGTCCCCGTGCGTGTTGTCCAGCGTAGCGGTTAAAACTTCGTCAGGCCCATATTCAATCACTGTGCCGCCAGTGTAGTAATCCGAAAAATATATTTCGCCGTTTCTCATGTAAACGTCCAAACACCAGCCCACTGGTGGCAGCCCATAGGTGAAAATTTTGTGCGCAAGGTGCCCTGCACTAAGATTGTTTAAGGCCTCTAAGCTATTTTTTAGGCTTTCTGTTACCTCCATGTTTAACCCCCCTTTGTTTGTTCAGTGTTTTCTTTCAAAAACTCCTGCAAATCACTTTCACGAATGCGCCACTGCCAGCCTACTTTTATGCCTCTAAGCTTGCCAGTTACAAGCCAATTACGCACTGTGTTTGGCTGAAAGCGCAGCATTTCTGTAACTTCTTTAACCGTATATATTTTTTCTTCTCCCATTTCAAGCCACCTCCTTTATGTGCAGTTTGTTGTTCAAAATGTAAGAAACCGTAGAAGCGTACCACTTGCCCCCCTGTTTTGTTGGCACGCCTCTGGCATTCAGCGCTTCAGCTATGCGCGCATAACTGTATCCAGCAGCGCGCAGTTCTGCCATAAAACGTATATTTTGCTGTTCGGTATGGTTTGGCACCAGTGCAGTGCCGATGCGGTCAAAGCCGTATGGTGTAGGTGCGTAAGCCTCCCTGTTTGCCTTTTTGTGTGCCAATGCTGTTGCCGTTCTTTCAGCTGTCATATTTCGTTCAAGTTCGGCAAAAGATGCCATCATAGATAAGAAAAATCTGCCCATAGCACTGCCAGTATTTATTACTTGCCCGCCCATATCTACCAAATGCAGCGACACGCCTGCATTGTCCCATTTTCGTGTTTGATGCAGTGCATCTTCTGCGTCCCTGAAAAGCCTGTCCAATTTCAAAGCAACTACGTGCTGGCACTGCTTCGTTTCAACCAAACGCACAAGCTTGGCACCTTCTGGCCTTGTAGCAAGTGGCTTGCTCCCAGACACGCCCTCCTCTCTCAGCATCGCGATTATCTCCAAGCCTGCCATTTTGCAATAGGCACGCAGTTTTTCTTCTTGTGCTTCTAAGGACACCCCCTCACGTGCTTGCTCCTCAGTAGAAACGCGCACGTAACAAACTGCCTTGTTCATTTCGGTTACCCCCTTGTTGCTCATCATCATACACATAGTATAACACACTTTACGTAACTTGCCAATACATGCCTGTATATGATTAAATCACACAAATATGATAAAAAACACTTTTGCGTATTTCTACGTTAAGCGATTGTTTCATGTACGCACGAAATCCATATAAAACTGGTCGGTTTTGTATGTGTGCGGCCGTTGCACGCCTTGTAAAATGGCCCGCAGCGTATTTTTGCGATGTATTCTTCACACGCCTTTTTTAGCCTTAAAAACTGGCCTGTTTTTTCAAAAGTGGCATTGATAAATGCAGGCTTTGTTAGGTGCTGTATCCATGTTTAGGAACCCCCATACTTGCCGCAAACTTTTGTACTACTTTTGTACCCCCTTTGTACCCCCTACACAAGGCCCCACACTTACCTATTTTTCACTCTCTTTATAGGGTGTGAATATCCCTCCCTATTCACACCCTATTGGCCTGTTTCTGCAAAAGTGGCATTGATAAATGCTACGTTTCTACGTCATATATTTTTTGCCATTCTTTGTGCCTGCGGTCAACCTTTTGCATAAGCAGCTTTATTTCATCATCGGACATTGGCATGATTGTCTCCAGCATGTTTTTTTCTTTTTCTGCTTTGATAATTTCTTCTGGCTCTTCAGGCCCGATATTGTCCAGTTTAATGTTGTTCACACCTGCAACCTTCAAAAACTCCAGCGCTGCCTTTATGTCGCCTGCATTTAATGCGCTTTCTACCACATCAAAGGCCTTCAAAAGGAGTGTTCGCATTCTATCCCCAGCAGCGCCCCATACCTCTTTACGCCGCTTGTTCAGTTCAGCGGCAAAAGTCGGGTTATACAAACGCCAAAACGTGACAGTGCTCCTACTTACGCCTACCAAGTCGGCAACTTCTTGGTCGGTCTTGCCCGTAACTAATAAATCAATCGCATTTAACTGCTCAACGCTAAGTTTTTGTTTGCTTTTGTCTTGTTTTGCCATTTTCACACCCCCTTAAAAATTTTTTACTAATCTGGCAAGGTCTTTTCGCAGCGTAGCGTTGTAAATAATTGTCTCCAGCCTGTCTTTGCTGTAAAACTTCATGCACTCTGGCTTTGGTGGAAGGCCCCCTGTGCGCATTTTTAAGGTCTGCGCCTGATGCACCCATGCCAAAATTTCTTCTCTTTCTCTCTCATACAATCTGTATGCTTGCTCAGCGTTCTTATCTTCGTTACTTAGCGCTGGTCTCCCGCAATAGTTGTGTTATCCTGCCATACATTTTGGCAAACCGGGAATCAGTAAAAAGTCCGGGATCCCTGGTTATCAACTGATCCCGGACCTTATTCCCGACAGCTGGAATCATCCATTCTCGTTTCCTGTTTCCGGATCCACGCTGACCGGACCTGCGTCAAGCTGCATGCTGCCGGAACCCAGCGAGTTCTCCTGCCTGGCTGCAGCGCCAAGGATCGGGTCCGGCATTTGTGCCGCAAGATTTGCCGCCGGCGAAACCCGGTTCAGGTTATAAAGATTGCCCATGGAATCAATATCCTTTTCAGAAGCAGCATTGGCGATTACCTGACGGCTTTCCAGGAAACCACGGATGCCTTTGACGATCTCATCAAGGACAGCGTCTGCTTTCCTCATATCCATCACATAGCGCGCTCTTTTAAGGTTGTATGGACCCAAGCACGCGAATGTACAGCTTGTGATATCCGAAACTATCAGTGTCGGCGTAATAGAAGTCCTGACAACGACATTCTCGCTTCTGGCCGAATCAGTTATCGCCATGCCATAGGATAACTTCGATTCCGTGTAGGTACCTTCGCCTTTAAAGTAAATCAGTATGCTTTTGAAGTTGATTTCAGCCCATGCGATATGAGCGATATTTACGGCAATGGACCCAAAAGACCACAGGAGCAACGGAAGGTAGAATGTATCCATGATCGGTTTGAACGCAGTCAGGTCGGGCAGATCCCTGTTGTTCAGGAACAGCAGCAACGCTGACAGGCATATGAGCAGATGACCGAAAGCAGAGGTGGCCAGTCTCATGATCGAATAAATCGCCGGGTATTTGACCTCCTCATAGATCGGCTGGGTCTCCTGGATCGTATCACCCGTAAAACTGCCTTTGTCCATGCTCCCTTCCATGATCAGCTCAGGTTTCATCTCGCAATAGATCCTGTTCGGCATTTCTTTATATCTCGATTTCGCCATTTCCCTGTCAAAGCTTATAAATATGTCTTTCGGATGCACATTCTCCTGCCAGTTGTCCATGTATTCGGAAACTTCCGTCCTGGGATCGAGCATATCGGCACGCTTCTTTGCCATGAACAATGCATCGAGAGTCGTAACGAGCATGAGTATTACTGCGGTCACCAGGTAGACAGTCGGGTCCAGGGGTGCTTCCGGAATCCCTACCCCTTTCTTCAGCAGCACTTCAAAGACGACCGGAACAAGTACCGCCAGAATGGTCATCGTAATCACACCGTTCAGTTTGATGGATTCGATCCTGAGCCTGTTGATTTTTTTGATAGTGACACTGGCAGGCCTCCAGATAATAAGCAGCAGGATCGACATGATCAGGCCCATCCATTGCGGATAAGATGAATCGACCAGTTTCGTCAGCCCTACCGAACCGGACAGAACGGCAATGATAAAAACAAAAAGAAACATTAAGGAATACGCTGCCTTGTGAACTATGATCTGTATATAATTCCTGATGGGGTAAGGCAAAAACAGGAATTTCGGAAAAATGCTGAACACAAGCCTTTCGATCAGCGTAGAAGGTTCATTAAAGGTCGGGTTCTTCCTGCCGACGAGCATCTGCTCAAGATGCTTCGCTTCGTACATGAGCTCCGGCTCTACCGTAAGCGATTCGCTGGATGCAAGGTTTTTTGCCAGGCTTGCCGGTATGCCCCTTCCCACATAGAAACGGAAAATTTTAAGGAGCCCGTTGACCAGGTATCTGACACCGATCCCAAGAAGCAACAGACTGACGATCAGGCTCACCCATCCGGCAGCCGAACCGCTGTCCAGGATACGGCTCCGGAGCATCAGCACCGATACTGCTCCAAGCACGGTCCATACAAGTCCGCTGGCCAGGGATAGCAGTCCCTCCCTTTTGAACGGATTCGGGATATCAATAGAATCTGAACCGTATTGAAACGACATCGTATAGCCCCCCTTCATTTCAATTAGTACAATTTTACAATACATTCTCGATTTTGTCGAGAATCAATGCACCGTTATATTGCCCTGGTGAAACTTCCTGCACGGCAATGGCCCCGGGGGATACTCCGGGGCCATTGCCGTACTTCCAAATGTATTCCATAACCGTGGGATTAACTGTTTTTCATCCGATAAAGCTACTGTTTTTCTTCCGGTGGCGTCTCCTGCTTCTTTTCCGGCTGCGCTTCGGGCCTTGCCTTCACAGCAGCCGCATCAGCGGCGCCGTACCCCAGCCTGCGGTTCCTGGCGATCCTCCTGTAGACTGCTACGCAGACCCATGCGAACAATGCCAGCAATATCAACACGGGAAGTGCGGAAACTATAAACAGCAGGAAGCCGCCAAGGAATTCCACCACGCCAAGCAGGCTTCCTTTAAGGCTTTCCAGCAGTTTTTCGCCGTATGTCATGGGTTTGGCATCCGAACCCGGGCGTTTTTCATACATGTCGATCGTGATCGTTGACAGCTCCACCAGGCTGCTGAGTTTATTGAGCTTCCCTGTCAGGCTCTCGATCTGGTACCTGATCTCTGTGAGCGATTAGCGCAGCTTTCTTTTTCTCATCACCGTTCAAAACTGCACCTTTAATTTTTTCTTCTACCTCTGCCAAACTTTTTTCTGTCTGCTGAAGCTCCGCCAACTTTTTGGCTTTCAATCCGCCTAACTGCTCAAATTTCGTCATGCCTTTTTAACCTCCAAATATCTTTTACCAGCCTTGTTTTTTGCTGGCCTTTTAACCTTTTTACTGTGTCGGTAAAACGCTTTTCGTGCACTGCTACCTTACCCCCAAATTTCTAACAAAGCCTGCATTTTACTGGTTTATGACGGTTTGCAAAATGAGAAGTGCAGCATTTTTCAGGGTTTCTTTCATCCATGACGGTTTATGACGCTTTTTTCGGTATAACACTATAAGAAAAATTTTTTATTTTAGTTATATTGAAAAGTCCGTCATAAACCGTCATATGTTTTTTTGGCAAGTTCATCCAATGCAGTAGCTGCCTGCACTTGTTGGCATTTTTTGAAGGCTGCGAAACCGTCATAAACCGTCATAAGCCTGCATTTACCTGCGTTTGTTGAAAATCACATCTCATTTTTTTGTTTTTCGTGGTAGAAAGAAAGCTGTTTTTTCGCTTCGTCATTTAGCCTTAAACCTCGCCAAATCCTGCCATACATGGTCTTTTCGTTTTGGTGTCCACGTTCTCGCAATGTTTCAGTGAATGTTCTCTGGCTCACGGGTTTTGTGCCTTGTTCTTCACACCAGCGACAATATGCCTTGTAAAGGTCTGCATTTTTCTCTGTGTGTTCAGGCCCTATTAAGCAGCAGTCTGCCAAAAAGTCAGCTAAGATGTCCATTTCTTCGCGGTATTCTTGGGTGGCCTTTGTCACTTCAGGTGGTGGGTTCATGCCTTCTTTTTGCCATGCCAAACACCCTTCTACTGCCCAAGCAAGTATGCCTGGAAGCTCTGCCTCCAGTTTTTCGGTTAAATTTTTGTCCTGTTCTTCGGGTGGTATGGTAACGTTGAAGGGTATAAGCCTGATGCGGTCCCAAATAGCATTGTCAGTGCCCCGAATAATCGGCTTGTGGTTTGTGGCCATCCATATTTTGTGCGTTGGGTCAAACTGGAAGTAATCACCGCGCATGTATCTGGCCGTAATTCTGTCCCCACCTGTTAGCCACTTGACTTGGCTTTCAGCGAACATGTTGTCTTTGTCTGTTTCAATTGTAGCTGCAAGCCGCACACCGTTTAAGTCAGCTATTACAGTAGGGTGTTCATTACCATACTGCCGCTTTATAAGAAGTTCCTTTGGCACTTGCTTAGCATATTCACCTGCAATTTTTAGGAGAGTACCCAAAAACACGGATTTACCATTCGCCCCAGTGCCATAACAAATGAACAAACAGCGTTCATTCACCATCCCCGTAAGTGAATAGCCAGCAGCTTTTTGGATGAAACGAATAAGCTCCTGGTTGCCTTCCATTATCCTGTTTAAGAAGGCATCCCATAATGGTGTAGGCATGCCAGGTCTGTATTCTATAGGCACCAGTTTGGTGATGTAATCATTTCTATCATGTGGCCTTAGCTCACCAGTGCGTAAGTCAAGGGTCCCATTCGCTACATTTAAAAGCCAAGGGTCTGTATCAAAAATATCTGGTGGCACTGCGATGTTCGGTTCACTTTCAGCAAGGCTTAGCATGGCCTTTATCTTGCTGTCGCTTTCGCTGCTGATGGCATGCCTTGCCAATTGTTGCCTTTGGTCAGGGTCTTCTAATGCCCCCGCTATCTCATACATTTTTGCAACGGTTTTTTTCGCAAGCCTATACACTGCTGCCGTTTTATCTATGGCCCAACGCTTACCGTCCCACACAAGCCATTTACTCCAAACTGCACAGTGCTTTACATCTCCCCCGTGCAAATCAGCAAAAAACTGCGCGTTGCCTAAGTCAGTAAGGTGGTAATTGTAGGCTTCACGTGGCTTTATGGCCACATTGTTTAATTCTGCCAGTAGTCTTCCAAGCTCTGCCTTGTTGATGTTTTCACTCATACCTTTCAACCTCCACGCAGCGGGGGTGTGTCTTAAGTGCGCTTTTCATTAACCTTGCCAGTTCTTTTTCATCCAGTGGTGGTGTGCCGTAAGTTTGATTCAGTGCAAATAAGATGGCTGCGGCTTCTTTGGGTCCAATACCGTGACCCAGCAGGTGGTAATAATACGTGTAAAGTGTGCTGTTTCGTTGTCCTTCAAAAAGGCTTGTGGCCATTTCTGCCCATTCTTCATCAGTGTGCTTGCTGCCAAGGTTTGAAGGTGCCACCCTTATTAACTCACCCTTTGTATAGGCAGGCTCTTCGTCTTGCCCAGTCAAAACGAAACGGACAAGCCATTCAGGAGGGTCTGCTATTTCATGGGTAAACGGGTCCACTATCCATTCGTAACGGTTACCGCTAATATGCATTGAAGGTGCTACAACGATGTAGCTATCATTACCCCGCACGTCAAGGCCTGCCATTAGCCGCACCTTTGGCCTTATGTCTGCGTTCGGCATTTTGAAAAGCAAATGCCTGCCACCACTACCCGTGCGCTGTTGGACAGTAAAAGGCAATGGCCCATGCTTGTTTTCTAATGCCTGCAGGCTTTGTTCGCCTTCAGGCCCGTCTACATCCAAAACAAAAAACCCTGATGCTTCGCCACACGCTATGCCAATGTTCGCGTCTGGGAAGCCAATCATAGGGTCAGGGTCAAACCATACGTCCACGTTAAAAGGGTCTTTTTGTGCCCCCTTCACTCCATCCGTTAATTGTGGGTGCTTGCCTGCACTGTGACAATCTTTTTTGCCACATGCACAATGCCCATTTTTGATACCATAAAGCGGTAGGACAGCCCAGCCAAGCTTGGCATATGCAACGGCATAGTTTTGCAGGGTTTTTTGCGGGTGTTCGTATGGTAGAATACTTTTGAAGCCGTACCCGCTTGTTTTGCCTGCCGCCATGCTGCCCATGGTGGCTTTTTCTTTTTCTGTCATAGTTCGTGAACCTCCTTAAAATTTCTTTTTCACTCTCTCCATTTCGCTCCGCTCCCTCCTTTTTCTTCTCCGCTGCTTGTTACTTTATTTTTTTTTCTTCTCTCACCCCCAAGCGTGCTTCAATTTCGTTTATGGCTTCTTCAATGCGGTCGCCCAACCATGCAAATGTTTCATACTCACCATGCCAAAAAAAATCAGCCATGCACAGGTATTCTTCTTCTTTCTCTGAAAGGTCCATGCATTCGGTCCAAATGCGGTATTGTAGTTCGTCCCTGCGCAAATCTCTGGGAAAGCGGTCGCGGTATTTTTCTATAATCTCCTCAGGCAGCTCCCAAGTATCACCTACCGTGTAATTTTCGTCTGGTTCTAGGTCCCCGTGCGTGTTGTCCAGCGTAGCGGTTAAAACTTCGTCAGGCCCATATTCAATCACTGTGCCGCCAGTGTAGTAATCCGAAAAATATATTTCGCCGTTTCTCATGTAAACGTCCAAACACCAGCCCACTGGTGGCAGCCCATAGGTGAAAATTTTGTGCGCAAGGTGCCCTGCACTAAGATTGTTTAAGGCCTCTAAGCTATTTTTTAGGCTTTCTGTTACCTCCATGTTTAACCCCCCTTTGTTTGTTCAGTGTTTTCTTTCAAAAACTCCTGCAAATCACTTTCACGAATGCGCCACTGCCAGCCTACTTTTATGCCTCTAAGCTTGCCAGTTACAAGCCAATTACGCACTGTGTTTGGCTGAAAGCGCAGCATTTCTGTAACTTCTTTAACCGTATATATTTTTTCTTCTCCCATTTCAAGCCACCTCCTTTATGTGCAGTTTGTTGTTCAAAATGTAAGAAACCGTAGAAGCGTACCACTTGCCCCCCTGTTTTGTTGGCACGCCTCTGGCATTCAGCGCTTCAGCTATGCGCGCATAACTGTATCCAGCAGCGCGCAGTTCTGCCATAAAACGTATATTTTGCTGTTCGGTATGGTTTGGCACCAGTGCAGTGCCGATGCGGTCAAAGCCGTATGGTGTAGGTGCGTAAGCCTCCCTGTTTGCCTTTTTGTGTGCCAATGCTGTTGCCGTTCTTTCAGCTGTCATATTTCGTTCAAGTTCGGCAAAAGATGCCATCATAGATAAGAAAAATCTGCCCATAGCACTGCCAGTATTTATTACTTGCCCGCCCATATCTACCAAATGCAGCGACACGCCTGCATTGTCCCATTTTCGTGTTTGATGCAGTGCATCTTCTGCGTCCCTGAAAAGCCTGTCCAATTTCAAAGCAACTACGTGCTGGCACTGCTTCGTTTCAACCAAACGCACAAGCTTGGCACCTTCTGGCCTTGTAGCAAGTGGCTTGCTCCCAGACACGCCCTCCTCTCTCAGCATCGCGATTATCTCCAAGCCTGCCATTTTGCAATAGGCACGCAGTTTTTCTTCTTGTGCTTCTAAGGACACCCCCTCACGTGCTTGCTCCTCAGTAGAAACGCGCACGTAACAAACTGCCTTGTTCATTTCGGTTACCCCCTTGTTGCTCATCATCATACACATAGTATAACACACTTTACGTAACTTGCCAATACATGCCTGTATATGATTAAATCACACAAATATGATAAAAAACACTTTTGCGTATTTCTACGTTAAGCGATTGTTTCATGTACGCACGAAATCCATATAAAACTGGTCGGTTTTGTATGTGTGCGGCCGTTGCACGCCTTGTAAAATGGCCCGCAGCGTATTTTTGCGATGTATTCTTCACACGCCTTTTTTAGCCTTAAAAACTGGCCTGTTTTTTCAAAAGTGGCATTGATAAATGCAGGCTTTGTTAGGTGCTGTATCCATGTTTAGGAACCCCCATACTTGCCGCAAACTTTTGTACTACTTTTGTACCCCCTTTGTACCCCCTACACAAGGCCCCACACTTACCTATTTTTCACTCTCTTTATAGGGTGTGAATATCCCTCCCTATTCACACCCTATTGGCCTGTTTCTGCAAAAGTGGCATTGATAAATGCTACGTTTCTACGTCATATATTTTTTGCCATTCTTTGTGCCTGCGGTCAACCTTTTGCATAAGCAGCTTTATTTCATCATCGGACATTGGCATGATTGTCTCCAGCATGTTTTTTTCTTTTTCTGCTTTGATAATTTCTTCTGGCTCTTCAGGCCCGATATTGTCCAGTTTAATGTTGTTCACACCTGCAACCTTCAAAAACTCCAGCGCTGCCTTTATGTCGCCTGCATTTAATGCGCTTTCTACCACATCAAAGGCCTTCAAAAGGAGTGTTCGCATTCTATCCCCAGCAGCGCCCCATACCTCTTTACGCCGCTTGTTCAGTTCAGCGGCAAAAGTCGGGTTATACAAACGCCAAAACGTGACAGTGCTCCTACTTACGCCTACCAAGTCGGCAACTTCTTGGTCGGTCTTGCCCGTAACTAATAAATCAATCGCATTTAACTGCTCAACGCTAAGTTTTTGTTTGCTTTTGTCTTGTTTTGCCATTTTCACACCCCCTTAAAAATTTTTTACTAATCTGGCAAGGTCTTTTCGCAGCGTAGCGTTGTAAATAATTGTCTCCAGCCTGTCTTTGCTGTAAAACTTCATGCACTCTGGCTTTGGTGGAAGGCCCCCTGTGCGCATTTTTAAGGTCTGCGCCTGATGCACCCATGCCAAAATTTCTTCTCTTTCTCTCTCATACAATCTGTATGCTTGCTCAGCGTTCTTATCTTCGTTACTTAGCGCTGGTCTCCCGCAATAGTTGTGTTATCCTGCCATACATTTTGGCAAACCGGGAATCAGTAAAAAGTCCGGGATCCCTGGTTATCAACTGATCCCGGACCTTATTCCCGACAGCTGGAATCATCCATTCTCGTTTCCTGTTTCCGGATCCACGCTGACCGGACCTGCGTCAAGCTGCATGCTGCCGGAACCCAGCGAGTTCTCCTGCCTGGCTGCAGCGCCAAGGATCGGGTCCGGCATTTGTGCCGCAAGATTTGCCGCCGGCGAAACCCGGTTCAGGTTATAAAGATTGCCCATGGAATCAATATCCTTTTCAGAAGCAGCATTGGCGATTACCTGACGGCTTTCCAGGAAACCACGGATGCCTTTGACGATCTCATCAAGGACAGCGTCTGCTTTCCTCATATCCATCACATAGCGCGCTCTTTTAAGGTTGTATGGACCCAAGCACGCGAATGTACAGCTTGTGATATCCGAAACTATCAGTGTCGGCGTAATAGAAGTCCTGACAACGACATTCTCGCTTCTGGCCGAATCAGTTATCGCCATGCCATAGGATAACTTCGATTCCGTGTAGGTACCTTCGCCTTTAAAGTAAATCAGTATGCTTTTGAAGTTGATTTCAGCCCATGCGATATGAGCGATATTTACGGCAATGGACCCAAAAGACCACAGGAGCAACGGAAGGTAGAATGTATCCATGATCGGTTTGAACGCAGTCAGGTCGGGCAGATCCCTGTTGTTCAGGAACAGCAGCAACGCTGACAGGCATATGAGCAGATGACCGAAAGCAGAGGTGGCCAGTCTCATGATCGAATAAATCGCCGGGTATTTGACCTCCTCATAGATCGGCTGGGTCTCCTGGATCGTATCACCCGTAAAACTGCCTTTGTCCATGCTCCCTTCCATGATCAGCTCAGGTTTCATCTCGCAATAGATCCTGTTCGGCATTTCTTTATATCTCGATTTCGCCATTTCCCTGTCAAAGCTTATAAATATGTCTTTCGGATGCACATTCTCCTGCCAGTTGTCCATGTATTCGGAAACTTCCGTCCTGGGATCGAGCATATCGGCACGCTTCTTTGCCATGAACAATGCATCGAGAGTCGTAACGAGCATGAGTATTACTGCGGTCACCAGGTAGACAGTCGGGTCCAGGGGTGCTTCCGGAATCCCTACCCCTTTCTTCAGCAGCACTTCAAAGACGACCGGAACAAGTACCGCCAGAATGGTCATCGTAATCACACCGTTCAGTTTGATGGATTCGATCCTGAGCCTGTTGATTTTTTTGATAGTGACACTGGCAGGCCTCCAGATAATAAGCAGCAGGATCGACATGATCAGGCCCATCCATTGCGGATAAGATGAATCGACCAGTTTCGTCAGCCCTACCGAACCGGACAGAACGGCAATGATAAAAACAAAAAGAAACATTAAGGAATACGCTGCCTTGTGAACTATGATCTGTATATAATTCCTGATGGGGTAAGGCAAAAACAGGAATTTCGGAAAAATGCTGAACACAAGCCTTTCGATCAGCGTAGAAGGTTCATTAAAGGTCGGGTTCTTCCTGCCGACGAGCATCTGCTCAAGATGCTTCGCTTCGTACATGAGCTCCGGCTCTACCGTAAGCGATTCGCTGGATGCAAGGTTTTTTGCCAGGCTTGCCGGTATGCCCCTTCCCACATAGAAACGGAAAATTTTAAGGAGCCCGTTGACCAGGTATCTGACACCGATCCCAAGAAGCAACAGACTGACGATCAGGCTCACCCATCCGGCAGCCGAACCGCTGTCCAGGATACGGCTCCGGAGCATCAGCACCGATACTGCTCCAAGCACGGTCCATACAAGTCCGCTGGCCAGGGATAGCAGTCCCTCCCTTTTGAACGGATTCGGGATATCAATAGAATCTGAACCGTATTGAAACGACATCGTATAGCCCCCCTTCATTTCAATTAGTACAATTTTACAATACATTCTCGATTTTGTCGAGAATCAATGCACCGTTATATTGCCCTGGTGAAACTTCCTGCACGGCAATGGCCCCGGGGGATACTCCGGGGCCATTGCCGTACTTCCAAATGTATTCCATAACCGTGGGATTAACTGTTTTTCATCCGATAAAGCTACTGTTTTTCTTCCGGTGGCGTCTCCTGCTTCTTTTCCGGCTGCGCTTCGGGCCTTGCCTTCACAGCAGCCGCATCAGCGGCGCCGTACCCCAGCCTGCGGTTCCTGGCGATCCTCCTGTAGACTGCTACGCAGACCCATGCGAACAATGCCAGCAATATCAACACGGGAAGTGCGGAAACTATAAACAGCAGGAAGCCGCCAAGGAATTCCACCACGCCAAGCAGGCTTCCTTTAAGGCTTTCCAGCAGTTTTTCGCCGTATGTCATGGGTTTGGCATCCGAACCCGGGCGTTTTTCATACATGTCGATCGTGATCGTTGACAGCTCCACCAGGCTGCTGAGTTTATTGAGCTTCCCTGTCAGGCTCTCGATCTGGTACCTGATCTCTGTGAGCGATTAGCGCAGCTTTCTTTTTCTCATCACCGTTCAAAACTGCACCTTTAATTTTTTCTTCTACCTCTGCCAAACTTTTTTCTGTCTGCTGAAGCTCCGCCAACTTTTTGGCTTTCAATCCGCCTAACTGCTCAAATTTCGTCATGCCTTTTTAACCTCCAAATATCTTTTACCAGCCTTGTTTTTTGCTGGCCTTTTAACCTTTTTACTGTGTCGGTAAAACGCTTTTCGTGCACTGCTACCTTACCCCCAAATTTCTAACAAAGCCTGCATTTTACTGGTTTATGACGGTTTGCAAAATGAGAAGTGCAGCATTTTTCAGGGTTTCTTTCATCCATGACGGTTTATGACGCTTTTTTCGGTATAACACTATAAGAAAAATTTTTTATTTTAGTTATATTGAAAAGTCCGTCATAAACCGTCATATGTTTTTTTGGCAAGTTCATCCAATGCAGTAGCTGCCTGCACTTGTTGGCATTTTTTGAAGGCTGCGAAACCGTCATAAACCGTCATAAGCCTGCATTTACCTGCGTTTGTTGAAAATCACATCTCATTTTTTTGTTTTTCGTGGTAGAAAGAAAGCTGTTTTTTCGCTTCGTCATTTAGCCTTAAACCTCGCCAAATCCTGCCATACATGGTCTTTTCGTTTTGGTGTCCACGTTCTCGCAATGTTTCAGTGAATGTTCTCTGGCTCACGGGTTTTGTGCCTTGTTCTTCACACCAGCGACAATATGCCTTGTAAAGGTCTGCATTTTTCTCTGTGTGTTCAGGCCCTATTAAGCAGCAGTCTGCCAAAAAGTCAGCTAAGATGTCCATTTCTTCGCGGTATTCTTGGGTGGCCTTTGTCACTTCAGGTGGTGGGTTCATGCCTTCTTTTTGCCATGCCAAACACCCTTCTACTGCCCAAGCAAGTATGCCTGGAAGCTCTGCCTCCAGTTTTTCGGTTAAATTTTTGTCCTGTTCTTCG
>ERZ795046.2914-NODE-2914-length-14142-cov-9.034216_pt1 | contig 14142 bp, 10 predicted proteins | sample MGYA00375130_ERZ795046 | MGnify/ENA primary metagenome ERZ795046 (study PRJEB30175, sample SAMN05720202) | activated sludge metagenome | isolation source: anaerobic digester from wastewater treatment plant | place: Japan | collected 2015-05-15 ...
TCTTGTAATCAATCTCCAGGATGTGTATTTCAACTATGATAGTGCTGCAATCACAGCTCTTGCTGCACAGACACTGAAAGAAAATGCAGCTGTCCTGAAAGCAAACCCATCTGTAAAGGTAGTACTTGTTGGTTCTGCATCACCTGAAGGTGCTACTGATTATAACCTTAAACTTTCTGAGCGGAGAGTAAATGCAGTGAAGGACTATCTGGTGAAAGAAGGTATCAGTGCAGACAGGTTAAAGACACAGGCAGCAGGAGAGATTGAGGTAGAAAAGCCGTCCTGGCCATTTGCCAGAAAAGTGAAATTCGCAGTTGCTGAATAAACTCTGTAGTAAAAAGGGGTTCATAATGAAAAAATTAGTAGTTGGGTTGTTGTTAATAAGTATGATATTGACCGGCTGCGAGACCATCCAGTCACTTTCTCCTGAGACAAAAAAGGGTGCTGCAATAGGCGCTGCGGCAGGTGGAATACTGGGGGCATTACTTGATTCAGGTAAACCGTGGAGAGGCGCTATCATAGGTGCTGCTGTAGGTGCAGCAGCAGGTGGATGGATTGGCTATAAATTAGAAGGCAAAGAGGCAGTTGCACAGGCAGATGAAGATGTTGTAAGCAAAGCAGCAAAAGATGCAGCAACTCTCAATTCCACCGTAAAATACTCAAGGGTAACAGAGGCAGGTGTTACAGAAGAGATTATCGCCACTCCAGGAGAACTGAAAGGCAATGTAAGAAAGGTAACCGTTCAGTATTTCAGAAATGGCACCCTGATATCTACAGAAATAAGGGACGTACAGGTATAGAAAAGAAAGGTGGCTTTAAATCCTGCGAGCGTAAATATTTTGGAAAGAGAGAGATTTATCCTGCTTCTGAAAGGAAGTGGATAATCTCTCTCTTTTGGCTCTTCTGTGAAAAAACCTCTTTAATCAATAATCAATGTGTGGCATTTCTACATCCCGGTAATCCAGTTACAAGCAGATTTTTCCAATCTATTAGAAAGATGGTGGATTAACTCATTTATGAAGTCTTTCAAGGTACTGTTTTGTCTTTGTTGATACCTTTACAATATCTCCTTCCTTTATAAACTGCGGGACTAAAATCTCCATTCCATTTTCAAGTATTGCACTCTTCCATGTACTATCTGTATCCCCTCTTATTCCTTCGCCTGTTGTCACCACTTTCAGTTCCACATATTCAGGAATAAATACACCTACTGGATTTCCTTCATACATCTGGACAGTCAATTTTACACCCTCTTTCAAAAAATTTTTAAAGTCCCCGATTGAATGAGAAGGAAGTTCAATAATTTCAAATGTTTCTGGATGAATAAAATAAAAATTTTGTCCATCTGTATAACTGTATTCCATTTCCATTGCTTCTATCTCAACATCATCCATCTTCTCATCAGGAGAGACCCTTAACTCATGGATATGTCCTGTTTTTAAATCCTGAAGTTTAAGATGTGTATAACTTGAAAATTGTGCAGTTCTTGCTTTTGTTTCCGCTTCTATTACCTTATATAACTTCCCTTCCCTGTTTATTATCACTCCCGGTTTCAGTTCCCCTGCATTAACCATCTTCCACCTCCCTCTTTTTTATAATACCCTGAACATTTTCCCTCTTCAACATTCCACACAGACCATTATGTCTTGCTTTTTACATATCTGTAAAAATTTTATTAAAGATTTGACATTTCTGAAAGCGGATATTAACATTAAAAAAGACGGGGGACCAGATGTCTATCTTCCTGAAAGTGCAGCAACTAACGTATCCTTTTTGCAAAGGAACAGACCATTATTATTACAAAAATAGCAAGTTTTAAGGAGGAATTCAATGAAAAAGGATAAATTCGCTTTGTTGGCACTGGTTGTATGTACATTCCTGTTTTTAATTGCAGGATGTGGAAAGAAAGGCATTGAGAAAGTTAATATCCCGGAACTGGGTTTTTCTATGAACCTTCCGGAAGGATGGAAGGTGGACACAAAGGACCCCTATTTCTTCTATGCGAGAGAAGACCAGTATAATAATTTTGGGGATGTAGTTACTATGCCTTCCGAGGGATTACCGCTTGAGAAATTTGTGGAGAAACAGTTGGAGTCCGAAATGAAAATGGAACAACTCGGGGAAAAATTGCTTTCCAAAGTCACGGGAATTACCGGTATTCCTGGAACCGAAATAGTTTCAAAAACAACCAGGGACATAAACGGGAAAAATGCCGTTGAACTGGTCATCCACAGGGAAGGTTACCACATATTTAGCGTCTGGATGCAAAAAGGACAGGATATTATCAGAGTTTCTTTTCAGGTATCTGATGACAGGTATCCTGTAGATAAAAATTCCCTTGTTACTGCGACAAACTCCATAAAAATAAACTAACAGCGTATAGGGTCAGGTCTTGCTTTTTGCATTATCTTTTCAACTCCCCCTCAGAGAAGAAAACAGAAGAAGTGGTAAATCTTATCCCATCACGATGATGAGTATCTCAAAGTAAAGTTCGGGGTGAATGCGAGGGGAGAGAGTTGGCGCCGCTCGCCTCCCAATACGGCTCGGGTCGGCCATTCGCTGGGATTGCTGCGCCAGCTCACAATCCCTTACTTCGCTCTCTTCAACTCCTCTTCTATGAAGATTGCTGTGCGAGGGGGGGGAGTTGAACCCTCACGGGAAATCCCACTGGATCCTAAGTTCGAAAAAATAAATTTTATCCGGAGGTCCTTCTCAATCCCTGAAACTTCAAAACCGTTGTGGCACAATAGATTTACTTATTTTAAGAATTTTCAGAGAGACCCTCCCCTATGCGACAAATTTAAAAAAAACAGCACACTTGTGACACACTTTTTTGCGACATCAAACTTAGAAATTCTGAAAAAGGATTTTCTGGAAAATATTAAAAATACAGAACTTTAAACAATATTTAAAACGACAGAAGGAGGTAAAAAATGAGAAGAACCGCAAAAGAAATGAAAAAACTGAGATTAAAAATAATAGAAATGAAAAAGGAAGGCAAAAGTTATGAAGAAATAAGAAGAACCACCAGTGCAAGTCCGAATACGATAGCACGTATCTTAAAAGGATTTACCGGAAGATACTGTGTTATGTGTGGCGAGACAAATCCAGATGTCCTGCATGAACATCACCCGGATAGGAAAAACAGGCCTGACTACACAATTACACTCTGCGCCAACTGTCACAATGAAGTTCACAGGGGTAAGTCAAAGAAAAAGAACGTTCCAGAGCAGACATCTAATATAAATACTCAGAACCAGTCACCGATACACCCACAGATTACTCCAATAAATTCATTACAAAAGACAGAAAGTACAATTCCTGAAGTAAAACCACCCATTACATCAGAATATATCCAGCCAAGTAACCTGAATGAAGTCAAAAACATTCTGTTCTTAATGGGGGGTTTAGCAGGAATACGGGAAGGACTTTTGAACAGCAAAAGAAAACCAGTGGAAAAACTGATACTAATTGCTTCCGGAATATTCTACCTGATAAAAGGTATTGAAGCGATAAAAGAAAAAAAATAAATATTTTCTATTTTTTGCCTTTTCTTTTATCGTTAGAATAATATACTATGAGATAATAGTAAATTATATACTTCATTTCCCTGTCTTTTTACTATATTTGATACTATAATTGATACTATAATTAACACTATCAAAGATACTATATTTAAAAAGTATATTCTATTCAAAACCATTGTTTTTAAAGGGCTCTAAGAAACTCTTTATCTCCATAAAATAAGTTAAAACTAAATTAAAAATATTTCTATCTCAATACACTTCATATAACTGGCTAATGCAACTAAAATATTCTGTTTTAAACAACCAAATTATTGACAATTATACTAATACACTATAAACTCTTTATAAGTACGGGCGGAGATTAGATATGCCAAATTTATTTAAAAGATTTTTTAAAAAAGGTTTTGATTTACCTCCTATAAGTAATACAACTATGAAACTTATAGAAGTTGAAAAAGAATGTCAAAGATTAATAAAGATTTCTGAAAAACGGGCAGAAGAACTTGCAGAATTGAGAAAAAAAGAAATAATCGACACAGCAGAAAAGATAAAGAATAATATTATAAAAGAGGCGGAGAAAGAACGAGAACAGAAACTATCAGAAATAAAAAATTTAGAAGAAGAGATAGAAAGAAAATTGAAACAGGCTGAACTACAGGCTAATAACCTAATCAAAAAAGCTGAGGAAGAAGCTAATGAAATAAGAATACAAAATGAAAACAGGATAAACATAAAATTAAAAAATATACAAGAAAAAGAAATATTTTTAAAGAAAAAGGAAAGTAGTTTAAAAGAGCAAGAAGAGTATTTACTTAATGAACTACAAAAAATATCTCAATTTACCATAGAAGAAGCAAAAAAATATCTTTTAGAGAAGATAGAAAAAGAGGTTAAGGAAGAATTTATAAAAAAAGGGAAAATAAGAAGATGGGATTTTTAATGGAGTGTATAAATGGCTAATTTAGATAACAAATTGAAAAAAATTTTCCCAAACTTGGTTGTAAATAAAAAATATGCAATTAGAACACACATTAAAAGATTACCACGTTTTATTTCAGAGTACTTTGTAATGATGTTTACTAAAGATGATAAATTAGAAGAAGATATGCTATATAAATTCTTGAAAAGATACTATGTTACTCCAGAAGAAAGGAATAAAGTCCTCTTTGAACTCAAAAAAGAAGGGAAGAAGGAAATAATAGATGAATTTTACATAGAAATGCGTATTGTAAAATCCACAAAAGAAGGAACATCAATAGCTAGTGATATAGTACCGGGATTAAAAATTCCATCTTTGATGATAGATAATGCGTGGATTAAAGAAAGTATTATGAACGAAAATCTAGATTTATTAAGAGGTGGCATCTGGGGTAAAGGAACATTGGAAATGTCGAGAAAAGTTTTAGTTACTAATATTTCCCTCATAGATTTTCCTGACATTTTTAATCAAGATATGTTCACAAATATATCTTCTCTGTTTAAAGAACTTTTCTTTTCTAAACTAGAAGAATGTGGTTTTAAAGTAGAAGTAATCGACACTAAAAACCCTGTTTTTGTTTCAAATCTGAGAGATATTTTAAGCAAATTTAGGATATATTTGGAAGAACCATCAATCAACCAAGAGAATTTAAACGATAAGATATTGGTTTCACTAGCCTATGAAATGTTAGCAAATTATATATTTAAACCTTACCTTATTTATAAAAAAGACGAAAGCAGAATGATCTTTCAAATTTATTATTTTTCACTTATAGAAAAAAAATGGAAAAATTTCGAGTTTAAATCCAAGCAAAAAGTCGAACTGAGTTATATTAATGACGAAGTTGAAAATTTTTTTACTATTTGCATAGTAAAATTTTTAGAAGAAGAAAAAATAACACCTTGTCCTTTTATTACTCTTACAGAATTTAAACCTTATCAGATTTCTTCTATATTTCTAGAGATAATAATTTCAAACCGGAAAATGTTTAATACAGAAGAATGGAAAAATATCATAATCAAATCTATCGGTTTAGAACCCCAAAATTATTCTCAAAGGCAAAAACTTCTATTCTTGGTTAGATTAGTACCATTCGTAGAAAACAATGTTAATTTAATAGAAGTTGGACCTAAAGCAACTGGAAAAACATATATTTATAGAAACGCTTCTTTATATACAAGAATTTTTGCTGGTGGAAAAATTAGTCCAGCTCAAATATTTTATCATGGCACTCATAAAATCCCTGGAGAAATAATAAGGAGAGATTGTATTGTTTTTGACGAGCTTTCTAAAATAGAATTTCCAGAAGAAATGATAAGTAAATTGAAAGATTATATGGTTGATGGATATTTTGAAAGATTGGCTTTGAAAAGAGCCCACAGTGAATGTGGGCTTGTATTTATAGATAACATAAATAGTATGGATGAAATAATGTTTAATGCAAGTATCTCGATCTTTTCAGACACTGCATTTTTAGATAGAATACACGCTCTAATACCTGGTTGGGAACTACCAAAGATTGAACAAGCTGAAAAACATCTTAACATCGGATATGGTTTAGCCTCTGATGTATTATGTGAATTCTTCCATCAAATGAGAGATAAAAATTTTTTGGAAATTATAGATGAAAGAATAGAACTTATTGGAAAAAAAATTACAATAAGAGATGAAAAAGGAATTAAAAAAATAGCCAGTGGCTTACTTAAAATTATATTTCCTGACCATAACTTTTCCAATGGAGAATTACTTGATATTATGGAATTAGCAATTGAGTTAAGACAAAACATTAATAAAATTTTACATACAATTGAACCGAATGAATTCCCATTGCGAAAAATAGAATGTAAACTTAAAAAATGATATTTATGTTTTTAAATTTCAAATTTTATATAAAAATTTAAAGGCTGTTTTTTTATCAAATATGCCTCATTAATCTTCTATACGATGGCATTGCCTCATTAAAAATCTATACAATCCACTTTCAGGGACTTTCTAAAAAAGATAAATGAGATGGGGAGAGAGCTATCCTATCAAGCCTATTTACTTTTTGCTCTTGATAAATAGAATAAATTATTACACATCTTCTAACAGATACTTTCTGAAGAAACAATTCCTTTTCAACGAGATTATTTTTGAGGAATGCCACTAAAAAACAGAGAAAAAGTGTTATCTGTGCAGCATTACATACGAACTATAGACTCTTTAAAAATTTAGAGTATAATAAAAAAGGACACGGAATCCACTATTTACAAAAATATGAAAAGTGGAAAAATATTTTTTTTGTTAATTACATTGTTACTTATTTCATTATACGCCACGATTGTAGGCATTTTCAAACAAAAACCTCTACTAACATTTGTAGGAACTCTCTTATCTGGCTTCTTTGCTATCCTAGAGATAATCATTTCTATAAAAAACAATCTCAATATAGAAGTTGAACTTCGTAGGCAAAGAATATTAAATCAAGCACTTATTCAAGGTATAAAAAAAGGAAGATACGAAAACCCGTTTTTTAAAGAAGCAGAAACTACTATGCTTAAAGGTTCCTATAGAATCACTGTTAGTAAATTAGAAGAGGCTTTAAAAATTGAGCCGGATAATGTGAAAGCTCACATACATTTGGGGGCATTATACCTTATGAAATCTATTATAGAAGGACAAAAGAAATTGCTCGACAAAGCGAAAAATGAATTCATGATAGCGGGGAAATTGTCTAATGAGTCAGAACTTCAAGTAATAGCAAAACAAGGACTTGGAATTGCTTTAAGTGAATCAGGGGAAAACTATCCAGAAGCAGTAAGAATTTTAAAAGAAGCCCTATCTTTAAAACCAGACATGCCTTTGCTTAGATCTAATTTAGGATTAGTTTATTTAAAAATGGGAAAGATGGAACACGCTAAGCAATATTTTGAAGAGGATATCAAAAAATATCCTTATTTACCCTATCCTTACTACTATTTGGGAAATTACTTCGAGGAAAAACAACAGTTGTTTGCCGCGATTGCCGAATATGAAAAAGTTTTGTTTATAGACTCTGACCATCTACTCTCTTTTTGGCGTTTAATTTTATGTAATATGAAGGTAGGACGCGTATCTGAAGCATTATTTTTATGTATCTTGTTCTTAAAAAATACTTCGAAACACATAAAATTATGGAAAAATGCAAAAATGTTATTCTTCATTCTTTCTTTAGAATGGATCAAGTTGGCGATAAGAAAGAAAGTATCAAAAATTTGCAGGTTAGTAAAGATACCCTTTGCTGGACCATCAATTCCACTTATTCAATATGCTACAAAATCTATTTTATTAGGGAACCTAAATGAAGCTTTAATTGCTTATCAAGAATCTGCTTTGATAGATCCATTTTTTCCGCCTATTTTCATAAATATGGCGATAGTTTACAACCAAATAGGGGACAATGGAAAGAGCATAGAATTTGCAAAAAAAGCAGTTTCTCTTTGTTCAAAATACAGAAATAAAAAATTAATGGCAGTAGCAGAAAAATATGCAAGGGATAGAAACATTACTTTGTCTTCAAGACAGTTGGAACACTTGAGCGGAAAGAGGTAAGGATGCCGGCCAATTTAGCAAATAAATTGAGCCATAAAAACCGTGTTATATGGAATAACAGTTTCATTTTCTCCCTATAAAGATTCGTTCAAATTCAAATTTATTTTCCCTCGTCCCACAATACCAACAAAATGTGATAGGAACAAACACCCTTTTCCTTTCTTTTTCAATTTCTCCGCAATTTATACATTTTTTAATAAGGCTTCCACCACACTTCTCACATTTTTGGGTAGGTTTTACATTCTCTGGATATGGTCTATTACAATTCTCATTCTCACAAACTTTTATACGAAAATATTTAGTTTTACAATAAAAACACTCTTTACGGGAAGTATTCCAATATTTTCCACATTTTGCACAAACAGGTCTAAATAACAAAACATGGTCTGTGCTTTCTAATGGTAAGAAAACTTCCCAGTTTTCTGCTGTCTTTTGAAAGATCCGATTTGCTTCTTCTTCGGTCAAACGAATCAAATGTGCATCCATAATTCCTTCTTCTTCATCAATAGTTTCATTTAGCAGTTTTTTAGAGCTTTTATAAACCTCAGGATATTTTTTTATTTTACTTATTGCTTCTTCATTATTCTTCTGCCTTTCATTGAGAACTTCATCACTTACATTTCTCCACTTTTCCTTAATTTCTGTTGCCTCAAAAGAAATTACATTATAAGAAGTATTCTTATCTTTTACATTTAATTTATCCCATCCATTTTTATATCCATTCAATTCAATGCCCTCTACTTCCCATTTATTACTTTGGAAATAATGATGAGGATGTAACCTATCAGTTCCCCATCTCCATTCTCCTCTCATAAGTAAGGAAGGATACTTCCTATGAGTAGTAGAATGTTCAGGAAGAAGATGAAATCTTACATCTATAAAATCTTTAACATTGAGTATAAAATAATGAAATTTATTTTCTTTATCTATAAACATCCAAACAAAAAAATGTCGTACATCATGAAATAAGTCTTTTGGTTTCATAGTAAGACCGTAAGATTCATACTCCCCTTTTGACGAGGTAGATATATTCTCAACTCTTGAACTTTTGACTTGTATAGTTATGTAATCCCCGTTTTTAAAAGCAATTAAATCAATATATCTATCTATTAAAGGTTGATAAACTTGCCATCCTCTCTTTTGAAGTTCAAAAGCAACTTGAAATTCACAAAAGAAAGAAAATTCTCTATTCGGAAGTCCTTCAGTTTTAATATTCACCATCGCTCCTACCTCCTTTTTTGTCGATGCGTTTTAGGAAGATTCGATAAATCAAGTTCTGCATATTTTATTGTCTTATCAAATAGACTAGATTGAGAAGTTACTCTCTTTAATATTTTTAGAACACTCTCATGAAATAAATCTTTATTTAATTCTATTCCTATTCCTATCCTATTATGTTTAGCAGCAACTATTGCTGTTGTAAAACTCCCTGCAAACGGGTCTAACACAATCTCCCCTGAATAAGTATAAAACAGTGTAGCCATTTCTGGTATATCTTCTGGAAATGGAGCAGTATGTCCTAAAATATTTTCACCTTTTGAATTTATTTTTATTACTGGCGGAAAATTTACGATATCTCTTCTCCATTTTTCTATTAACTTTTTGGAAATCATATATTCTTTTGTTTGATGGCGCTGCGTTACATTAGTTTTAAGAGAGAACCGTTTACCTCTATTTGACTTACTTCTTACAAAACAATTTTCATTATCACATTCCCAACTTTGTAAACCAATTTCAGATTGAGTATTATCGTTTACCTTTAAACAACCACAAATAGGACAGGGATAACGTGTTTTGTCTAATCTATGTTTATGAAAGATTAATATATGTTCATAACAATTCACGGGATATTGGTAAAATGGATAAGGTTTGTTTGTGTGTTTATGCCTTTGTGTTTGAACTTCTCCTTTATCCCAGATAAAATCATCTACAAAAGTAAAACCTACTTCTTCAAAAAGTTTGATAAAATACGCTCCAAGTGGAATACGCCTTTTTCCCCAAACTGACTTGGTAATCAATCTGTCATTATCATAAATATCGCCAACATTAAATACAAATACCCTATGGTTATCCAGCACCCTATAACATTCTGTAAGTATTTCTTTCATATCTAAAAAATAGTCATTTAAGTTTTCCCATTTAGAATACTCTCTGGCATTGTAATATGGAGGTGAAGTAACCATGAGATGCACGGATTCAGATTTCATTCTTTTCAAAACCTGAGAACAATCACCCCAGATAACTTTTATCTGTGTCTTTTTACTTTCAATAAATCTGCATAGTTCAGAATCATAGTAAAGAGAAGTTTTCATTTGGTACTGTCTCTTAACCAATTTACAATAAATTTTATCAAAATAATCTACATATTGTTGTATTGTATTCCCTTGAAATGATTTCAAGGATTGAAGTAATTCTTGAATTTCTTCGTTCGAGAACTGTTTCTTTAGGTATGGCATGCTTATTCTTATAATATCATCAAAGTAATTCCCAAATTGTATTATTTCTATCTCGTTCGCCATTTTATCTTCTTATTAACCTCGAAACCACTATTTCATATAACTTATTTAAAATCAGAACATAGTTTGGATATCTTTTCTTCCAATTTTAGTGATACAGGATAAATTAGTCTATTATACTATTTTCATCCGCTATAAATATTTTGTTATTACTTATATATCAAACTTATTTTATTTTCATTTCTTTATATTATTATACCCCACAAAAGATTTATCAAGAAATTTAGGAAGTATTGATGGATAGGGAGTTTAAAAACGTAAAAAATTCAAAAAAATTTTAAAGTAATATTTCATTTTTATATAAGACAGAAAAATAAAAATGGTAGGGTTCTTCGTTCTTCTTATTTAAATTTAAGTCATTCTAATATTCTCCTTGGAGTGAACTTACCTCCATTTCCTCCATCTATGGTGGGACAGGAATATTTTTCATTGTTAAATATAGCAACTTACTAACCATATCTTTTAATCAGGTAATCCTTCAATTTGTCATCTTTTATTGAACTCAGGGCTTTATCCCAATGACCACCACGAAATTTCTCCCTTTCGTATTCAGTCAGGATATCTCTCCAGAAATCGTATAACTTACACCCAGAACATTTCTTAAACCCCGGGCTATTTGTCATGTTCTTCTTTATGGTTTCATCAATCTCCGGGCAATTCAATACTCTTTGATATGGAGCAAAGCATCATCATTGGGTTTATCAGCAAATGTGAAAACTATTGATATATAGAAGACAGTAAACAAAGAATGTGTGAGCTTTTAATCCCTTCTTTTTAACTCCAATCTATTGTTTCTCTTGTAAATTTAGTAGACACAAAAATTCACAATATAAAGTGTTGACAGTTTAAATCATTTAAGGTATAATAAAGTAAATTATGTAAAAAGGAACGACAAATGAAGACTGGAAACCTAATAAAAAGAAAAAGGGTAGAATACGGCTATACAATAGATGAGATTGCAGAAAAAGCAGGAATTAGTGCATCTTATCTCTGTATGATTGAAAAAGGACGGAGGTTGCCAAATTGGGAAGTTCTCGAAAATATTTCTGAGATATTAGATTTGCCCTTTCGCCTTTTGGCAGGTTTATTAGCAGAGGAAACGAAAGATGAAAAAATCAGAGAAAAAGTTGCAAAAATCCGGCTGGCGGAACTTTTCCAAATGAATTTTTCGGATAAGGTAGATATTCCTTTAACAGAAATGTTAAATATCATAAAAAATAAATATCCTGAAAGGTATCAAGTACTCTATCAAAAGGCAAAGGAAAAATTTAAAGGTCTGGAATTAGCTGAAAATGAGCTCGTTATTAAATGTTTAAAAGAAGAACCAAGTATCACTGAAATAGTAGAAAGGAATATTTATATTGAACAATACTATGGTGAAGATTTTAAACCGGAAGGAAAACTCAAAATTTTAAAAGATAATTTTAATTTTACATGGAGAGAACTTGGCAAAATATTTGGAAGAAGCGAAAGGAGTTTAGAAAGATATCTGGCCGGGAAAGTAAAAATGCCTGAAAATGTTAAAGAAAAAATGGATGAATTTTATGAAAGGATAATGACAAAAGTTGGACCTTTGATTAAATCTTATAGTCCAGATAAAATCTTCAGAAAAATTGAGGAAATCGGTTTTGAGGAAGAATTAAAAAGAAGAATCATAAAAATTTATCCGGAAATGAAAAGGTTTAAAAAGCTTCCACTTTCTCTTTTTTTCAACGAACTTTCAGAGAGGGACACAATTGAAGAAAAACTGAAGAAGAACATGGCCAGAACAGACTATTTCACATCATCTCCAAGAGGAAGAAAGTTTTTGAATTTTTCAAAAGAAAGAAATATAAAAAGAGTTACCTGCAAAAATCCGGACAAGAACAGTACCACACAAAAAACCAATAATAGGAAATCATTCAGAAAAAAGGGAGACAGAAAAAAATCCAATTCAAAAGATAAAAACGACGATGAAGATTCGAGTGAAGTAAATTTCTTTTTTGGGAATAAAAGATGTAAAATAGAAAAAAGGTTGCAGTCGCTCTTTGACAATTTGAGGACTGAGAAGGACCTCCGGGGAAAGGAGGTCCTTATGGCAAAAATTTATAAACCAAAGGGTCGAAAATTTTGGTACATGAGAATCAAAATAAGTGGAAAAATCAGAAGAATTTCAACAAAATGCGAAAAAAAGCAAGATGCAGAAAAGTTTTTAGAAGAATTTATGAAAAAAACAAACACACCTTTATCCACCACCGTTCATACACTGTATGAAGCTATCGACAGATTCATTGAGGAATACTCTAAGATAAGAAAGCGGGCATGGGAAAGGGATGTGGTCTGTGCAAAAAATATAAAAAAATATTTTCCTGATATGCCTCTGTCCGCTGTAACACCAGAAATTGTTTATAACTGGATGATGAGAAGAAGCAAAACCTCGTTGAAAAACGGTAAAAAAATTACTCCGCGGACTGTCAATATAGAAAGAGCCTTCATGAGCAGAGTATTCAATGTTGCTATGAAAATATGGTGGTGGGTGGATAGAAATCCGGTAAGTGCTGTTGAACGTCTCCCCTATCAATCGCCGCCAAGAAAGGCTTATACGGATGAAGATATAAAAAAAATTCTGAATGCCTGCCGTCTTCTCAATATAACGTGGTTTTCTGACTTTTTTGTCTTTTTACTCACTACGGGATTTAGAAGATCGGAAGCCATTAATTTAATTACCAGAGATGTTATTTTTGAAGGGGACAGGGTTTTCATAAAAATTGTTCGAGCAAAAAGCATGATTCCCCAAGAGTACCCTACTCTGTTTCCACAGGCAAAAAGGATATTAATCCAACATTGTGAAGGGAAAAAACCTGATGACCCTGTATTTACGGATGATGAAGGCAAAAAACTTTCTATTGAAAAAATACGTTGTGCATGGAACAGGATAAGAAAGGTAGCCGGAATAAAAGGGGTTCTTCACGAAACCAGGCATACTTTTGCAACCAGGTTGAGGCAGGCAGGTCTTGATCCGGATTTACTTCGGTTCCTCCTGGGACAAAAAACCCTTGCGATAACTTACAACTATATCCATTTCCGAGATGAAGATTTTCATAAGTTAGCGGAAAAAAGTGGCACACTTCTGGCACACTTTTCTGAAAAAATGGAGGAAAATGTCGCTGGAGAAACTCTGTAAGTACTTGTGTGATAAGAAAATGCGAGGGGAGGGATTTGAACCCTCATCCGCCTAATGCGGACTGGATCCTAAGTCCAGCGCGTCTGCCATTCCGCCACCCTCGCCTGTTTGCATTATTTTATCTTTTTTGTGAAGAGATGTAAATGTTATAAAGAAAAGTGAAAGGTGAAATTTGACTTAAAAAGAAGATATTGAAAGAAAAACTCAGAGAAAAGAAAATGGAAAGGTTAAACAAGTTGTGTTAAAACATCTACAAAAATTTTTAAAATCTCTTCATTATACAGGACAAACCTGATTTTCTTCACCGATTTTAGATGCGGTATTTCTTCAATAACTGTTCTTATGGCTATCTCTGCTGCTTCTTTAAGTGGATAGCCAAAGGCACCT
>ERZ795046.2921-NODE-2921-length-14128-cov-2.869466_pt1 | contig 14128 bp, 12 predicted proteins | sample MGYA00375130_ERZ795046 | MGnify/ENA primary metagenome ERZ795046 (study PRJEB30175, sample SAMN05720202) | activated sludge metagenome | isolation source: anaerobic digester from wastewater treatment plant | place: Japan | collected 2015-05-15 ...
AAATCCCATGCCATGCAATCAGACAGACCAAGAGAAATCCATATGGGCAGCCTTTTCGGACGAATTCGGGACTGGATGGGTTTCGTAAATGTTTGTTATATGGTCATGGATGACCCAGCGTTCATTCAAGAGATGATGGAGCACTTAACAGAACTGACCCTTAGCGTTATAAAACAGCCTATCCAGGAAATCAAGTTCGATGTTGCCGCATTCTGGGAGGATATGTGCTTCAACCACGGGCCTATCCTGCAGCCAAAATTCTTTGAGGAATGGATGGTGCCTCGTTATAAGAGAATCACAGACCTGTTGTTGCAACATGGCTGTGATGTAGTCTATGTAGACTGCGATGGCAATATAAACGAACTAGTCCCCCTATGGCTTGATGCAGGAGTCAACTGTATGTTCCCGTTAGAGGTTAGAGGTGGAACAGATCCGATAGTTTTAAGAGAAAAATACGGCAAACGCGTTCTCCTGTTGGGTGGAGTAGATAAGACAAAGCTGATTGCCGGCAAGGATGAAATAAAAAAAGAAGTTATGCGTCTTAAACCATTAGTTGACGAAGGTGGATATATCCCTCATGTTGATCACAGATGCCCTCCTGATGTAACATACGAAAACTATCTATACTATCTAAAGCTAAAGCGGGAGACATTCTGTATACCTGAGCCAGAACCTTGGGAAATTCGAAAAGAACAGTATGATTGGGCGCAAGTATAAAGGTTCAACAGTGGTCAGTGTGCCCAAGACATGCTATTACACGATTCAGGAACTCACTGACTGTCTCAGGCGTCATGTTAACTGAGGTATTAAGTTTGGATTTCAAGGTACAATTTGATTCCTGGTCAAAAACACTAACTGCGTCAACAGAGTAGTATATCTACATGGAGGTACTATAATGCTCAAATACGTAATGGCTGCAATTGTAGCGGTTGCCATACTTGCTGGCAGCTTCGCAGTCGTCAGTTACGCTCAAAATCCCACAAATCAGACAGCTTGGGGTTACCCAAGCCGCGGCATAGCCATATCAGCCTGGCCTGAGCAAAGCCAATTCAAGATTGGAGATCAGGTTAACGTCGTAGTGGCTATGAAAAATGTTACAAACGAGAAGATCCGTTTTCAGACAGTAGGTAGAGCTTATAACAACTACAGGCTGGCTCTATATGATGAAGCAGGCAACCCAGTACCGCTTTTAGATATTGCAGAGAACTATGTTCCATTTCAGAGTGTAGTGACTCCCGCCACTTCTGTTATGGCACCTACAACTACTGGAGAGAATGGCGATAAGGCTATTGACTCTAGCAGCCTTAAACTCGAATCTGCTCTGCCTGGTGGAGCAACAATCCATCCTGATGCAGTACGCAAAACAGTAGAAATCGAACCAGGTAAGGTTTCCACTGAGGAAGATGTAATCTGCCTGAATGACTGGTTTAAGATAGAAGAACCTGGAACCTATACACTTATAGTGATGCGCCGTATTCGTAGTTGGGACGGCTTCCCAATATCAAACGCAGTTAAGATTCACATTATAAACTAATATCTATTACTACAAGACGGTCCAAGCATCAACCTCGGACCGTCTTGCTAAAATTACCGCAATATTTCTTAGGATTAAGGATTGACTCCCAAATCTACCTCTATAGTAAGGTCTGAAGATGCTGGTTCCTCAGAATTCCCATCTATTTTCTGATCATCAAGACCTTTAGTCTGCGGTACAGCATTTTTATCTACATCAGTTACAGCCATATCGGTGTCTGTTGAACCAGCTTTAATGGCTTGAACCTTTACTTTACCGGGTTTTGCAGCATCTACCTCTGCAACTTTCTTTTCATCTATCTCCTGTGGTTTCGGAGGAATCAATACAATCTTATCTCTGGGGTTGATACGATCCTGGCTGACTACCTCTCGTTTGATCACTTTCCCGTTCTGTTTGAAAATACGTGTTATAGTTACTTCATATCCTTTTCTGGCAGGAACTTTAACTACAACCTCTCCCTCAGGCACTTCTGGATCTTCTGTCTCAATGATCTTATATGGCAGTTCCTCTAATTCAGATGCAACGATCTCGACATCGAAATCTGCCTTCTTCCTGCCATACATACTGACAGTGAGTCTATTGTCAATAACTTCACTTCTTATCAGGAGCGGAGACATCGTGTCATTTTTAAACGCCATATCCATAACGCCATATACTACAGCAGCATCCAGCCCCGGGCCAGCATATCTCACAGGCCCTGAGTGATGGAAACGTTCTATGATCTTACAGCCAGTTTTTAGAGCAGTGTTATATAGCGCAGTCGATACTATACATACTCCGCCCCCTAGTCCGGATATGACCTCGCCATTGGAAAACATAAGACCTTCCCTGAATCCGCGCTCATAAGAACGCTCACCAACTACCGAATTAAAGGAAAATACCTCGTATGGACGGACTACCACTCCATTTATGGCTTCAGATGCTAATTCTATATTCACCATCTCATCAGGATCAGATCTCAGGTCGATCTCGTATTGTGCCAGTTTATATGGAAAAGAACGCCAATCATACCACCTGGACATAGGGTTTGATCGGTTACCGAGAACTCCGCGTTTTGGCGATATTGGAAATGGATAGCCTTGCAGAAACTGTAGTAGACTGTCAGTATTGGGCGAAAAAATTGCTTCTATTAAACTATCATCTTCATCGGGAGCTATATCTATAGCGTAGAGAACTTCAGGTAACCGAATTTCCGGCTTATAACTGTACCATTCTTCCTGAGAGTAGGAATAGATAACACAGCCAACTATAACGAGAGGTATTAGGCAAACTGTAATATATCGGCGATTAATCTTGCGTATCCAGTCCATAAACTTGCAGTTCTCCAGATGAGTATGATGAACCGTTACTCATGTTACCACACTTCGCTAGATGTTAAAGGTTAAAATCAATATTTTGTGAGTTCAATTTATATCCTCTCTTGTTGATGCTGCCAGCACTATGTTTACTTCTACTGATTCTGGTTTATTAATCCTTTGCAGAGGATAAGTATGTATAAGATATAACGTGGAGGTTGTACTACTGTGGCAGATCAAGAAGATATAGCCGAAGAAGATCTCGAAGATGAAGAGCTGAGTGATGAGGAAGAACCACACACTCAAAGATTCTCTGTAGTGGTTGTTTGGTCTCCTGAGAGCAAGGAGAGAATTAGCCAGGATGAGGTAGAATCAGCAATATATGATGTTATCTCAGATATTGACGGCGATGTTACTGTAGATGTTGTCGAAATAACTGAACCGACTTATTAGCTTTAGTAAGGCTCCTATGCCGTTGCAGCGGGAATATTACATCGCATTTAAACCCATCAATCGAAATATTTAGTAAACTGCAATTGACAGCAAACCTACATGTCACTTAGAGCCTTTTCGAACAGCTTAGAAGTACCTTCTAGCTTGATTATACGCCAGTCCTTTGCAGGGAAGATTAGAAATCGGCGAACTTGTTCTTTTTTCAGGTGTATGACGACATCACCTGAGAATACTTCATTCCTTTCACCTTCGTTAACAACAGCTATGACTACATAAGTCTTTGCAATAGCCTGATCGTCATTAACAGTGATTGTTGGAACCTCAACTGTTGCTTGATATCTGCTTTCTACGCGATATGCTTGAGCAATAATCAACTTCAGCCGGTCGTAGTCGATATCGTTATCATCAAAATAGTCTTTGGATATACAGGACAAAGCATCTTTAACCGATTTTACCTCGATGCTTTGCCTGCCATGTTCGATAAGTGCAGTGATTTCGTCCTCTGGTTCACCGCTTCGATTTGCCAGAATATAACCTACAGCCAGGACAACGACAATTGCAATAAAGATAAATATGAATTTTCTCATGGCATGATTGTAATGGCTGAGATAGCTAGATTGCAAGTGGTGACTTTGATGAAACCTCCCAACCGGAGTATCTACCAGGTATCTTTACTTACTGCCTTTGTGACCTTCTATCATGAATATAGCCTGGTCAGCAAAGAGATTGGGAAGATGCTTGATTACGCTGCAATAGCCCTCTGGAGAAGTTCTCAGAAATACCTCCTTAAGAATTGATATATTTGCCTTTTTGCAGAACTCCCTAAAGTCTTTTATGGTAGTTAAGTGTATGTTTGGAGTATCATACCATTCAAAAGGAAGGTATTTTGTTTTTGGCATCCTGCCTTTAACCAGTAGTTCCCAACGCACTCTCCAGTAGGCAAAATTAGGCACGCTGATAATGCATTTCTTGCCTACACGAGCCATTTCCCGAATAATGAAAGCCGGTTTATGCAGCATCTGCAGAGTATTTGTTGCTATTACATAATCAACTGATCGATCATTAAAGTCTGCCAGACCTTCATCCAGATCACCATGATAAACGAAAAGCCCTTTACTGACACAAGACTGTATAGCATCCTCGCAAAGATCTATTCCCTGTGCTCTTACCTGCTTTTCTACCTGCAGTGTCTTTAGCAGTGTGCCGTCACCGCAGCCGATATCCAGAACAAAGCTCCGAGGTTCCACCATATCTACTATGAATCTGAACTTTGCTGAAAGCTCGTCATCATAGCCATTATTAACTTGTCCTGTTGCCTCAGAATACTGATGCATCTGCACACTCTTCCGCATAACCGGCATATTGAAGGAAGTTGGATATAAGCCTGCTCAGCGCTTCTACCTCCAGTAGGAAAGCATCATGCCCATAATCAGATTTTATCTCAGCATAACTCACATCTTTATTATTTCTACGAAGCGCTGAGACAATCTCCTTCGATTGATACGGAGGAAACAGCCAATCCGATGTAAATGATACCACCAGAAATCTCGCTTTCACATTTGCCAACGCTTTTTGCAGGCTGCCGCCTCCATCCTGAGCCAGATCAAAATAGTCCATTGCTTTAGTTATGTAGAGATAACTGTTGGCATCAAAACGCTTAACAAAGCTGTCCCCTCTATAATTCAAGTAGTTCTCTACCTGAAAATCGATATTGAAACCACTGCCAGGTTCCCCGATCCTTTCTCTGCCGAATTTTCTATGCATAGATTTATCGCTCATATAGGTTATATGGCCTATCATTCGTGCAGTGGCGAGACCATGAGCAGGCACATTGCCGGTGGAGTAATAATCACCATTGTTCCAATTTGGATCGGTCATAATGGCATAACGTCCAACAGCATCAAAAGCTATGGCTTGAGAATTCAATTGAGCTGTCGTAGCTATAGGAATTGCCAGACGGACCACATCAGGATATGTGACTACCCACTGCAGTACCTGGATTCCTCCCAACGACCCACCGACAACACATAGGAGTTTTTCTATACCTAAATGGTCAATCAGATGCTTTTGAGCACGGACCATATCCCGTACAGTGATAATCGGAAATGACAGCGCGTACGGTTGCCCGGTTTCAGGGTTGATTGATGATGGTCCTGTAGACCCTTTGCAGCCGCCAATGATATTCGAGCAGATGACGAAGTACTTGGTTGTATCAAATGCTTTGCCTGGGCCAACCATACTGTCCCACCACCCAGGCTTTCTATCATCAGGTGAGTTATATCCTGCTACGTGAGCATCTCCCGTCAATGCATGAAGGATCAGGATTGCATTTGACTTGTCTTCATTCAGCTCGCCATAAGTCTCATATGCAAGCGTTATCGGGCCAAGTTTCTTCCCGCTATCCAGAACCATCTCATTTGGCGGCTCAGCAAAGGTAAAGTATTTAGTTTCGACTATTCCAACAGAGCGTTCGGCTTCCATGTTCACAAGTTATAGTATAACATAAATGAACAATCAGCCTCACTGCTGTGATTTAACAAGCGCCTGATCAATATCAGCGATTATATCCTCAACATCCTCTATTCCAACTGAAAGCCGGATAAAGTCCGGGGTAATACCGCTTGCTAATTGCTCTTCCTCGGTCAATTGCTGGTGAGTTGTGCTTGCAGGATGAATCACCAGCGATTTTGCGTCTCCTACATTTGCCAGGTGAGATAGGAGCTTTACCGAATTGATGAACTTCACGCCAGCATCAAGCCCGCCTTTTATTCCAAAACCCATTATTGCCCCGAAACCGTGTTTAAGATGCTTCTTTGCTATATTATGTGTTGGACTATTTGGCAAACCGGGATAAGTTACCCAACTTACAGTTGGATGACTGGATAGATACTCTGCAACCTTTAATGCGTTGTCGCTGTGGCGCTGCATTCTAAGTCCGAGTGTCTCAATCCCTTGAAGAATCAGAAATGCATTAAACGGGCTGAGCGCTGGCCCAAAGTCGCGCAGCAGTTGGACTCTGGCCTTGGTAATATAGGCTGCTTGACCAAAAGTTTCGGCAAATTTAAGCCCATGATAACTTGGGTCAGGCTCGCAATAAGATGGAAATCTGCCGCTTGTCCAATCAAATTTACCGGAATCAACAATAATCCCGCCTATTGATGTTCCATGCCCTCCCATGAACTTGGTTAATGAGTGGATTACAATATCAGCTCCCCATTCTATCGGTCTGCATAAATATGGGGTTGCGAATGTATTATCAATAATAAGCGGAACATTGTACTCATGTGCAATTTCCGCTAGAGCGCTTATATCCTGTGCGTTAACTCTTGGATTGCTTAACGTTTCCGCATAAATCGCTTTTGTCTTTGATGTTATAGCATTACGAAAGTTTTCAGGATTTGAGTCATCAACAAATACTGTATCGATACCGAGCCTGCGAAGGACATAATTGAAGAGAGTATATGTTCCGCCATACAGACTGGATGATGACACGATCTGGTCGCCAGAAGAAGCCAGATTAAGTATTGCAATTGTTTCAGCAGCTTGTCCTGATGCTACAGCAAGTGCCCCGATTCCACCTTCAAGTGCTGCAACTCGAGATTCAAGTACCGCTGTCGTAGGATTCATTATCCTCGTGTAAATATTCCCTGCCTCTTCCAGTGCAAATAGTCTGGCAGCATGTTCTGTATCATCAAATACATAAGAGGCAGTTTGATATATCGGAACAGCGCGGGACCCTGTATCAGCATCTGGCTCATGTCCGGCATGCAAGGCTAAAGTATCAAATTTATAAGACTCTGACATACACCCTCCGAAATCTAATATTAGTATGGCTAGTAGCTACAATACTATATTCACTACTTATTATTAGCCTCAAATGGTTCCTGCAGAAAAATAAAAGGGGCTAAAATTTTTGTATGGCTAAATTTATCTGTTAATGCATCACTATTTGGAGCTTGAAACCAGATTATGAGCAAGCCTTACAGGTTCGGGGAGCCTGTACCCTTTAGCACATTCCAATACCATCCGTTCCGCAGTCTCAAAGTTGATTTTGTGTCCGGGGGAAACGAATACAGGTTTTGTTCTGAGTTTGGTACGGACAACACTCCCTACTCGTTCGCTATCATCCACAAGCACAGAAGAACTGCCTGGTTCTATCCCAGGCTCTTCATACTTTCCAACAAGCCTGGTTTTCCCACACCCGATACTCGGTCTATCTATCAAAAGCCCCAGATGGCAGGCTATTCCAAAACGCCTCGGATGTGCCAATCCTTGACCATCCACAATCAGCAGGTCAGGTTCTATGGTCAGTTTTTCGAATGCTGCAAGTATTGCCGGGATTTCTCGAAACGCCAGAAGTCCAGGAATATACGGAAATGTAACCGGCTTGCTGGCAGATGCGCACTCCATCACTACCAAATCAGGAAAAGAAAGGACAACTACGCCTCCAGTCGCCATATCTTGGCTTTTTGACAGCCCAACATCAACACCAGCCACAGTCCTGATTTCCTGAAAGTCATCTCGAAGCACGACAAGTTGGCGCAGTTCTTCCTGTATCCGCACAGCTTCCACAGGTGTGATATCCCAGGAATTCAATGTCTTATACCGCATACAATTCACCTGTTTGACTTCATACCGCTCAAGCGATGTAGTATAACCTCACAACCGCAATATTGTATCACAACAAACTGTTTCTACTGTATTTGGCCCAGGGATAAAGATATGATATACTTGTGAAGGAGGAATTAATATATAGTGAGCGCGCAAACCGACATAAGCATAACGCAGGTGCTGAAGTCATCCGGTTTTCTATCAGCAGCAAGTGAGGATGTTGTTCCTCGCATTGCTGGGATTGCATCTCTCATACATTACAACCGCGGCGACCTCATCTTTGCTGAAGGCGTGTCGTGCCAGGGTATGTATATCGTTGGAAAAGGCGCTGTTAAAATTTACAAGATTGGCCCCGATGGCCGGGAGCATGTTATTCACGTTGCTGAACCTGGTGACTGCTTTGGAGAAGCCGCTATGTTTCTCGGGCAAGGCTATCCTGCTTATGCCGCTGCTGTAAAGAATTCTGATTTGGTATTCCTCCGAAAAACGCCATTCCTGGAGCTTCTCGAGAAGGAAAGCGACCTGTGCTTTAAGCTTTTGGGAGCTATGTCCATCTGGTCACACAGACTGGTCAGCAAGTTGGAATTGCTGACTCTCCGGGATACCAGTTCTCGTCTTGCCGGTTATCTGCTATCGAAAGCCAATGCCGCAGATGGCCTCATAAAGCTTGAGATACCTAAACAGACGCTCGCAGCACAGCTCGATATGGCTAGCGAGACGCTCTCTCGACTTCTGAACAGGTTCGAAGCTCAAGGACTTATAGAAGTAAACGGCCGCGAGATACGAATTATAGACTCTACCGGGCTGACTGAACTGGAAGAAATGGAGTAAACGGCTGATAAGCTGTTAAGGTTTAGACAGCACCACAAGCCTATTGGTATTTGTGCCCTTCTTCATATTGTCTACATTGAAGCAGTTGGCAAGTTTAGTGAACTGCTGGTAATTGATCAGCACTTCTACAATATTGAATCCAACTGAACACCCAAGCTCAGCTATAATCTCATCCAGGTTCACCATCTTACCTCGATAACGCACTTCTCCAACCTCAATAACCGCTGTACCACCTGATTTCAACACCCGCAGCATCTCACGCAGGCTGTCTATCATAAACTCAGACCACTCTTCCAAATCGTCAGTCTGTACTATCAGTTTGCGAAGCGGCTCTGTTTCGATATTCAAGAACCAGTACTCGATCCAGTTATCTTGAATGTAATCCGCTTTATTCAAGAATGGCGGAGAGGTAACAATCAGTCTTATGGACTCATCAGCTATGCTTTTCATACACCTGCTATCATGACAGGTGAATACATTCTGTTCAGCCACTTTTCTGAGCTGGGCCAGTTCTTCAGGAGCGAAATCAGCCAGAACACGTTTGGCCTTCTTTAAAATCCTCGGCTTAACCGGCCGATAATCCGGCCTCTGATTGCGCTGTTCATTGATACGGGCTTGTGCTGCCGATGGGACAGATATCTGAGGGAACGAATATACCGAAAAGAAGCCTCCCGAATGACCATGAAGCCTGGACAACGCAATCATTTCGATAAATCGATCTGCATCCGTGCGGTTCTTTCTTAAATACTGCTTTAAAGCCACTAATTCTCTGTATGTTTGAGGATGGTAAAATGGTGCAAACCGATCATAATCCGATATGTCTGCATCTACATCGAGGTTAATCCTGCTTAGAATTTTATTTATCTCTGATATAGTAACCGGCCGGCATTTGGGATACGCAATCCGTTCAGATAGAGGGTTTACATCATTAGAAAAGCCCGAGTAACCAAGAATATTAGCCTCTAAAATAGTGGTTCCTCTGCCTCCGAAGGGATCAAGAACCAGGTCTTTCACAGGATCAGAGCAGTATCGGCGGATGAAGTAGTTTGGCAATTCCGGCTTAAACGACGCTCTATAAGACACAGCATAGTGTATAGAATGCATTTGTCTTTGTCTGGCAGTCCAGAACTCTCCGGTTATTCTCTTATAACTTCCCATGTCCTCAATCAGCCGGACATTTGGTTCTGCTTCAATCATCAAACTCACTTCGACTGCTGCTGCCTCCTCATATCGTGCAGTGTAAACAGAGCAAGCCCTAATCCAGGGCTGTGGACAGGATGTTTTATCTCAGCATTTGGATACCTCTCTTTCACGAATCGTGTTATGCCTGTGGTTATAGCCGGATTACGCATTACACCACCATGAAGCACCACCGGGAACGACTGCTCCGGTTTAAATATTCTTGATGCTGCTGCGATGACAGCTCCAGACAATTCCCGAATAGTCTTATCTGCGATTCTTATAGCAACTTCATCATTTTCACTTGCTGCTTGTATGATTTTCGGCGCAAAAGTGGCTATTCTGTCTCTGGTGGCGAAATTGACCAGTTGGATGAAAGATTCTCTATCGCATAAGATACCGAAGTGGTCACAGGCACGCTCTAACAGTAAAGTTTTAGGGCCGCGGCCATCCATCGCACGTACTGAAGCCTTCAGCCCACGAATGGCAATATCGAAAGCGCCGCCTTCATCACCAAGCAGCATCCCCCACCCTCCAATGATGAAGCTAGTGCCATCTCCAGGGAAGCCAAACGTGCTGCTGCCTGTTCCTGCTATCTGAGCAATGCCAAAACGTTCGGTCAGTCCGGCAGCTCCAAGAGCAGCTTCTCCTTCAGTGTATCGTTTTGGTTCGCAGCCCAGCAATTCAACCACCAACGATGTTATCTCAGGAAGCGCTGCAGCCCGGTGCGTGCATCCAACTGCTTCAAAAGTTGCTGGTTGCCCAGATGCAGAAAGAGTAGATGTTATGGCAGACCGAAACGACTGGATAACAACATCCCGCTCGGTATAATTTATATTAGATGGTCCGCCGTGGCCTACAGCAACACAATTACCGTCAAAATCTACCAACGCGCATTCAGTCTTAGATCCACCGCCATCTATTCCGGCTACATATACATTGCTTAAATGTGTCACTGAAGGGATTCCTATCCTGATTAACTCGATTCCAGACAACGATCATTTTATCAGCTTGCTTTAACCCTGACCAGTCTGATTTCTATATTTCAAATACGTCATTTTGCGAATTTAGCTCACTTAGATCAATAAGCGGTGAAATCACAAGAGTTGCTTGAGAGTCAATGCATTTGCAACAGCGTACCCTTTGTAATCGTTGTTAAAATAGATATAGATGTCACCTGTATTGAGCAAGGAACTGATATACTCAGCCCACCAGGCGAGGGCATCGTCTGTATAGCAGACTTCCGTGTCATATCCGCCGTTATGCATTCTGATATAAGAAAAGTCTGAAGTAGTCACCAGATGTAACGGCAGATCAGGGGCACTCATGATACAATATGCTGTATTGTACTTTTTAAGCAGATTAAAAACTTCAGTGTTATGCCAGGTGCTGTCTCTAAACTCAATCACATGACGAAGATGCTTTGGCAGAATCTTTAGAAACGATTCCAGCCGTTCCAGATTCACATGCCAATAAGGAGGAAGTTGATAAAGCATAGGCCCTTGTTTCTCACCAAGACCTGAGCTGTGCTCCAGTATCCGCTCAAGCGGTTCCTCAGGGTTGCTGAGTTTTTTCATATGGGTCAGATAGCGGCTTGCTTTTACTGCAAATGTAAACTCAGATGGAGCTTGCCTGCGCCAGGTCTCGAAGGTCTCTTTGGAGGGTAGACGATAAAAGGAATTGTTGATCTCTACGGTATCGAAAAACCGCGAGTAGTATTCAAGCCAATTAGATTGAGGAAGATCATTGGGGTAAAAAATACCTTTCCAGTGCTTATAGTTCCATCCACTGGTTCCGCAGTAGAATCTACCGGCCATATTTGTTACAATCCACCTTTAAGTACCCCCTGGTCTGGTTATACCCATTCGACTTGATTATCTCAGCATTAAGGTATAAATAATCCACTCGGATATGACGATTAAATAGATATGATTAGATTAATACCACTTGCAATCACCATACTGCTTATAATTCTTGCCAATTCCGCATACTGCAGTACGGTTGAGGATGTTATCCAAACACTGAGCAGCATCAGCGAACCTTCTGTTACCAACTGGCGGTATATAGCTGGCGATGTTCCCGATGCAAAAATGCCGGACTTTGATGATTCCAACTGGAAAACCGGCTCTCCTGAGTTTATATGGGGTGAAGAACCCATTGCCTGGATGAGGACTGCCATCACCATCCCTGAAGAGATAGCTGGTTTTCAGGTCAAAGGGGCTAGGATTATCCTAAGAGTCGCTGTAGATGACGATGGAATTATCTTCGTCAATGGCAAAGAAGCTGATACATTCAACTGGGACAACGGCCGTGCTGTTCTTACAGACAACGCAGTCCCAGGAGATGTAATATCTGTTGCTATCAAAGGAATCAACAGGATTGGTCCCGGAAGGTTGATGCAAGCCTGGCTTGAGGTAGAGCCTCTGACAGACATCCGGATGCGAATCCAGGCTTATCTTGCAGACATTGAAACTGCTAAGACATTAGCCGGGAACAACAGTGAGATTATTGAAAAATCAATCGCTACAGTAGACCTTACTGCTATACAAACAGGTGACAGACAGAAGCTCATAGATTCTTTATCGCAGGCAAGCGATATCCTCACCATCCTTGCTCCTGACATAAAAAACAACACATGCCACTTGGTCGGGCATGCGCATATAGACATGAACTGGCTATGGCTTTGGCCTGAGACTATTGAAGTCTGCAACAACACATTCAATACTATGTGTAAGTTGATGCAAGAATATCCCGATTTCTTATACTCTCAGAGCCAGCCATCGACTTATGTAATCGTCGAAGAAACAAATCCTGACCTGTTCAAATCAATCGGGCAACGAATCAAAGAAGGCAGGTGGGAGGTGACCGGAGGCACCTGGGTCGAAGGTGATATGAACATGGCTTCCGGGGAATCAATAGTCCGGCAAATCCTTTACGCAAAGCAGTATTTCAAAGAGAAGTTCAATGTAGAACCTCGTATATGCTGGTCTCCTGACACTTTCGGCCATGCCTGGACCATTCCTCAAATACTTGCCAAAAGCAATATTGACTTCTATTACTTCATGCGTGCCGGAAAAGGTGAGCCGATATTCTGGTGGGAAGCTCCCGATGGCTCCAGAGTGCTTGCTTTCAACGATGATAACTACAACGGAGACATCAAGGACTCCATAGGCCAGGAAATGGCAGAAATGCATAAACAGTATGGGGTCAAAGACCATCTGGTTGTTTATGGTGTTGGTGACCATGGCGGCGGACCTACCCGTGGACAGTTGCGAAAGGCAAGAGAGTTGCAGCACAGGACTCTTTTTCCAACGGTCAAATTCAGCACTGCTGAACAATTTTTTAAGGCAATCCTGCCTAAGAGTGATACCTTTCCGGTAATCCGTGATGAGCTGAATTTCGTGTTCCGTGGATGTTATACCACTCATTCTGACATCAAGAAGATGAACCGGACACTGGAAAACTTGCTGCCATCTGCTGAAGCATTCTCTGCCATAACATCCACGCTCTATGATTCTATTGATTATCCAATAGACGACTTCAAAACTGCCTGGCAGAGCACTTGCTTCAACCAGTTCCACGACATTTTCGATGGGACATCCATTCATGGTGCTTACGAGCACTCTTACAAGCTTTATGAGCAGGCTTATGACATTGGTAAGAGTTCGCTTACATCATCATTTGATACTTTGACATCTAAAATCGATATCCGTGGTGATGGAGTCCCTGTCGTAGTCTTCAACCCACTTGCTTGGGAAAGGACAGATGTTGTTGAGATCGATTCTCCATTTGATACTGAGGAAACATCTGCTGTAGTCGTTACCGATGGCAAATCAACTTTTCCCGCACAACTATGCGCCGATAAACTCATCTTTACTGCATACGATATGCCGGCTCTGGGATATAAAGTTTTCTGGCTGAAACAGGACACTCGGAATGAAAAAAGCGCTGTGAGTGCAGGAAATAACACACTTGAAAATGAGTTCTTCCGCATCAAAATCGATCCCAAGCAGGGCACTATCGCTGAGATCTACGACAAGAATACCAAGCAGCACATCGTGCCAAAAGGGGCGCAAGCAAACCTGTTTCAAATCCTGTATGAGGAATCAACTGGAATGTCTGCCTGGAACCTTGGGCAGATCATGAAAACTGAGGATCTGACAACACCATCCGAAGACAGCGAAATACTTGAAGCCGGGCCAACTCGGGCACTCGTTCGGTCGGA
>ERZ795046.2926-NODE-2926-length-14107-cov-4.455522_pt1 | contig 14107 bp, 10 predicted proteins | sample MGYA00375130_ERZ795046 | MGnify/ENA primary metagenome ERZ795046 (study PRJEB30175, sample SAMN05720202) | activated sludge metagenome | isolation source: anaerobic digester from wastewater treatment plant | place: Japan | collected 2015-05-15 ...
AGCTTGCGTACCGTATCAAGTACCCGCTGCCGCACCTCATCCCGCACCGAAAAGCCGTTGCCCAGACGATTATTTAAAATTCGGCTGACTGTTGATTTGCTGACACCTGCTATCCGTGCGACATCTTCCAGACTCGGAATTCCGTTTTTCATAAGATTGTACTAATAAATGAGTTAGTATTGTTTAGCAACCGATTGCTCTATTTTTGTATTATATACGTCGCCAATTCGAAATTCAAGCAAAATGTTGCTAACACGCCCCTCCCCTTACAAAAACAATTTAGATAAACTGTCAATCGAGTCATTATTGGATCTTTAATATTCAAAATAATCATTAATAATTTGGGATTGCTTGAAAAACTGAGAAATAAGGCAGGGCAGACAATTTGCTCAGTCTTTATGGAATCGCGCGATTCTGGGGATTGCAGAACCAAATCATATCATTCATACTTTTATCCCCATCCAGAGAGTCAGGAGGATTGTAGTAAAAAAGTATCTCCTTCTTTCGAAAGTCGATATGACCGTCAAAATAAGCGGTATTTGCTCCTTGACTGTGACGAAAATAAACCGGATACCACATATTCCGACTGCGGTATCTAACAATATTTTGCCCATCTCTGTCCCAATAAAGCCGGTAATTAGCCCCCGGCTGGTATGCTGCCCAGTCTCCGGCATCTACAAACATAATCTTGCCGGCCGGCGACGGAATAGTACTGATGCGAAACCGGCATGACCAATTCGAAGAGGGGATATTGCCGGCCCAGACAGCTGGACTCTTGGAGGTAGGCCCCCAGTCTGTAAAATTATAGCCGTAGCTGACATAATTCTGATAAACAGCCCCCGTCTGCTGGAGCCAATAATCTTCATCTGCCTGCTGGTCCGCGGGACAGAGGTATTCTTCGGGCATCACAAAACGGCCGCCGGCGGAAGCCTCTTCCAGCCCGACAATGCTGCGAAATTCCGCGTTGGAGTTCCATGTCGGTTCGCCGCGGGCTGTCATTGTGGTATCTATCAGAGGGACATACCAATTGTCCCATTTAGCGGCGTAAATCGCGTTGGACAAAGCCAGTGTTTTAAGGTTGGTTTGGCAGACAATGCGCTGGGCATAGAGTTTGGCCTTCTTCAATGCCGGCAGAATAACCGACAGCAGCAATGCAATGACAGCAATGACCACCAGCAGCTCAATAAGCGTAACCGCCGCTGCTTGGGAGCCTTTGATGGATTTTCTGAATCCGCCGGTCATCGTCTGGCCCTTATAAAAAAAAAGGCCGGGTTAACAAGCCCGGCCTTTTTGCAGTATTGCTTTATCGATATTATCTCCGGGCCTTCCTTCCTACGGTGTACAGCCAAGCTTGTCGCTTAAGCAGTCCAGCCAAGTAGCCGCCAGAATCGCAAAGTCAGCCATATTGACTAAGCAGTCGTTGTTGACATCGCCGATGTAGGGGTATGTATGATAATGGTCGGTCGGATCGCCCTGCGCTGCTTCGCAGGCGCTGCCGTACACAATCACTTCCACAATATCCTCGGCATGGGCGTAGGCATCATCCGCGCTCAGACGGAAGCGATAAAAGCCCGTTCCATTTATCGTAACAACGGAGTCTACCTGCGTCGGCGTGGCAATATTCACCACAGTCGCCGGGTCCTGTTCGGAATAAATCAACTCCCACAACAGTGACACCGGACTCTTGCCGTCATCCGTCAGTGTACCATCCAGCATAAAAGTTACCTTGGTCGGGTCGCCGTCGCCGTCAGCCATCGACAGCCACAGGTACTTATTGGAGCCGGCATCAACCACCGGCGGATCGTCATCCAGCGTCGTGAAGGTCCATATTGGTCCCTGCGTCAGCTGCGGAACGCCGTTATTGGGATCCGTTGAATTGACGCGCCAATAGTATTTTGTACTTGGCTGCAGAAAAATCCCAAGGGAAGACAGATTAACAGAATTGGTTGTCAGCCCTACAACAATCGGTGCAGATTGGAAATTTGGATCCCCATCATCTTTTTCAAGATAAACGGTTGAATGAATGGATTCAGCCGGATTATAGGGCAGCGGATTGGTCCATCGAAGCACATTCGTCGAAGGCGCAACAATCTCCCCATTATAAGGATGGGGGAATTTTGCCTGTTTGGAAATTCCGACCGGCCCTAAATATATATCGTCGTAGAAAACAATTCCGCTGGGCGGGGTGCCGGTATTGGCCATCATTAAATTGAGCGTGAGGGTCGTCGCGTAAGGAATGGAAGAGTTATCGATGATGCCGGACTTAAAGTACCATGTATTAACAGCATCGCCGGGCACAATGGCCAAATCTACTTCAGAAGGACCAAAACTCGCTCGGATGACGCCGTTGCGGTTGACCATTCCCTGCGTGGTCATTATTTTGCCGCCGAATTCATACTTTCCTTGGCCAATCGGGATAGTTTGGAAAATCCCGTCATCATGCCACCACACACCCGCACAGTGGTTGGCCGGATTCAGCGGATCAGTAACATAGCGGTTGGAGTTGCCCCCCCACCACACACTCCACCCTGTCCCTCCGGGAAGCTGCTCAAAGTCGCCATTGATGATGAGATTATCTGCCCAAACTGTCCAAACTGCCGCAATTACCATTAAAATTAATGAAACTTTCCTGCTCATCGGAACCTCCCATAAATATTGTTGTGTTTTATTCTCACATAAAAACACCTTTCTTATTATATTTTTTATTCGACATAAAGCAAGAATATTCTTCTTAAAAAACATAAAATACAGTGATAGCAACCGATTGCTAATTATTCCTCATAAAGGGCATTCAATACCTGATTGGCCATTTCAACAAGAATGTCTAATTGATGTAACATCTTTTCTAAAAAAAGCTTACGATAGATATAAATAGTCCAATAATACTTCTTATAAGAAATATGCTATATCCCCTATCCTGCCAATTATAAAACAGCAATTGCCGTCTCCGTATTGGACACTAAGAATCAACATCTGCTGTTTTTAGAAAACGCGTTTTAAATTAAATTATCGCAATTCCCCTTGACTTAATTCTCTTAAAAGGATATAATTCATTGCAAGAAACCGGTTGCTAATTTGCCGAGAAATAGTTAGTGTTTACGGCTGGAGTGAGAGGAAAGATGACCGATACAACTCTTAAACAGTGCAGTGCGGCGAGATATGTCTGCCCGCATTTTAACCATTCGACCAAATTTATCCCTCAATTAAAACAATCAATCAAAGGATACTTTGTGTAAGCAGAAAATTACTAACCTATTTTGGAGGAAAGAAGATGAAAAGAGTAATGATTTTGCTGTCAGTTTTGGCAACTGCGGGATTGGCAACTGCAAATCTGTTGACCAATGGCGACTTTGAAGACCCTGCAGGTTCAGGATGGTCTCAGTGGTGGGGCGGCAATTCCAATAAATATGCCCCTGATCCGATTGAAGGCGACCACTGTGCAGGCGTTTGGTGGATGGATGACGGAATCTTCCAGACCATTCCTATCGGCGCGGCAGTTTACACCGTCAGCGGCAACATTATGCAGGAGAATCTCGGAAACGGACGAATCGGCGTCATCAAGGCCGAAATCAAAGACGGTGCCGGCAATATCTGGTGGACACAAGAAATTCCTATAACTCAAGATGATCCAGCCGGGACATGGCTGAGCGGCTCTATGACCATAGACAATTCCACCGCGGGTGCCTCCCTGATGACAATCAATCTGTTTATGTGGGATAAAAACGGCTGGGGAAGCGGGGCAGGCATTGTCCGCTGGGATAATATTTCCGTTGTCCCAGAGCCGGCCACGCTGGCTCTGCTGGGGCTTGGCGGTCTGCTGCTTAGACGCCGCAAATAAAAATTGCTTCTCTGTGTGATGGAAAATGAAAGGCGCAGCTTTTGCTTGAGGCTGCGCCTTTTTGCTTGCTGCATTTGCTAAACAGGGTACAAAGGGAATATGCAAAAGTTCCTGATTGTTGTTCTTGGCGGCTTCATCTGCAGTTCATGTCCTGCTGCTGGGGTCAATTTGCTGACCAACGGAAATTTTGAATCCGGCGGTATTGGCTGGTCGCAATGGTGGGGCGGCAATTCCAGTGTAAATGCAGCCGACCCTCTCGAAGGCGACCGCTGCGCAGGGGTGTGGTGGCATGACGATGGGATTTATCAAAACCTTGTCTTAGATGCAGGAACTTATCAATTCGGCGGCAAACTAATGACAACCCAGACAGGCGGCTTAAAAGACCGACGCATCGTCATTCAGGTTCAGGCCGGCGGCGGCTCTCCGACCCAGCAGCTCCAGATTGGTCCCGGCGATTCGGAAAATATATGGCATTCCGTATCCGGTTTTATCACTCTGACAGCTCCTGCTTCTGTAACGGTTACATTGATGCTTGTCAGCGACTTGGGGTCCAATCCCAGCGGTATCGGCCTTTTTGATGACATTTACTTAAGCGAGGTCGCCCAGCAGGCAAACCGGAATTATTACGGCGCCAAACTCGAACCGAGAAATCGGGTGATGCATACGGCCGGACAATCGGCGGGCGATTTCAATGACTATTGGAATCTGATGGATATAGGCGAAAAACCCGCCTGCTATATGACGTACTGCAATCTGGTTGATCCTTTTGTGCCTGCACTGCGGGCGGAGCTGGAACGATACCGGCGGGATTATGGAGTCTATCTGCCGGTGCAGCTGGGGCTTTATATCGTCGGCATTGAGAATGAAATCGCTGCCGGCTTATGGGATGCCGATATTGAACGTTTCTGCCGAGACCTCAACCAGCTCGGATACCCCCTCTATATCCGCATTGGTTACGAGTGCAACGGCGATCATAACCACTATGACCCGATTGCCTATAAAGCCGCTTTCATACGTATCACCAACGCTCTGCGGAGCAACAACGTTGAGGCAGCCACGGTTTTCAATGTCATTCAAGGTCCCTATCAGAGCTGGTACCCCGGCGATGCGTATGTGGACTGGATGAGCATAAATGCCTTCGGCGTCTGGAACATCCAGCATCCTTATACACCCCTTTTTCTCAATGATGCACACGCCCGGGGCAAACCTGTTCTCATCGGCGAGGCCAGCCCTGTCTTTTGGCATACAGATCAAGGCGAAGCCAGCTGGAATGGCGATTTCGTGCCTTATTTTAATCTAATAAACAGCTGGGCAGGAATCAAAAATTTCTGCTATATCAATACCAATTGGGGCGGCCAGTGGGGCGACTGCCGCCTGCAGCCGTATCCGATTGTTGCCCAGCATTACAAGGACCAGATGGACTCGGCGCTGTACCTGCACGGAACAGATGAAGTTTCGCTGCGAGCGGATATTACAGGCATAATCGACACTATCCCGCCGGCAAAAATAAATGATATTACCGTCACTGCCACCCAACATGGAATTTTGCTGCAATGGCAGCCCCCGGCAGATGATGTCGGCATTAACCGGTATGAAATCCTGCGGGACGGCATTTTGGCCGGCTACAACACCCAGCATTATTTTGAAGATACAACTGTTGCTGCCGGCAAAACCTGCCGCTACCAAATCACAGCCATTGACAAGGGCGGCAACCGCGGTCCGGTCTCTGAGCCAATTATGGCGGTTGCGGCGCCGAGTATTGACAAGGTCATCAATGGTCAGTTCGATCAGGGCAGAGGCCCGTGGGCAACAGCATGGAATGCTACCGGACTGTCAATGTCAAGTTCCATCGATTCGACGTCTAAACTCTCAGGGGAAAACTCCTGCAAACTAATCATTAATTCAGTAAGCGGCATCCCTTGGCATCTGCAGTATTACCAAAATCTCAATACCCAAGCCGGATTCCGGTATACGCTGACATTCCAAGCCGCAGCCGACAGAAACACATCTATCAGCGTCGCCCTGCAGGAAACCCATTCACCCTACAGCACCTTTATCAGTTATACGGCCGACTTAACGCCGGTACCACAAACATTCACGGTAAGCGGCATCTCGCCGGACAAAGACAATGTCAATCTCGCCTTTATGCTCGGCGCCAGTGCCCCTCGGACGATTTGGCTTGACGCAATTACACTGACGGAAACATCCAGCAATCCCGACCCGCAAAACTGCTCCGAAGTTTACGCAGCCGGCTTCGAACTGCCCGCTGACCTATCAGGAGATTGTTCCGTTGATATAGAGGACCTTATTGTATGGGCTGCTTTCTGGCTTGATGCCAACTGCGGTCCAGATAACGGGTATTGTCAGAAGGCCGATGCAGGATTGGACGGTTCCGTAACATTGGCAGATTGGGAAGCCTTCTGTCTCTACTGGCTGGAGTGCAACGATCCTCACAACAGCTCTTGTCAGCCGACGTGGTAAACTTTTGGGCTGCGCCCTCAGCCCTGCCGGTGCAGAGAGCAATTATTCAATTTCCTGACAGGTCGTATCCGATACAATAGGTATATGAAAAAACAGACGCCGGCAAAACAGAATTTATCTATTGCTTCATCAGCGGGCAGCTCCAGCAGAGCACGTCTCTGGCTGTTTCGCCTTATCTGCGTTTTTGTCGGCCCTATTCTGTTTGCGGGCATCTGGGAATGCGGACTTCGATTACTGGGCTGGGGTTATTCAACCAAAGCAATCGTCAAATGCACCCTCAATGGCGAAGAATTCTGCTGTCACAACTACCAGTTCGGCTGGCAGTTCTTCCCCCGCCGGATGGCCCGCAATTTTGACGGATTTGTATTTAAGGCCGAAAAACCGCACAAAACCTGCCGCATTTTTGTTTTGGGTGAATCGGCCGCCATGGGAATGCCCGCTCCCGCTTACAATTTTGGGCGAATTCTTCAAGTAATGCTGGAGGAATTGTATCCCGGTGTGCGGTTTGAAGTTCATACAGCCGCAATGGTCGCAATCAACTCGCATGCCGTTTTGAAAATTGCTGAGGAATGCACCCGCTATAATCCGGATGTGCTTATCCTGTATATGGGCAACAATGAAGTGGTGGGTCCGTACGGACCGGGAACTGTTTTTTCGCCGCTGCTGTCCAGTCTTGGGCTTATTCGGGCGAATCTGGCCGTTAAATCGACACGGACAGGCCAGCTTTTAGAGCAGGCTCTCGATTCGGCTAAATTCAGAAATCCGGCCCCGTCTCGATGGGGAGGACTGGGTATGTTTCTGGGCAAACAGGTTCGCTACGACAGCCCTGCAATGGACTATGTCTATCGTCATTTCGAACAGAATCTCACCGACATCTGCAGCATTGCCGGCCGCCGGCGAATTCCTGTCATTATTTCAACCGTGGGGGCCAATCTCAAAGATTGCCCTCCTTTTGCATCGCTGCATCGGGAAGATCTCACAAAGGCCCAGCTGCAGGAATGGGAAACGCTGTACCAAGAAGGCATTGATTATGAAACAGCCGGCCAGCATCAGTCAGCTGTTGAAAAATACCATGCGGCTGAACAAATTGACCCGACTTTTGCAGATTTGCAGTTTCGGCTGGGACGCTGCTATTGGCTGGCCGGCAATTTCACAGCCGCCAAAAACCATTACCGCAGCGCTGTGGAATATGACACATTGCGGTTTCGGGCAGATGCACGGATTAATCAAATTATCCGCTCGGCCGCTGAAAAATTTAAACAATCAGGCATTGTATTTGTTGACGGTGCCGCCGCCCTCGAAGAACACAGCCCGCAGCAAACGCCGGGGGGCGAGTTGTTTTACGAACATGTGCATCTGAACTTCACAGGCAATTATGTACTGGCAACTGCCCTTCTGCCGGCCGTTCAACAGTGCCTGTCGGGTTTTCCGGCATCTTCGGCCGGAGCTGTTCTAAGCGAACAGCAGGCTGCAGAGCGGCTGGCTTACACTCCTTTTGAGCGGCATGATTTTCTGAACCGTCTCTATCAGAAAATGTACAGCCAGCCGCCTTTTACCAATCAGCTTTACCATGCGGAGTTCATGCAGACCGTCCAGCAGCAAATTCGGCAGCTTGAAACCATGCTGCAAAAGGCCGGCATATCCGACTGCCGCCGGCAGTACACACAGGCAATGCAGCGGCGGCCGGACGATTGGCAGATATTGTGGCAATATGCCGTTTTTGCAGGCACAGGTCTCAACGACATCAAAGCACAGGAAGAAGCCCTGCGCAAGGTCATTCGGCTCTGCCCATACGATGCGGCCTACCTCAGTTTGGGCAAAAATCTTCATCAGCAGGGCAAATTGAAAGAAGCGCAGGAGATACTCCGCCGGCTGCTGGACCTGAAAGCCGGCTACGACGGAAAAGCCCATCTGGAACTGGCGATGATTTATCGGCAGATTGCCGATACCTCCAACTATATCAAGCATTTATCCAAAGCTATCTGGTTTGATCCAGCCGGTTCCATCGAAGCCTACGGCGCATTGGCCGAGGCGTATGAAAAATCCGGAGAACTCAACAAAGCTGTTCAAACGCTTTACAGGGCGGTCGCTATTTTCCCGCGGCAACAGACAGCCGCCGCCCATGCCACGCTGGGTTATATGCTCAACTCGCAGGGCAACTATGAAAAGGCCCTTGAAGAAATGAAAATCGCCTTGGAAATAAATCCGGCGTTTGCGGAAGATAAATTATTCAAATCGCTTTTGAGCCACATTGAAACACGCCTCAGCCGCAGGCAGAAAACAAATGACTAAACCGGTTTATATTTTGGGAATTTCGGCATTCTATCATGACAGTGCGGCTGCCCTGCTCAAAGACGGCCGGATTCTGGCAGCAGCTCAAGAAGAACGCTTCAGCCGAAAAAAACATGATGCCGACATGCCGACCAATGCCATTGGCTATTGTCTGAGCGAAGCACACATCGGGCCGGAAGATCTGGATTATGTTGTATTCTATGAAAAACCGCTGATCAAATTTGACCGGCTTCTCGAAACATGGCTGGACTATGCCCCGCGCGGCTTCGGACAGTTCCTAACCGCAATTCCCCAATGGCTGCATCAGAAGCTTCAGATTCCCCGGCACATGGACAAGGTTTTGGGCGGCGGTTTTAAAAAGTCTTTTATTTTTACAGAACATCATGAAGCACATGCAGCCAGCGCATTTTTCCCCAGCCCCTTTCAAGAAGCTGCGGTCGTCACATTAGACGGCGTCGGGGAATGGACAACCGCCAGCATTGGAATAGGAAAAGACAGCCGCATCGATCTGCTCTATGAACTCCATTTCCCCCACTCCTTGGGCCTGCTGTATTCGGCATTTACTTTTTTCTGCGGCTTTAAGGTCAACTCCGGGGAATACAAACTGATGGGGCTGGCTCCCTACGGACGCCCTGTTTACGCCGACCTTATTTTGAATAACCTTCTGGACTTGAAGGAAGACGGCTCATTTCGACTGAATATGGATTTTTTTACCTACGGCTATACCAATTATATGATAGGGAAAAAATTTGCCCAACTCTTCGGCGGTCCAGCCCGAAAGCCGGAGTCTCCTCTCACCCAGCGGGAAATGGATATCGCCGCTTCCATACAGAAAGTAACAGAGGAAGTTATGCTGCGGATTGTCCGTTTTGCCGGCTGCAAGACGGGAATGAAAAATCTGGTGATGGCAGGCGGTGTGGCATTAAATTGCGTCGGCAACGGACGCATCCTGCGCGAGGGACCGTTTGACAATCTCTGGATACAGCCGGCCGCCGGCGATGCAGGCGGGGCATTGGGGGCAGCGCTGTTTGTTCATTATCAGCTGCTGAACAATCCGCGGATCGCCGACGGCCAGCAGGACCAGCAGGAGGGCTCTCTGTTGGGACCGGCTTACTCAAACGAGTACGTTCGTTCCCGCCTGAATGCAGCAGGGGCAAAGTACCGCTTTTTCGACCAAGAAGAAGACCTGCTGGCCCGCGTGGCAGAAGCCATCGAGGCAGGACAGGTGGTCGGCTGGTTTCAGGGGCGGATGGAGTTCGGACCGCGGGCGCTGGGAAGCCGCAGCATTCTGGGCGATGCCCGCAATGAACACATGCAGTCCCGAATGAATCTGAAAGTCAAGTTTCGGGAGTCTTTCCGGCCCTTTGCCCCAAGCATCCTGCAGGAAGACGCTGCCGAGTATTTTGAGCTTTGTCAGGAGAGCCCTTATATGCTTTTGACAGCGGCCGTTCGGCCTGAGCATCGCATTCCTCTGACACCGCAGCAGGAAAGCTGCTGCGGCCTTGATAAACTGAAGGTCAAGCGCAGCATGCTGCCGGCTGTTACGCACGTGGATTACAGCGCCCGCATTCAAACCGTCAACCCCCAACGGCATGGCCGATTTTACCGCCTGCTTAAGCAATTCCGCCAGAAAACAGGATGTCCAGCCGTTATCAATACCAGTTTTAATGTCCGCGGAGAACCGATTGTCTGTACTCCTGACGATGCCTTGAAGTGCTTTATCCATACCGATATGGATGTGCTTGCCATAGAGAACTTCATTTTGTACAAAAAAGAACAGCCCCAGACTTTCCTGTCTGCAGCCGGCAACTATCCTGTCCTTGTTAATCCGGATTAGACAGCATGACCTTGATAAAGCCCCCTTTAAACCCTTCTGATAAAGAGCTTCGGACGTTCGGTTTTGCCTGCCTGACAGCGGCAGCGGCCGCCAGCCTGATTTTGTTCAAAACGGCAAGAGCAACAGGCGTTCAATGCCTGTTTATATTTTTCCTCGGCGCCGCTGTGTGCGGTCTGGGACTGATTCGGCCCTTATGGGCAAAACCGGTTTACAGAGTGATGATTCTGCTGGGATTTCCCATCGGATGGCTGCTGAGTCATATGATTTTGGCATTCTTTTTTTATTGTATTTTTACCCCAGTGGGTCTTTGCCGGCGGCTGCTGGGAAATCACCCGCTGCGCCGATACGACGAATCCCGTTTAGAGACTTATTGGATACCCCGCCCCAAAAAACCAACTGCAAAAGACTATTTCCGCCAATTTTAGGAATAATCCATGACAGCCGAAACCAATTTTGAACAAATGGCCCGTGAAAAACGTCCAACGCTTCTCCGCGAATTCTGGGAATTTCTAAAACACAATAAGAAATGGTGGCTTTTGCCGATTATCCTCATGCTGCTGGCAATCGGTTTACTGCTGCTTCTAAGCAGCACCGCAATTGCACCGTTCATCTATCCGCTGTTTTGAGGCCTCTTTGGATATATGTTTGCCGGCGGCACTATGGTGCAGTTTTCTGATAAACCCGTACCCAGTCCACAAGCATCTGCTGCGGGAAAACCGCAGTAATGCAGGATGCACTTGTGCAGCCGGTGTAGTTGCCGCCGACGGCTGTATTGAGAAGAAGATGGAAACGCTGGTCAAACGGCGCCCGGTTGTTGCCGGGGGCACCGTCACTGTACCATTGGCTGCTGGTTTTGGTCGAATACAGAATGCCGTCTACATACCAGCGCATTATATCCGGTTCCCATTCGAGCGTATAAACATGAAAATCCTGCGAAAAATCTACACCGGCCGGCTCATATTTGCCGGTTGAACTTTGCTGGTTCGGCCAGCCGCCGCCGTAAAAAATTGTCCCTTGTATAAAATTGGTGCTGTTTCGGGTTTCCATAATATCAATTTCACCGCTGGCCGCCCAGCCGCCATAAACACTGTCGGTAGGCATCATCCAGAATGCCGGCCACATTCCCCCGCCGGTGGGAACCTTGATGCGGGCTTCCATTCTCCCATACAGAAAATCCCGCTTATTGGCGGTTCGAATGCGTCCGGATGTAAACTGCTTGCCCCCATAATTTTCCCGTCTTGCTTCGATTATCAGCATACCATTCTGAACACTGACATTTTCCGCCCGGTAATACTCCAACTCGTTATTCCCCCAGCCGCATACTCCGTAACTGCATCCATCCCCAATCATATATTCCCAGTCGGCCAGATTGAGCGATGATCCGCTGAACTCATCCGACCAGACCAGCTCATATCCCGGATAGGTCGGTGTGTCCATCAGCCATGCCTCAGCAAATACCGCCAAATCATCCATGTCGATAACAGCCGGACCGCTTAAATTGCAGCTCAGCGATTCCAGCGCCCATTGACCTGAAAACTCCGAAAAATCCAGAAGATTCACTGCCTTGTCATCGTTGTAGTCGGGATCATTGACCGCAGCCTCAGGCGTTACGGAAAGATTGTCATAGCGTACAATTCCGTTGCCGGTATGTTCACCGTCGCGGTCATACATAAACAGATTGATGTTTAGAGAGGAAGCTCCGGCGGTTCGGTTGTCGACAATCAGCTGGCCGTCTATCCATTTGTCACGGGGAGAGGTTTGGTCTATCACAATCTGCTGTTTCCACCATATCTGTGTTCCATTGCCCACTTCGGCCTGAATAATACCGATGCGATTGTTGCCCAGCGGAGCCGCCGATGTGTGGAGCATCTGACCGCTTACAGTATAAAGACCGGGGCCGATTGAAAGACGTTGGTATATCCCGACATCCGACCACCAGACTCCGGCGCAGTTATCCCCTTCAACAGGATCGCTGACTGGAAAACCAGCATTGCTGCTGTTCCACCACTTTGTCCATCCGCCAGTTCCCGATTCAAAATCTCCATTAATAAGCAGATTCTGTCCCAAAACCGACACAGAAACCGATAAACAGACTATTATGATAAGCTTCATTTTGATACTTATTCCAATAAGGGAACATTACCGGCGCCCCATTATCAGGATTATAGCAAATTCACCCCAGTCAAACAAGACTTAAACTATTATTTATATTTATTTTCCGAAATTAGCAAACGGTTGCTGGAGTTTTTTTATAGAGTCGGATTATAAATACCCAGCCGATAACCAAACGCAGAATGTTTATTTTTTTAGGAATAATTATTGCTGCGGAAAACTATTGCATAAAAATCCTGCAAGACACTGCATTTTCAGGTGTTTTGAGATTGTTAAGGATTTATTGTGCCAATTATTGCTGGATTGTAATTGTGTTGACACAGGAGGGTATAGATACTCTAATTAAAAAATGAGGAACTGTTTCTGGATATCTTTATGAACACAACAAACATTCTATTCTTTTTATTCATCGGTTTGCTTATGCTGATACCGTCTGCCGCAGAAGGCAATTCACAGACACCCGGGCTATCCATCCAAAGCACTCATTCGACGGCTGTCATTGAGCGGCGGGGAGAGCGGTTTGAACTGCTGCTGAACGGGAAGCCCTATTTTATCAAAGGTGCCGGCGGAGCCAGATATTTGGAAAAGCTGGTTGAAGCCGGGGGCAATTCCATACGGACATGGAGCAGCTCCCGGCAAGCACTGGACAGTGCCGGCCGGTACGGATTGACCGTCTGCATGGGTCTGTCAATGCAAAGCCCTCGTCACGGCGCCGATTACCGCAATGAAAAATGGCTTCAAGAACAAAGAGAGCGCATCTGCAAAGAAGTCGAAGAACTGAAAAGCCACCCCGCCCTTCTGCTGTGGGCTGTCGGTAATGAAGTCGAGCATCTGGCCCAGCCCGAGGACTGCATTCTTGTCTGGAAAGAAATCGAAATCCTTGCCAAAAACATTAAAGCGATTGATCCCCATCATCCCGTTATTACAGTTATAGCCGGTGCGGGCAAGAAACTTGAAGACATTAAGCAGCTCTGCCCGACATTAGACGCCATCGGCATCAACAGCTATGGGACATTGAGCTTCATACCTTCTGAGATCCGCCGCTGGGGCTGGGAGAAGCCTTATATAATAACGGAGTTCGGGCCGCGCGGCTGGTGGGAGGCACCCCGCACAGCTTGGGGACTGCCCATCGAGGAAACCAGCACAGAAAAAGCCCGGTTTTATTTCGAGGCATACAAAGCCGCTATTGAGGACAAGCCCAACTGTCTGGGCTCTTATGTCTTTCTCTGGGGAAATAAGCAGGAAAAAACGCACACATGGTTCAATATGTTTCTGCCGGACGGCACCCCCACTGAAATGATGGATACGATGACATACCTGTGGACAGGCAAATGGCCTGCCAACAAATGCCCGAGTATCGGGGACAAAAAAATCTGGGTCGAAGGGAATGAGATGCACCATATCTACAGGCCCTCGCAAGAGGTTGTTTTCAGAGTTCAGGCAAACGATCCCGAAGGAGACCAGATGACTGCTGAATGGGACATTCGCAAAGATGAATCAGACAATCCCAGCGTCGGCGGGGACTGGGAAAGACGCGTTCCCCCCAT